>Ga0308171_1000079_pt1 | contig 304778 bp, 225 predicted proteins | sample PhyGR1_FD_202135 | JGI IMG/M metagenome (GOLD analysis project Ga0308171, IMG submission 202135) | Phyllosphere microbial communities from UC Gill Tract Community Farm, Albany, California, United States - DLSLSG.R1 | ecosystem: Host-associated > Plants > Phyllosphere > Unclassified | place...
TATATAATAATGCGAGCTTATTGATCGCTTCTATGCTGCCTTCCTTGATGGCAAGCTGATAGTAGCTGATCGCTTCTTCCGTTTTTCCATCCTTATTGAGGCTGTCCGCTTTGTCTTCGTTTGAGCGGTTACAAGAAGCAAATATGAAAAGGATTGCAACAGAAATACAACTCCATATACCTAAAAAAGTGTGCTTATTCATAGCTTTATATAATATGTTGAATAATTAAAAATAAGGATAATGTATGGAAGATCTATAGGTTATTTTATGTCTGCTACACATCCTCAGGGGCTATCGCTCTTCTTGAAACTTCACTTGTCAGGATAAATTTTTTAAGAGGCTCTATTTTTTGGAAACAGCATTAAGTTTTCCCCAACTTTGCTATATTTGCCATAAATATAATTAGTCTAAATAGTAATTAGGTTTCTTTTAGAATAGACTTTGCAGATAGAAGGGTCTCAACTATACAGATACCAATATGCTGGTAGGGCACACGACTCTTTTTGAAATTTTTAAATACCTGAAATAAGTGAAAACAACAACATCTTGGTTTAGTACCAAAAACACGATATTGGCGAGTAGTCTGTTCATTTTAAGTTTTTCCGTAGTTCCACAAATAAGTTTTTCCAGAGAGAGCTGGAAAGCCGTTAAAAAAAATGGTGATGATCAAGAATTGGGAACAATTAAGGGTAAAGTAAAAAACTCAAAAGGGAAAGGTTTGTCCAATGTGCATATCAATATTGACGGGATAAATAGTACTAAGACCGATAATGAAGGGAATTTTATTTTTTCAAAGATTCCAAAAGGAATTCACTCCATGACCGTAAAGCATATTGGTTTTCAAGAAATCAAATCGCAGATCGCACTGGAAGGGGAAATCTTGGAGCTTCCAGACTTTGTCATAGAGCAAACAAGTAATCATTTGAATGAAGTTGTCGTGACAGCGAGTCGATTGGCGGAAAGTATCGACGAAGTACCATCGTCAATTACCTATATCGGAGGTAAGACCCTAGAAGATCAGCGGCTGATAAATGACAATTTGCCCAATATACTGATGCAGAAAGTGCCAAGTATCTCTCCCAGTGAGGAAAGCCAAAACAATTTTATTGCTAAAATACGTGGTCGAAATTTTTTGGTACTGATTGATGGGATTCCTCAATCTACTCCTTTAAGAAATGGCGGAAGAGATATGAAGACGATTGATGCCAGCGCAATTGACCATATTGAAGTCATCAATGGCGCCTCAGCAATGTATGGAAATGGTGCCGCTGGTGGTATAATTAATTACATTACAAAGAAGCCAAATACAGACAAAAGTTTTCATTCTTCGACCTCTCTAAATAATTCCCTGAGCTTGGTCAAACCGGATGAAACATATGGGTATAATTTGGCACAGATATTTTCTGGATCGAAAGATAAGTTTGATTATGTCGTGCAAGGAAAGATGGCACGAACAGGCGTGGTGCGGAGCTCAGATGGTACCGTTGTAAGTCCATTTTATGGTTTAGGTGAGACAAAAAGCTATAATGCCTTAGCGAAGATTGGCTATCAGATCAACGATAATCATCGTATCGAATTTATGGGTAACTATTATAGAAGTGTACAGGACAGTAAGTACGTCGGCACTAAAGGTGAGTTTGGTAGTAAACCCGCTATCGGGATACCTTCAGATACGGTGATTAACGGCGGAACGCCCTATAATAAAGCTTTTCACGTCAAGTATGATGGTAATTTGGGCCGAACCTCAGCGAATATGAGTCTGTATTACGAAGATATGAACACCGTATTTGAAACCTACAACCAAACGTATTCTGATCATAAGGGAGCTAGACTAAATTTTAGTACACCTTTTGATTTATCCAACAACAATAAGGTAACGTTAATTTATGGGGTAGATGTTTTGAAAGATCACACCGTTCAGAAAACCTTGGACGATGGATTAGTGACACCAGATATGAACATGAGAAGTGCGGCCTTATACTTACAAAGTAAATTTAACTTCGCCGAATATTGGATAGTAAAAGGTGGTGTGAGGTATGAAAATTTGGATTTCAAAGTAGGAGATTTAACAAAAGCGGGTAAAGTCACTCCTGGAGACAATAGTAATTCAAATGCATTTGTATTCAATTTGGCCGGAAGATATAATAAATTAAAATACCTGCAGCCTTTTGTTTCATTTTCACAAGGGTATTCTATCGGAGATGTGGGGCTTGTATTGCGTAATGGAGTGCCTTTAAGTCAAATTAATCCTAAGCCAGTAGTTGTCAATAACTTTGAGTTGGGGCTAAATGGGGTCTATTCTATGTTGAGCTACCAATTGACGGGATATTATAGCTCTTCCAAAAAAGGTAATACCTTCGCCGAAACTTCAACACCGGGCAATTACGAACTGATCCAGGTACCTCAACGTATTTACGGTCTGGAATTGGTCGTCGATGTAAACCCTGTTGACTGGTTCAAGTTTGGCACCATACTCGGGTACATGGATGGTCGACAAGATCTGAAAAATGAAGGAACATATAAGGATAAATTGGATAACTCTATTATTTCGCCTTTTAAAATAAATATTAATGCAGATTTCAAATTAACAGATCGGTGGAACGTCTATCTCCAATATTTACATTTGGGTAAACGCGATGTTTTTCAACCTTCTGAATATAATTATGGCAAATATCCCATTTCTGGATATGGTCTGATGGATTTCCAGACACGTTATAAATTAAAGAATCTAGCTTTTATTTTTTCAGTTAATAATCTGCTGAACAATGATTATTTTCCGCTGCACGCGGAGGTGAGGGGAGCGACTAATGAAGGTCGTTATTATGTCAAGGGAAGTGGAACAATAGCGAATTTAGGTATTCAATTGGATCTATAATACAAGCCTTTGATAGGCTATAAAGATGCCCCCTATCAGATTTCTTATTGGGACATCTTTATATCTTATTTTCTGAGAGCTACTTTGGGATTTTGCGATGGCCTCTGCTGAAATTTCTTTCTTTGAATTTCATAAAAGAAGTAATATCTTAGAAAATGTACTTTCGGGTTTTATGAGCACAAGCTAGTTTCATCTATAATACAAGTTCTAACAGGTGACCTTTGGTATAAAACACAATGATAATCTATGCTGAAGAAAATTAGTAATTCGCTTAATTTTTTGTCTTCGATTGAAAAAGGAGCAATCCTTTTGAGCATAATACTGTTGGTTATCTCTTTGAGTATGCCTGCATTCTTTGTCGATCGAGGCGGAACGCAACCTGAGGAGGTAGGTAGTTTGGTTATCTTTTTGATGGGATGGATGGGACCTTTGGGGGGAGCGGTTATACCGTTCTTATTTTGGTGTGCGAATCCAATTTATTTGTTTTCCATTTGTCTTCTCTTAAATCGTAATCGAAAACAAGCTTTTTTTGTAAGTCTCGTTTCCTGTATGATTGCACTTCTATTCCTGCAAATGGATAAAATTATGGTGAACGGATCGGGATCCGAATCATCAATAACATCACTTGGCCCAGGTTATTTTTTATGGCTAAGCAGTTTCCTTGTTTTAAGCATTGTAACAGGAATAAAATTGAAAAAATAACTAGAAACATTTAAAGATGAGATCAAAGATTTTTAAACCTATTTTAATGGTTGCCATCGGCACTGTTGTATTGGCCGCATGTCAATCTCCGTCCATAAAAGATAAAATTGAAAATGATGATATTGTTAGTTTTCGCTCTGATGACGAGGCTATGAACACAGCTATAGCCAAGGCGAAAAATTCCCTCGATCAATTTGTTCAGGCTTTAAAAAAACCAGAAAAAGGATATGAAAATTTTGCTCTAAAATTAGCCTATGCAACACCCGACAATAGCTTAGAGCATATTTGGATCGGCGATATAAACTATCTAAATGACCAATATACAGGTGTTGTCTTTAACGCCCCAGTCTCGACAAAAGAAGTCGCTCTTGGCGATACCGTAGTGATTGATAAGCAAAAAGTATCAGACTGGATGTATTTAGATAAAGGAATATTACGCGGAGGCTATACAATCCGTGCCATGCGTGATCAACTGTCTGGCCCAGAAAAAGAAGAATTTGATAAAACGATCGATTTTATTATCAAAGATTAGCAATTAGCTTGATAATGTGTAAACTGTATTTTATTCAGCGGTACAGCAGGCATTTAGTTGCCTTAGAAAAGCTGCAATCATAAACAATTAGATTCACAAAAAAATAAACTGCGGAAATATAGGCCCTTTGATCTTTATTTTATTGTACCTGTTGGCAATCTATAGCATTTTTTTACGTAGGAAATTGATTCGAGTTGCTGTCGACGAATATATCGATTTTGATTTAGAGCAGGAGAAATTCGAACTGATATCTTATGAAGTGCTGCCATCATGGTCCCTAGGTAATTTCGCACAACTGTATCAATCTATTTTTGGATCTACGTTCGCTATTACTATGCCTTGTTATCCTTTCCGTGTCTATTTGAATCTCAGAGTAAAGAACAGATTTAATGACATACGGATCATTACGGCTAAGGTATACTATGGCCTCTTCGATGGTATAGATAATATCCAATATGAACCTGGCTTACCATAATATGTTCAGATTTTATAGCTTTTATCGACGAATTTATTTCATATCTTGTTACTGTGGAAATTATTTAGCTATATTTCAGCCAGTTTTCTCTGGATGTTTTTTGAGTTAGATAAATAGGCTTATGAAAAAGATAAAAAAACATAACAATACAATACGCATTCTGACAACGTTGCTATTTTCAGTGTTATTTATGTTTTTTTATAGTTCTTGTACTTCCATATCCCCCAAATATTTAACTAAAATTGCTGAGCAGAATAATGTTTCTAATGTCAGATTAGAGGAACTGTATATCTTTGATAATTTTCCTCAGGACATACCGGGCCGGAATGACGGTAACTCGGAGAAAAGTACGGCATATAATAAATATTGTCTATGGGATTATATAGAGCCAAATTATTATAAAATTGACAGCCTGCAATATCTTTACAAAATCTCCCTGGAGCTCACCAAAAGGAATAGAATCCACTTCAAACTCATTGATACCTTGGGGAATGTTGTGCGTGAAAAAACCAGGAAAGTTAAGCCTGGGCCAAAGAATTTTGTTTCCTTCCGGAATACAGACGTTGACATTTACGTTTTAGTCAATAGATTTTTAACCCAAACTGTTTGTTTTGCACTGGATAAAAATGGTGATTTGGTGGTTCCGAGTGAATATACAAGTGGGGGCTTTCTTGTTCTTTTCCCATTCGCTGGAGCCCAAGAAAATGAAGTTTATACCTATCGCCGTATGGATCATGGCTCCTATTGACATGGTATTGATAGGGGAAGACCATGCTAAATTTAAAAGTTTCGCTTTTACTCAAAGTTCCGTTTCTATAAGAGCGTATTTAACAGAAATATAATACTAACCACACACAGCCCACACATCTCTTTTAGAATTTAGTGCCAGAAGCATAATGTTCCACAATTGGCTCAGCGATGCTTCCCTGCCATTGCAACCGAAGAAGAATATTCTTTTGCCGGGCATAAAGCAAGAAGTAGCTAGGATCGAAAATTTTGACTAGGGGTGAATTATACACATTTATCAGACCGTGAATTATTGGAAAGCTGCTGTAAGCATGACGATCTGAAAGCTTATAATGAGCTTGTGGCCCGTTATGCCCCCAAATTGTATGCTATATGTCAGTTGTATCTGAATGATGCTTTTCTTGCTGAGGAAATTGCCCTGGATATCTTATTCTGGATCTGGAAGAAACGCCAGGAGTTTAGTATACCCGATAACCTAAGCAACTATCTTCATCGGGCAGCCCGTAATGCCGTTATCAGCCAGTTACGCAAACAACGCCGCAATATTGTTGAAACTGTTGCAGATTATGCCGAAAATGCTGCGGTGGAATACCGGATGGCCGACTATGCGGTAAGCTGTCGGGAGGAAGAAGAACAATATCAGCAGCTCCTGTCTGGACTCAGTGCCCAGCGCAAAGAGGTTTTTGTGCTCAGTCGCGAGCAGGGGTTCAGTTACAAGGAAATCGCAGAGAAAACCAACCTATCTATCAACACCATCGAAAATTATATGGTCGCTGCACTGAAACATTTTCGTAAAGGCATCTTATCTCTTCTAATCCTGTTTTTAAATCTGTTTCTTTAATTTTTTTACCTCAATATCAATTAGTTGTGTATTTTTTTGCTTTGTCCTAGGTGGTGCGTTTCCGTATTTGCGCCTTTATAAGTGAAGAAGCAAAAAAATGGACGAACAAATAATCACCAATGAACTGTTAAAGCGATACCTGCAGGGAAAATGCACCGTTGCCGAACAGCAGCTTATCGCAGATTTTCTGGATGATCCGAACAATTTGATCCGCTTACATCAGATCATGTCCGAACAGACAAACAGTCTTTGGGATTCCTCAGCAGAGGATCTCGAGGTTGATCGTGAACAAATTATTGATTGGCAGCAGCGCCTGTACCAAAGAATAGAAGGGGAGCAATTGATTCCATCGGGTAAAACCATACCTAACACCCTTCGAAGGAGGATTGTCCCAATCCAACAACGTATACAATGGTATGCCGCAGCGATACTATTATTTGTTGGACTGGGAGCAACGCTCTGGTTGTGTATCCCACAGGGAACCGAACAGCCACAGCAGCTTACTCATCAAAATAATCCGATCGCTCCCGGAAGTGAAAAGGCGATTTTGAAATTGTCAGATGGTTCGATGATTTCCCTTTCTGACGCTGCCAATGGAAAGCTAGTGGATCAGGCCGGTGTCAATGTACAAAAAACAGCTGCTGGTGAAATTGTTTATACCGCAGCTGGAACAGCCACCGCTTCCAAACTATTTAATAGTATCAGTACACCCAATGGAGGGCAATATCGTGTCACCCTCCCCGATGGAAGCAAAGCTTGGCTCAATGCCGCTTCTTCATTGACCTATCCCATTGAATTTGACAAAAATGAACGCCGTGTAAAAATGACGGGGGAAGTATACTTTGAAATTGCTAAAGTCAGTAACGAAAAAAAGGAGCGTATACCGTTTTTTGTGGAGACCGACAAACAGTTGATTCAGGTGTTGGGAACCACCTTCAATGTCAATGCCTACGCGAATGAACCCTACGACTGCACGACGCTCGTGGAAGGCAGTGTACGCCTGGTCGCTGCGGGTAGCGGACAATCCGAATTGCTCCAACCCGGGCAACAGGCCCTGGTTGGAAAAAATATGCAGCTCACAACAGCAGATATGCAGCAAAACCTAGCTTGGGTAAATGGATATTTTATATTCCGTCGGGAGGAATTGGGAAGTATCCTGCGCAAGATCGCCCGATGGTATGATGTTTCGGTCGTATGTCCACCGGAATTAAGCACAATGAAATTTACGGGAAAGGTATCTCGGAACCAATCGATATCGGCCGTAGTGGAAATGATCGCTTCCATCGATAAAGTGAAATTAGAGATCAAAGAAAGGAGGATTATCGTGAAGAAATAATTACCCATTGCAAATGGCATTGGATAAAAAATAAGCGGCGATGCTACCAACATCACCGCCCAAAATAGCTAAAGTCATTAAAAAAGATCTGTCGTCAATTTTTAACATTTACTATAACTACAAGACAAAAGTATGAATTTTCATCAAGTCATGCGTGTTATGAAAATCACCATGGTATTATTAATCTGTGTATTAGCACATTTAAGTGCAGCTACATATGGTCAGCGCCTAACTATTAATAAGCAAAAGACCCTTTTGGCCGATCTAATGGAACAGATCAGCCAGCAGACAGGGTACGATTTTTTTTATGACGCGGAGATCTTTGATCATGCTCCGCGCATCACCATTAATGTGGTGAATGCACCCTTGGAACAGGTGCTGGAACGTTGTTTCGAAAAGCTCCCTTTTGCCTATACGGTCAAAAACAGGATTGTAACCATTCGACGTATCGGACCAGAAGATCCGGTCGATGAGAAAAAAACAGGCCGTCTGTCCCAGACTGCTACGGTCCGTGGCCGGGTGCTGGACGGGAATACCGGACAGCCATTGGCCGGGATTTCCATTAGCGTAAAGAATACCAAAAATTCGACCTCAACAGATGGGAATGGAAATTTTTCCATCGCGATCTCCGGTCAAAATGCGGTACTTGCCTTTACCTCACTGGGGTATCAGCGCAAAGAGTTGACTGTCACTGCGCAGCAGTCCGATCTGACTGTACGATTGCAGCCTCTGACAACGGCATTGGAGGAAGTCGAAGTCACGGTGCAGGCACGAAAGCGTGCAAATACGGAGGCTTCTGTCCTCGAGGAACGCCGTAAAGCCTCCATTGTGCAGGATGCAATTTCCGCCCAGCTGATTGAACGTACCGGAAGTATCACCACTACACAAGCCTTACAACGTGTAACGGGGGTCACCATAACTGACGACAAATATGTCGCTGTACGTGGACTCGGCGACCGGTCGGTAATTGGCCAGCTGAATGGCGTACGCCTGGCATCCTCGGATCCTGACCGCAGTGCGATCCCATTGGATCTTGTACCGGCTTCTTTATTGGATAATATCACGGTTTATAAGACCGTCACACCAGATAAACCTGCCGATGCGGCTTCAGGTATCGTCGAACTGAAAACTAAATCCGTACCAGACAAGATGACGTTTGAAGTGATCGCACAGACAGGCTTCAATTCTAATATCGGAGTTGGCGGAAAGTACAATAGCTTCTGGAACAGTGATATGGGCGTATTAGGTACGGCAATCAATAAAAAAGATCTTTCCAAAGACTTCCTGAATCTATCCAAGCAATACCCAAATGGACTGAGCTCGATTCAGCAGTTAATTGCGTCGAGCAATTATAGTCCCGAAGTGCGCCAGGAAGTCAATCGCATCAACGGCATCATGCAGGGCTTTGATCCCGTTTTGACCTCCCAGACCAAAAAAACACCGCTCAATCAATTGTATTCAGCCACGTTTGGCAATAGTTATACACTTTTTGATAAACATAAATTGGGCGTAATTCTCGGCGGAAACTATTACCGTCGTACTAGTAATATCTACGATGGCGACCTGACACAATACAGTATCTACCAAGGTGTGGTTACAGGAAGCCCTTATATCTATAGCCAGCGTAAGATCCCCAATTTTACAACCACAAATAATATTGTGATGGGTAAATACCAAACCTATAAGGAAAATACAGGAGTAGAAACGCTCAATTACGGCCTATTGGGTGGTTTGACCTATCGTTTTAATCCCAGACACGAAGTGAGTTTTCAGTATCTGGGAAGCTGGGGTGGTGAGAATACAGCGACCAATCTGCGTGGTGGATATTACTATGCAGGGCTGCCCGGCGAAGTAAATAGTACCACCTACTCGCTAAAGCAGACCTTCCGTACGCTACATACCTTTAACCTGCAAGGGGAACACAAATTTTTAAAAAGTGCGTATTCACCTCGATTGAGCTACAATTTAGCGTCGTCCAAATCCAACCAGAATGATCCGGATTACCGCTTTGTCAATATGGTGGATTACAAACCGCGCTATGGCGGCGCTATTGAACGGCCGGGAATTAGTTCGCTTCCCAATACAGGGAATTCAGAGTTTGTCTATACCGAACGCTATTATGCATTAAGTTCAGGTTATGTCAATGGATTTGGTCCTTACGGTATTATTCAGGCCGATCCCAATGGACGGCGCTGGCGGAATCTGGACGAAACTAATTATAATTACAAAGCTGATCTGGCCATACCATTTAAATTATTCGGCTATAAACAGGAATTTAAAACAGGATTCAACTACCTGAACCGCGAGCGGAAATTTGGTGAAAATGTACTGTTTTTACCGGGATCTAATTTTACAAGCTATGGCGCTTACGGTCCCGGTAAATTCTCCTCGATCCCGCTCTATGATGTCGAAGGAAATCTGGATCGCTTGGTGAGTAATGAGGTGGTCGGGATACGGGTTCCCACAGCTGGCGTAGGTGAGGGGGATTTTCCGGTAGGAGGGTTCTTGTACAACATCCAGAAGTCGCCCAACAATTATACTGGATTTTATGAAACCAATGCATTTTATGGAATGCTGGACCTGAAACTGACGGATGAACTCCGTATTGCCGGTGGTTTGCGCTTTGAAAATACCAATATCCAGTCCGCGGTGGATACAGCGAATGTGTATCTGGATCCATCACTAACAGCAGCGAATGCTAACGGAACCGTAAACCTGAATCCGCAGAACCCCAACTCGGCCTATAAGCAGGGTTACAAACCGTATTATTCGGTCAATGCAACCTATACGCTTAACGAGAACATGAATTTCAGAGTGGCCTTCAATACGACACTGGCGAGACCTGAGCTGCGGGAAATAACTAATGTTTACGAATTTGACGCTTTCCAGATGGGCCTCGTTGTCGGGAATCGCAATCTGAAAAATCAGTCGACCAAAAACCTGGATTTTCGCTGGGAATGGTTCCCGAACAGTGGGGAGGTCATTGCCGTTTCAGCCTTCGGGAAAGAAATCAATGACCAGCTCGTGAAGGTATTCAGTCTGCAGACCCAAGGACTGGCGGCTACTTTTCCGGAATTTCCGATTATCCAGTTTCAGAACGATCCCAACCGTGGTCGGGTCTACGGAATAGAGCTGGAGTTGGTTAAAAACCTGGGCTCTTTCTGGGAGCCTGCACAGGATTTCTTCTTAGGGTCCAATCTGCTGCTTGCGCAGAGCAATATCAAGAAAACACCAGAAAGGCTTGCTGCCAATTGGTCTATCGACCGGAATGCACCGACCAATAGCCCACTCTTTGAGCAAGCCCCTTACAGCATCAATGCCTGGCTGAATTTTAACAATAAAAAGTGCGGTACAGATATTACAGCGACTTACAATACCGTAGGCGAGAGACTGGTACAGATCAACCTTACCGGTGAACCGGATCTTTATACGCGGCCATTTTCCATGTTAGATCTGGTATTCAGCCAAAAGCTGAATAAGCGGCTGCTATTTAAAGGTTATGCAAAGAATATCCTTAATCCAGCGATCAAAACGGTTTATGCCAATCCAAATACAGGTGGCAAATGGTATGGAAGCGAATACCTTAACCGTAGTTACAAGCGCGGTACAGAAATTATGGTTGGTTTTACCTATAACATTTTATAAGTATGAAACAGCAAAAAAATGGAAAGAATAAGCAGCATCTGAATATGATGGGACGATTATCCCTGCAACAGATTATATTGGTGCTGGTCAGTATTTTTTCCCTCTCCTGTAAACGGGAAAATTTAGATTATACCTTTGACTATAGACCTAACCCCGATGCTGAAAAAGCCTCGAATGTACGGTTGGTCAATTTATCTGAGAATGCGCAACTGATCGCCAACGGCGACAGTCTGACGAATTTCTTTGTGCCCCCAAGGCGTTCGGGCTATATTCCACCCGAAGAGCTGACGCCACCGGGAACACGCTATTTTCCGAAAGATGGACGCTTGGGACAGAGCTGGACTGTGCCTCAGGATCTCTTCCAGACCGATGGTACCATACGTTTTAGAACGACTTTTGTGCCGATACCAAATAAGACCATTGCTTCTCATGATGTCGAGTTTACAGTTCGCGATTCTTACACCGCTCCGAAAGACTATTACCTGCTAATCAATCACGAAAGCAGGGTACAGCATCCTGATAAGCTGGTGGAGGTTCCTCGTAGTGTGACGGCACCGGCACGTCCGGATCATTTTAAAATCCGGATTATTAATTTCGCCAAGAAGCTCATGCCAACAAGCTCCATGGAGGATATTGCTGGTCCAATCACCTTGGCCTATGCAGATGGAACCCCGGTTAGCAAGGTCACGACCAAGATTGAAAGCAATACCTGGTCGGATTATGTGGAACTGCCCTATGGCACTTATCAGTTTAAACTGCTAACGGCTGATGGCCGGCAGATTCCGGCGGTAGGACATACCTATTACAATAATATTGACCGTTTCAACTCAACCATGGAGATGGGTGGCGGCGCCATTCCCCGAATGTCCTCAGGGCAGACCTATGCCCCGGTTCAGACCTTCCAGCCCGGCGGTATCTATACCATCGTCGTGCACCCCAAAGAATTTACTTGGACCACGGGTACGGACGATATCCGCGAACTGCAAAATGGTTTTCAGATTATTGCGGATATCAGTGAACCCCTCAATCGGACCTATGCACAGCTACAACTGGCCAATACAATCGTTGGACAAAATACGGTACTGGCTGCAAAAGGACAAAAAACTGCTGCAACGGCTTATGGTACAGCATCGGAGTATATCCGTGTGGTCACCGGTCAACAGCATATTGCTATTGAAACAACTTCCGGACAAGCCCTGGCCTCTATGGAAGCCGAACTGCAGGCCGGACAAAATTATACGGCCTGGCTCTATATGGATCAGGACAAAAAAGTCAAGGTTCTGTTAGCAGCCAATAATTTGGCCGGAACAACTTATACTGGCAAAGAAGGTAGCGGTAATAATGCGAGCATTGACCGGGTTAAGTCCAACTATATGTTTAATTTCCGTTTCCTCAATTTCTGTGCAGCTTTGCCTTATGCCACATTTACCAATGGTGAGGGGCGCCCTTTTGGCACACAGGTGATGGACAGCGGCGTAAATATGGTTCCCGGAGTTTTAAATATCCTGCAACCTTATACATCACTGCTCTATAGTGCCTCTAATGATATCGGTGGAGCCTATCAGTTTATGGTTTACAGCTCGCTGCCAACGCGTATTCCAGGTGATTGGCTGGAGCAGGTCAAACCATTGTCCAGTACGCAGCTGGTAGCAAATCCCAAACTGTATACAGCTGTCGGACGTAAAGTTCCACTGCATGAACCGGGGGTATATTCCATCGCTGTGATAGGTGATCTGAAAAGCACCGCCGAAACCGGCAAAGCGAAGTTTATGGTAGTAAAACATACGAAATAACCATTTTTATGAAACACAAGATTTTAAATTGTCCCATTTTTGCAGTTATCGCGTTATCGTTTGTTTTTTGCGTAGCGAGCTGTACAAAAACCGAATATCGTACCGTCGAAGACCCTGCTTATATTCGGGTATTTAATAATTTGACCTATACGCTCACATTGGATAATAAAGAAGAAGCGCAACCTTTTTTCTGCATGTTTATTGATCCGGAGTTTGATGCGTCAGGCAAACCCATTGGTGGAACAGCAATAGGTGATTTTTTGGACAAACGGAATATTTATGCGGCACCCAATGCCGCACATGCGGGATTGAGTACATCTAAATATAACCCCGAATATCCGGGTAAAGAACTGGTACCTACAGCACCTATATTGAATGGTTTTGATCTAACAAATTGGGCACAGGTGCCTGCAGGCAAACGTCGTTTCCTCTTTATGGCACGACCTATCAGTAGCGTCCCATTTGCACAATTGCCCGATGAGCAGCAGCGAAAAGTATTTCTGGATACCATTATTGATCTCTCCTCGCGCGAAGTGTATACTTTACATATACTACAGAAGGATTTTAAGACAAAGGAAAACGGACTCTATGTCCGTCAGGAGACGTTCCATAAACAGGCTTTTTCGGATACCCTGACTTACGTCAATTTTTATAACCTGAGTGCCAAAGGTTTTCTACAGGCGGATCTTGCACAGAAATTGCCCGTACCGGGGACAACAAGGTCGTTGCGCTACGGTTTACTTGACACGATGAATATTTTTATCACGCATATTCAGCCAAGTGTGAATGCTGCCGGATCGACGGTGCAACAGCGTATTCCAAATTTCAGTTATCAATACGCTGGTCAGATGCAGCGTAACATTGATGCGCCAAAAGTTACGCCATATTATGGTTTCCCGATCTTCTTGCAGAATAAAAATAAGGTTTATTCGGATACCTGGCAATATATTCAGTTTTTTGCACCTGCTATTGATCCGCGTACCGCAGTATCCTATCTCGAACCACCATCGGTTCCGGGAGGGCTTACGGAACCTGCTGTTAAAGATGGTACTTTTGGTTATATCTTGATGGATCATACACAGTATGCTCCCAGTTATTATCTAAATACTTTTTTCCCCGGTCTAACCGTCAATGTTCATTCAGGAACAGCTAATCCACGAACTTTTGGTGTAGTCAATAGTATTGAAGTTGTCAATGGCAATGCCTTTCTGACTACCGTACAACGGAAGTACCCGCAACCTATTTATTAATTATGAGACCAGATATTTTAGCTATAAATCAGAAAACAGTGGGCAGACAGACCGGCGGTATGCGATCGGGCAGTATGAAAATACTATTTTGGCTTGCTTTACTTTTAAACACACTCTTTATTCATGCATGCAAGAATAAAGACCTTGATCTATATGTCGAAAGTGACAAATATAGCAATGCAGCGGATTTCATTGGCAACAATTATAACCTTAGCCTTTTTTACGCCGCATTGAAGCAGGCCGACTTATTGGATATGCTCAAGCAGGAGGGGCCTTATACGCTGTTTGCACCAACAAATAAAGCTTTCAACGATCTTGGCATTGTTCGTGCCAGCGACTTCGCCAATATGAAACAAGATAGCCTGCGGCAGCTATTGCTTTATCATATGTTGCCGCGCAGGTTGTATACCAGTGATGTGCCACCAAATACCATCGACAATAAATATGTTAACATGATGGAAAAAGAGCTGTTTATCGGTTATAAAAACCAAAAAGTGTGTGCGGAATGTACGCTAATTTCGGACTTCTATGTTAATGGCTCAAAATCTGTCTTAGCGACGCAGAATATTGTATTGGCGAATGGTGTATTGCATGTCGTTGACAAAGTGCTGAAGTATAATCCAACCATACAAGATGTATTAAATTCCAAACCAGAGTATAGCTTATTTATTGCACTACTCAAACGTATGGGAGACTGGAATCGTCTGGGCGAGCCCGCCAATACAACCGTTTTTGCGCCCAATAACGAAGCCTTTGAAAAGGCTGGAATAACTGCCAATGACATCGCTCAGTTAGATCCCGGAAAATATGGCAAACGATTGTCGCGTGTTTATCTGCTGTACAACCACTTCTTTCTTTCGGATATGGCAATCTATGGACAGTTACCGGGCTCAGGCTATTACGGAAGTCCGTATTATCGCGCGCGTATTGTTGGTGATGAATTATACTATTTTGGCATTTCCGCCAATACACCAATGGAACCATTTATTATCCATAGCCAAGCTCCTGAAGCCAACACCCCCCTCCGGATCAGCAACTTTCAGCCGGGTTATCAAACGGATTATAAAGCGGATAATGGTGTTGTACATGGAATAAATGGTCTGTTGGTGTTGCCGGAAGAAGCACTGATAAAAGAAGAAACTAAGACAAGTCAACAATGAAAAGTAAATTAAACCAACATATAACAGGTATTGTATGTGGACTACTACTCCTACTTTCTGCCTGTCAAAAAACAGAATTTATGCCGGATCCTGTAGGGGAAGAAATCCCAGCGCCAACATATCCTTCGCTAATGGAAGGGCTGCCAATACATGCCAGTTTATTTAAAGCAATGTGGCAAAAGGCGGAAATGGATAATGTATTGGCGACGGAGCAGGCGCAGGTCAAACTGACCTTTTTGGTTCCTGCCAATAATGCCATGGAAACTGCGGGATATACTGCCGCAAAAATACAGCAGCTAACAAAAGACTCCTTGCAGAACCTGTTGCGCTATCATGTACTCAATGGCGCTATCAGTTCCGGTCAGTTAGCCTTGATAGGGCGGGATTTGACATTTTTTACACTATTGAAGCATCCTAAATTTTTGGACGGTGAACCGCGGGATGGTTCATTGGTTCGGACGGTACCTTATTTTTATCGGCAACAGCTGAGTGTGGAGCAGGGCAGCCTGATTATTGACGGAAAGAAATTAAAGATTGGGCAGGAACTTACCGTTGCGCAGGGACATGTTTTTATTATCGAACAGGTAATTAAGGCACCTCAGCAACAGATGTACGATTTTTTGATCAAGGATGGGCGTTTTTCCTTGTATTTAAAGGCTATGGAGCTTAGCAATATTGAATATACCAACGATTTTATGATGAATATGTATCCTGGTTTTGGTTTACCGGTTCGTTTTATGCTCGATTGGAACTATTATTTTGAAGGTACTTTTCACCACAGTAGTGAACGGCCTAGACATGTCATCCATTGCACGCTGTTTGCGCCAACGGATTTGGCTTTCAACCGTATGGGTATTTACACGGAGGCTGATTTGCGAGCCTTGAATGGAAGGATTGAAACCCCGTGGTATTATGAATCAAATCAATTAACTCCGGTGGATAGTTTGCTCAAGTACCAATACATCGGCAGCGCACGAATGGAGACCGGTTATAATGAAGACTATAGCATGTTCAATATAGACGTTCAAATTGACCGTGTAACCGATAATGCGACTATTTTTTCGCAAATGCTGGACAACAACAAGCTGGCTGAATTTAAGAATATCTACCATCGTTTTTACCGTTCAGGCGACAGAATTCAGGTGGGGCATTTGAACAGCAAAGCACAACCAGCGGACATTATTGAGGAAAATATCAACACCATTCAGGGACCGGTCCATGTGGTCGATCGGATTATTGTGCCGGATGATTTTAGCATGTGGCACAAAAAGAAGTAGTATACAAAGCGTAAACGATTAGACAAAACGACATGAAATCAATGAACTATCTATATGCCATCTTAGTGATGTTATCCCTGGTGAACTGTTCCAAGGATACGGTGAACCCTACGGAGGCTATCGAAAAAAATACTTTAAATGATGTGGTTCGGGACAATTTTGGATTGACTTATCTTGCTACTGCACTCTATAAAAGCGGGCTGAATAAAGTATTGATGCAGGATGGTTCCTATACCTTGCTGGCTCCATCTGACGTTGCTTACAAGGCTGCTGGTTATCAAAATCCAGCAGCAGTATATGCTGAGCCAGCAAGCAAACTCGTCGAACAGGGAAATTATCATATCCTGAAAGCCCCAGTACTGTTTACCGGAAAGGCGTTAAAAATGAACCAGGAAGAGGAAACTTTATTGGGTACTAAGGTCTATTGGAGCCGAGTGAAGCGAGGAAAAGATACATTGACGACGGTCAATGGAGGCCGCTTGCTACAGGCGGATACCAAAGCCTCAAATGGTGTGATGCAGGTGCTGGACCGTTTATTGGTTCCCAATGTGCACAGCAACCTTAAGCAGGCGCTGGCAGCAAATGTTGATCTCAGTTTGTTTTATCAGGCTTTAAAGGTTTCGGGTTTGCTGGAATCATTGGCGGGTACAACAAATTATACACTATTTGCACTCAATAATGCAGCGATCAAACAAATGGGCTATCCCGATCTGGAAGCAATTGAAAAGGCCGATCCTGCTATATTGAAAAAAATCTTGAGCTACCACATCGCCAAGGAACGTAAGTTTGCGCAAGATTATTTCCTGCTGACTCCGGAGGGAACAACGAGTTATACTGAAACGATGTTGAATGAGAAGACCCTGACCGTTAATTTGCTTGGTCAATTCAATGTACCCAATAGCTTTACGGGAATAACCGTAAAAGGCCTTGGTAACTCCTGGGCTCTAACTCCGGTACGTACCGATGTACTTGCCGGAAATGGAGTCATCCATGTCATGGGGCAAGTGCTCCAACAATAAGGTGAAAGACTGTGTGTTATTCACTCAGATTTATAAAAAATGTTTACATGAAAACAATCAACAAGACAATATATCATTGGATCGGGATGCTTATTGCCCTATTCGTGCTCCAGCTCCAGCCAACAAGGATGCTGGCGCAGGAAACTTCCGGTACCCTCACGGGCCGGGTACTGAACGGGACAAAAGCACCGATAGCAGGCGCTTCTATCGAAGCGGTGCATACACCTTCGGGTACAAAATATACCCTTTCAGCAGATAAAGATGGCCGCTTTACGATCAATAATATGCGTATCGGCGGGCCCTATCGTGTTAGTGCTACCGCTGTCGGTCTGCAACCCGATATCCGCGCTGATATTTTTATCCGTCTGGGCGGAGCACAGGAGCTGGAGCTGCTGTTGATCGAAGCCAACCAACGCATGGAGGAGGTGGTGGTCAGTGCCAAAGCAAGGGGGCAGCGGGCTGATACCTTCGGTGCAGGTAAAAATATTTCGGGCGAGCAGATTCGCAATATGCCTACGGTATCACGTTCGATCACGGATGTGACCCGTCTGACCCCGCAGGGAAGCCGCGACAATAGCTTCGGTGGTACCAATTTTCGTTATAACAACGTGACGGTGGACGGCGCGATCAACAACGATGCCATCGGTTTTTCACCATCTTTGGGTGGACAGACCGGTACTTCGGGAATGGCGGGAAGTTCAACCCGCACCAATCCGATTTCGATCGATGCAATCCAGGATGTGCAGGTTTATCTTGCTCCCTATGATGTCAAGATCGGTAACTTTACAGGTGGTTCGGTGAATGCAGTTACGCGTTCGGGGACGAACAAAATCGAGGGCTCGGTATACGGTTTTGGCCGCAATGCGGCACTGACGGGAAAAGACCGTGTAGGAACACTAGGCAAGATGAACAACGACTTCTACGATTACCAGGCCGGTTTTCGGATCGGTTTCCCGATTATCAAAAATAAACTGTTCTTCTTCAGTAATGAAGAGATTGCGCGTCGGCAGGATCCGACACAGCTTATTGTCGGCACAGCCGAAACAGCTCAGATATTGAGTGTGGCAGATGCCGAAAAAATAGCGAATACTGTCAAGGATCGCTATGGCAATTTGTTTGATGTCGGAACAGCCAATAGCTATACCAACTGGAGCAAGTCTGTCAAGTTCTTCAACCGCGTAGACTGGAATATCAATGCCCGGCATCAGCTGGCAATCCGCAATAATACTATCCGCAGTTCGGCTACACACATGGACCGCGACCAGCAGGATTTTCGTTTTTCGAGCATGGCCTTCAAACAAGCCAACAACCAGAGCAGTACGGTGGCCGAATTGAAGAGCCGTTTTTCAAATAGTCTTTCTGCCAATGTCCTGATTGGTTATACGGTTGTCAACGATAGCCGTGATCCGCTGTCGGATCCGAGCCTACCTCAGGTGCAGATTCAGGGACGTACCCCCGGAACGACGATCTATATTGGTACAGATCGTGAAGCGAGCATTTTTGATATGCAGCAGCGAACATGGGAGTTTACGGGCAACCTAACCTGGAATACAGGACGTCATAAGCTGCTGTTCGGTACACACAATGAACTGTACAAAATCCGTTATGGTTTTGTCAATAGCTGGAACGGCCGTGTAGACTACAACAGCATCGAAGATTTTGTCAGCAACAGTCCATATCGGGTGCGTGGTAGCTACAATTATAACAACAATACCCGCGATTATATTTTAGGGCACCCAGCGGCAGATTTTGCAGTTAATATGTACAGTTTGTATGTACAGGACGAAATCAGGATACACGACCGACTGCGGGTCACCCCTGGACTACGGGCAGATCTGGCAATTCTGACGGAGATGCCTGGACTGAGCGATAAAGTGAAGAGTATTCTCTCGGATTCTAATTTCGGCACGACTTATCCATATACACCCCTCAGTCGTCTGCGCAATGATTTTATGAATAGGGTACAATTATCGCCACGAGTAGGCTTCCGCTGGGAAGTAACAGAAGACCGCAAACTTGTATTGCGCGGAGGGGCAGGGTTATTTACGGGACGGATTCCGTTTGCCTGGCTGGCTTACGCTTATTACAATACGGGCAACAGTTACGGTGCATTTGACCAGCGGGCAGATCAGAAACCTTTTGCACCGGGCAGTGATGCAATACGTCCAAGTGAAAATGGACTGGCAGATTTTATTGCTCAGAATGGTGCTGTCGTCAATGATCCTAATAGCGGAAAAACACAGGTGGACCTGGTGGACAATGGTTTTACCCTGCCGCAGGTCTTCAGGGGAAGTTTGGGTATTGACTACGAGGCGGCTGGCGACTGGAAGTTTACCCTGGAGGGGATCTATACCAAGAATATCAGCGATGTGTTATTTCAGCAGCTCAATACCTCCGATAATCCACACTGGTACGGTTATGACAGAGATCACCGGCAGCCGGTATACAGCGGTACGGTGGATAGCCGTTTCTCGAATATCTACCTGCTGAGCAATACCAATCAGGGATATAAGTACAGCATAACAGGAACGGTTGCAAAAAAATATAAGACCTTAAATGCGACGGCAAGCTACACCTACGGTATGTCAAAAGACTTGTCCAATGGGGTACGGAATTCGATGGAATCAAACTGGCAGCTCAATCAGTCCTTAATCCCGAATAATCCCAGCCTGGCCTATAGTAATTTTGACATCCGGCATCGGATTGTCTCAAGTATCAGCTATGATAAACTGTGGCACCGTGCAGGAAGGACCAATATCACCTTGTTCTTTTCAGCACAATCCGGGTCGCCATTTACCTATGGTATCGTGAACAATAGCATTCAGGGATTACCACAGCAAGTATCGTTGGTCTATATACCAACAGTGTCGGAAGCAATTCGATATTTTAAAGATATCGCCGGTGGACAGACAGCAGCGCAACAAGCTGCTGCTTTCAATACTTTCATTGATGCTAATGCCTATTTAAGTGGACGTCGGGGTGATTTTACCGAACGTAATAAAGCGCGTACACCTTGGAACGTGCAGGCAGACCTACGGCTGGCACATGAACTTGCTGTCAATAGACAGGGGCATATCCTTACCCTGTCGGCTGATGTGATGAACCTGACGAACCTGTTGTATCGGAAATGGGGCGTACAGTATTTCTCCCCGAACACATTCAACTCGACAAGTTCGGTGGGACTGACGCCGACGCTGTTTCCGCCGCAGCAGAACGAAGGAAACTGGCCGGTCTTTGAATTCCGCAGTCCTGGCACTCCATACAGTATAGATTATTTTAATTCGCGGGCGCAGATACAGCTGGGCCTACGGTATTCATTTTAGAAAAAATCAAAAGGTACATCAGCGGAAAAGCGGATGTACCTTTTGCTAAAAATAGATCTCATTGCCGTACCATCTGCGGTTTCAAAGCCTTTTCGCCAAAATACCGGAACTGGGTTTTAACAATCGCCCTGATCAATCCATTCAAACCCCTAACTATCGAATGATTCATCCTCGCTTATTGCTTTGCCCAATAAAGAGTTTTTGAAAAAATGCCTTTATGCGCCACAATTTTCAGTTTTTTCCCCATCAGGTACATTTCACAATTCCCCTTTTGGCCTGTATCATGGTTTTCCACGGTCCCTTTCCACTCATTTTTTTCAAAACGCACATTATAGAGGGTAGGACGGCCTTTGGGATCAACACCGGAGAATTTTCCATTGTTATTAGTGATCGTGATGATAAATCCTTCTTCAGTCTTCCATTTACCTACAAAGTTATCATTGGCGGATTGGGCAATGGTAATCATCGTCATGAACATGATTAAAATAGATGAGAATACTTTCTTCATATGATATTATTTAAGATGTGATACTGCAAAACAAATTAAAATAATCGGCAGTGTTTTTAAGATATCTTAAATAATGAAATCAGTTACTTGCCTGCGCGTATCACGCTTAGTGTCTGCTGCGTAATGCCTAGGTAGGACGCTATGTGCCCTAGAGGAGCTCTTAGCAAAATACCGGGAGACTTGTCGAGCAGATTTTTATAGCGCTGTTCGGCGGTCTGAAATTGCAGCGCAAGAATTTTATCTGATAACATACTGACCGTTTGCAGCGATACCTGCAGTTGATAGTCTTTAAAAGCAGGGATGACATTACAGAGCGCTTCGAGTTTACTGTAGGGGATGATACGTAAATAGGTTTCTTCCAAAACCTGTTTGCCATATGGATGAGGGCGGTTAAAGAAAATACTTTCAAAAGATACAAGGAAATTGTTCTCATCAAAAAAATAATGGGTGATATCTTTACCATCTAAGTTATAAAAAGCACGTAATAGTCCTTTTTCAATGAAATAAACATTTTGGTGATGATTTTCAGGCTGTGCCAGTATAGTACCTTTTGCAAAAATTTCCGTAGCAAAAGCATTGTCTATAGCTTCACATTCGGCATTGTTCAATTTTATGTGTCTAAGTAGATAAGGTATGAGTTTCATTTAGTCCAAATATAAAAAAATGCAGTAAGCGGCGATAGGTCTTATCTTATATTTTTAAGGGAGATTAATATACAATGCGCGTAGTTTCCCGAAAATTGGAGATCAAACTGGAGAATATCTGTTATAGATCAGTCTTGGCATAAGACCCATTCATGAGGACTCGTTATTTTAGAGTCATTTATATGAAAACAATAGTTTATTGAGCGTTGTCTTATAGCTGTAATATTGACAAAGCAAATGAATTTTGATCTTGTTAAATGTGAAAACCTGCAGCAGGCTATTCACATACCGAACACGACTGATGACCATACAGAAGAAACCTGGTTTGTGAAATTTGGCCAAGAAATAGTAGGAGTCGGACTTTTCGCAAAAGGAAGCGAGAACTGTATCTTGGCGATCGTTGGTGATGGCTATGAAGATAAGAGGGTAATTGGTGACATAGAAGTACACGATACATTTATTATTGAAGGATTGAATATAGCATTTGAAGGCTACTTAAGATCTTTTCGCGGTGATGTGGTCATTGGCGAGAAGAAAATAGATTATAAGTAAGATCGAAATGATTCTACGGGGACAGGAGCTGTGTTTGTGCGTCTCAAGAAAGCGCAGGACACGGCATTGCAGGCTTACAATCTGTTTAATAACCCCTACGGTATGGGAGTACTGTCTACGCAGCCCCCATGAGGAGTCGAATTTCACTTTATATGCATATTTTGCGATAGCGTATAAAATGGAATTGTAATCTCTGAAGAAATCGAGCTGCTGGCAGAGCTACTCCGTCCGGATGCACAGTAAGAATACGCCAAAATTATTATGTCCGCGTTCGAAAATCTTCTTACTGTGAAATCCGACAGCCTGTGAAAAGCATAAGAACTGGCAGCACTGACTTGAATAATGAAGAAAGGTCCTATGTAGTCCTGCGCATCTTTTAAGCCTTTGATTTTAGATAAGGGATATGATATTTTTCGTTGAATCTTTTTTTGTCATCGCGATAGCTGCTAACTGCACCTAATTTATGCATGATTTTAATATAGCACCAAGCAAGATCAATTTGATAAGGTTTAAAACCGCTTCGCGCACTTTTTGGATACAAATGATGATTGTTGTGCCATTCGCCCGCAACAATTCCTGGCCATAGTTGATTTATTGATTTGTCATTTTCGTTAAAGTCAATGCCTTCTCGTTGTTTGTCTTCTCCTTTTGCATGACCTTCATAGTTGAATGTTCTTACACCTACAGCCCAAAATCCAGCAGCACCGAAGAGTGTACAAGCTAGTGCATGGCCACCGATCAAATAAAAGATGGCATACCAAAAAGCCCAATTCAGTATCCAGGATCCTATTGCATGGGTAGGATTTACATAAGAGCCCCACTTTTGATATTGTCCATAGCTATTGGCTGATACACCTGTATGGCGCATAAGAAGTTTTACACGGTTATAAGAATTTTCGGTAAGGTCCTTTGCAATAGGCTGGTGATTTACATCCGCTAGAAAACAGTATAAAAATCCAGCTTGCGCATTATAGGGATCACCTGGTTGATCAGATTTTGCGTGATGGACATGATGTGAAATCACATATATTTCTTCTGGAATTACATTGATAGTCAGATTTTGTGTGAAAAAACGCCAGAATCCGTTCCGAAATTTGAAGGCTCCGTGCGTGGCAAATCGATGATGCCATATCGTTCCATGGGTCCCCATGACGATCATGCTGTAAATAAAGGCTGCTAGTACGGTCCACCAGTTGAAATGGTATACTAAGAATAAAATAAAAAAAGGAATGAGGCAAGCCACTTTTAGCCAGCTAAAAAATGGCAACCAGTTGCGTTTGTCTTTAAAAATATTGAGACGTTTGAAGAATTCATTAAGCAGTTGTTTTTTACTAGGTTTTACGAGGTTTCCATCGTTGTCTTTCCATCCGTAGGTAGGAACTTGTAGAACATGATCTAAAAAGGGCATTGTGGTTGATCTAAATTATTATATCGGCTAAGCTACCATATAATCAGGTTAAAAAGTGTTAATAGCAAAAATTTAACATATTCACAGGCTATTATATTTGATCGTGTATTATGGTAAAGTCTGTCTTACAGTTCTTTTCTGATCTTTTGTCCGTAGTTTAGGATAAATTATTATTTTCTGCTTTGCAGTTTTCCGGAACGTAAATATCTTTTTCGGATAGAGGTATTAGCCCATTTCCCCGCCTTTATGATCAGGAATTTTGGCCTGAATGGAAATATTAGATCAGGCCTTTAGCTTTAAACGAATAACGATCTATAAAATAAGTTTCTGTAAAACAATGCCTTACTTGTTTTATCATGAAGATTTTTTGAAAATATATTAAATGTCATTATAACGTTTAATATATTTTACTATATTGCAACAGAAATAATACAAACAACCAATTGTAAACAATGCTACCAATTCAAAGATCTAAATGTGGTGCATGGGGATTTTTAGTGCTATTATCCCTGTTTTTCACCTTAAATTCAGCTTATGGTCAGGGGACTTTCAAGCTGACAGGAACAATAACCGATAGCCAGAATAAAGCACTTTCTGGTATTAGCGTAAGACTTGTTGGAACTAACTTGGCTGTACAAACAGATGATAAAGGCCATTACGAGCTTATTGTCCCTATACTGAAAGGCCGGCTTTCGATCTCTCATCTAGGTTATGTGCCACAGACATTGACATTGACAACTGATGTGACCACTTACAACGTTAGTTTACAACCAGACCTCTACAAAATTGATGAAGTTGTTGTGGTGGGCTATGGAACTCAGCGTAAAAAAGATATCACGGGAGCTGTCGCCATTGTCGATATGGATGATGCTAAAAAGTTCTCAACAAATGACGTAGGCAGTATGTTACAGGGGCGTGTCGCAGGTGTTTCTGTGACTAGCGATGGACAGCCAGGCGCGGTACCCCAGGTCAAACTGCGCGGTATTTCCACATTCAATAATGCCGACCCCTTATATGTTGTTGACGGTGTACCGTTGGGTGGCATCCCCAGAGAGCTCAATCCCAATGATATTGAAACCATGCAAGTATTGAAAGATGCTTCAGCAGGTGCAATCTATGGCTCCAGAGCTGCGAACGGCGTGATTATCATCACGACAAAAAAAGGACAAAAGGATTCTCCAGCACGGGTAGATTACAGTGCCTATTATGGCATCGACAAGGTTTGGCAGATTATGCCGGTAACGAATGCCCACAATTATCAAGTATTAAATAACGAAGCGCGTTATAACGCTAACAATAAACCCTTGGCACCGGGAAATGATCCCAATTCAACCCGTTTTATCAAAGATGTCAATACTGATTGGCAGAAAGAAGGATTGAAGTCTGGAATGCGGCATAATCAAAATGTAGCTCTGAGTGGTGGGGGAGCGCATAATACCTATATGGTCTCGCTGGATTTATTTGAGAATACGGGCACCTTTGTTGGTAATGGCCCCGACTATAAACGTTATACGGGTAGAACCAACCTGACACAGGATTTGGGTATTGTACGGCTGGGACAATCTATCGCTTATACTTATTCGCACGAAAATGCACTGGTAACGGGTGACGGAATTTTAGCTGGAGGAAGACCACCATTGATCAATGATCTGGTTTTTGCCATTCCAACGATGCCTTTATATGACCCAAATAGATTGGGTGGATTTGGCGGAACAGCGAGTGATCTCCAGGATGCGATCTCGCTTAACGGTATCGGTTTTAACAGCTTGGTTAAAAATAATACGACCGTAGGCCGATTTATGTCCAGTCTTTGGGGGGAAGTGGATCTGCTAAAAAAAGAGAAACATACATTAAAGTATAAAATCAATTTTGGTTATGATATCAATGAGGTTAGGGACAAGACCTTTACACCCAAATTCAACCTAGGTTATTTTTTTATCAATAATATTAACCGTCTTAATGACAATAATCGACGCTACCAGAATCTGCTTGTTGAAAATACCCTTAATTATGAGTTCAAACAGGATGAACATCAGCTGAGTGCTCTCGTTGGACAGATGTATCAAAAATATTCGACTTGGGAACGCATGATTAGTGCAACTGGCTTTAGTGATGAGGAGTTTGCCAACTTAAGAAATGCAACGGAGACAAATGCTATCAATTATGATCAGTTCAGTGCTTTAGCATCTTATTTAGCGAGACTCAATTATAATTATAACGAACGGTATCTGTTGACAGCAACGGTGCGCCGCGATGCCTCTTCACGTTTCAAAAAAGGAAACCGCATTGGCTATTTTCCTTCTTTTGCCGCAGGATGGCGTTTGAGTAACGAAAAGTTCTTCCCCGAGACCAACGGAGTCGTTAATGATTTGAAAATTAGAGGGAGTTGGGGTAAGCTAGGAAATGAAAATATCGGTAATTACCTGTATCAGGCCGTGATAAATCCATCAGTTGTATACACCTTTGATGGACAGCGTATCTTGGGAGGAACGCAGACAAGTGTTGTCTCAGAAGACCTGAAATGGGAAGAACGCGTGACCAGCAATATCGGCTTTGATGCACGTTTATTAAAGAACAAATTTGACCTTTCTGCCGAATACTATGTCAGTGAAAGCCGCGATATCCTTGTACCGATTCCTATTCCGCTTTCTGTAGGATCCATCAATGCTGCTCCTATTGTCAATGCAGGTTCCCTGCGCAATAGCGGTATGGAATTGACATTAGCCTACCATAAGACCGCAGGCGAATTTACTTATGATATTGGCGCCAACTTTACGACAATCAAAAATAAGGTACTTAGTCTAGGAGACAATGTACAAGCGAGACTCGATGGTCAGTTTAGGACCGAAGTAGGCAAGGAAGTGGGACGTCATTATGGTTTTATTAGCGAGGGGATCTTTAAAACTCAGGAAGAGGTGAAAAACCATCCTGCCCAATTTGACGGAGCGGCTGTAGGCGATGTCATCTATAAAGATATTAACGGAGATGGACTCATCAACGATAACGATCGCACCGATCTTGGAAGTGGCTTGCCAAAATACCAATACGGCTTTAACTTCAATGCTGCTTTTAGAAACTTCGATTTCGCTCTTTTTGCGTCTGGGATGGGAAAATATTTGATCAATAGCCGCCTCTACCGTGACCTGATGCATAGCGGCGGTGATGCAAATTATCATCAAGATATGCTTAGTCGTTACACCTCCAGCAATACCGAGACAGATATCCCACGGTTGAATTGGGAAGATCCCAACCGCAACTGGGAAAGTTCGAACAGAAAAGGCTGGTTGCAGGATGGAACATATTTACGGATCAATACACTGTCTTTGGGCTATAATTTTCCGAAAACCATGCTCCCCTATGTTGCAAAGGCAAGGCTATATGTGACTGGGCAGAATCTATACACTTTCCAAAAATATAAATCCTATAATCCAGATTACACCTATGGTGTCTTCACCCCCGGACTTGATAATGGATCTTATCCTAAACCAAGGACAATACTATTTGGCATACAGCTAGGCTTTTAATCTTTAGAAACCGAAAATCATGAAACGTACTTTGTTACTATTGGCGGCAGCCCTCATGCTTGCCGCATGCGATAAAAAGTTGGACTTGGACAATCCAAATTATCCAACAACTGAAACCTATTGGCGTACCGCTGCACAGGCCGATGCTGGGGCAGTGGCGATCTATAACGCCCTTGCCTTGGAAGGAACGTATACGCGGTCATTTCCCGGATTGTCGGACAGTCGTGGGGATGATGTCCAAGGTAATAGTCCCTGGGCTGATCTCGTATTGGTCGGTCGTTTTACAATTCCGAGCAATTCAGCACCGGTGGAGTGGATTTGGCGTGATCATTATGTGTTGATCAATCGGGCCAACCAGGTCTTAAAACATGTGCCTCAAATCGAGGATGCACAGTTTACAGAAGGTCATAAAAATAGGATTTTGGGACAGGCCTATTTCTTGCGCGCTTTTGCATATTTTAATCTGATCAACACTTTTCAGAAAGTTCCGTTGATAACAGAGCCACCAACAGGAAAAGATGACTATTATCCTGCTACTGCGGCTCCGGAGGAGGTATGGAAACAGATTGTCGAAGATCTCAAGCAGGCCGAAGCACTCCTGCCAATGTCGTACAAGAATGTCGTAGGGCCAGATGCTGGTCAGACGGGTCGTGTGACTAAAGGTGCTGCCGCAGGCCTTTTGGGGAAAGTATATCTGTATACCAAACAGTATAATGCTGCAATTACGCAGCTGGAGAAGTTTACCAAATCAGGAGGCATATTTAATAATGTCTATCAATTGATGGCTGACTATCGACACAATTTTGATACCCAGCACGAAAATAATGCTGAATCTCTCTTTGAGATACAATTTACAGCCGAGGGTGGGACAGATGGCAACTGGACGGGTGAACCTAATGCAAACTGGCGCCAATTCTGTGCGCTTGCGGTAACCTACGCTCCTCCGGGTGAGACTTGGGGCGGTTATAAGGATTACGAACCTAGTCCTGGCTTGTATACAGCTTTTAAAAAGGAAAAAACAATTGATGGTAAGAGTGATCCGCGTCTCCTGGTAACAATTGCTTCTTATGAAGCTACTGATAACTCTACCAAGATATACGGTCGGGAATGGCCCTATTCCTCAAAAGATGTGAAGTATTTACGTAAGTGGACGCACGACGGACTCGGAATTTTGGAAAAGGAAACATTTGAAACAGGAGGGATCAATTACCGTGTTTTACGCTATGCCGATATTTTGCTGATGTATGCAGAAGCTTTGAATGAAGTCAGCCGAACAGCTGAATCCTATGCTTACATCCAACAAGTTCGAGATAGGGCAAAATTACCGCAATTGATAACAAGTAAACCAAATATGAATCAAAGCCAGATGCGGGAGCAGATTGCACACGAACGACTGTTGGAGTTTGCTGTTGAAGGGCAGCGCATTCATGATATTATCCGTTGGGGGTGGCTCTATGATACCGTCAGACTCGCTGAATTAAAAGAAAGAGATACAGACTTTGCTAGCTGGAAAGCAGGACGTGAGTATTTGCCCATACCATTCAATGAACTGAATAACAATAAAAACCTATCACCTAATAGTGCCAATTAAAGGGGATAACTAAAATTTGAAAAGACATGTATAAAAAAATAATATGTTATTTATTTGGAGCTGTGTTGGTCGGTACATTTGTTTCTTGTAAGAAAGACCATTTTGAAAATCAGCCATTGACGGAAACGGATCCGGGGATATTTGCGCCGAAAGCATTCGATATAACCAACATCCTGGATACCTATGGTCATATTCAGAGCTATGCTTTTACAGGACAGTGGGGCCCCTACAATCTACACGATCCTTCCATTATCAAGGATGGGGACTGGTACTATTGTTTCAGTACCGATGTGGCCTATGGGCAAAAGATTAAGCCGGGAATTATGGTTCGGAGGTCGAAGGATTTGGTAGAATGGGAATTTCGGGGCTGGGCATATGATGGGCTGCCGAAACAGGCTGTCAATTATATTACAGGTGTAAAAAGTGATTATCAGCCCAACGAAGGTGTTTGGGCACCTTATATTTTAAAAGTAGGCAATGAATTTCGTTTATACTATTCAGTTGCTTCTAACGGTTTTCGAGTAAGTGCGATTGGAATATTGACATCGACATCGCTTGATGGTCCTTGGGTGGAGAAGGGGCTTGCTATCCAGTCAAAAACCGAGGGACCGGGGACAAATGCCATTGACCCATCTGTAGTTGTTACACCGCAAGGCGAACATTACCTATACTACGGATCAGCCTGGGATGGCCTTTTTGTTGTAAAACTGGATCCGGCTACCGGTCTTCCCATACAGAAAGGAGATTTGGGGAAATTGGTCGTCCGACGAGGAATGACAAATGGTGTTTATAATGGAAACCTTGAAGCCCCAGAAATTATTTATAATGCCGATCTCAAGAAATATTTCCTTTTCGTTTCCTACGATTGGATCGATACCAAATATAATGTCAGGGTATTCCGTTCGGACTCACCAACGGGTCCTTTTTTGGATTGGAATGGTGAAAGAGCCGATGTGGCAGCAGATCATGCCGATCAGATAGTTTTGGGACCCTATGCATTTAAAGGGCATAGTGGCTGGCAGGGCACTGCGCATTGTTCTGTTTTTAAGAATGAGCAAGGGGAATATTTTATGGCTACGCAAGGAAGGCCCGCTGTCGATCGTTTTTTTATGGACATGCACCTGCGCAAAATGTTTTGGTCAGATAACGGCTGGCCTATGGTAAGCCCCGAACGTTATGCTGCTGTTCCTCAGGATCCGATTACAATGGAAGAGATCGTCGGCGAATATGAGCAGATTATCCACGGCTATGTAAGGGTACCGGGGTATGCAGAGCAACAAACCAATCCCAATATCAATTTTGCGGTTGCAGCCAACCCTATGTTGTATGCCAATGGCACCATCTTCGGGGATCCAGCCAATACCTGGGTCTTTACCCCCAAAACAAATAGTCTTGAACTGCGATGGGCAGGTGGGTTATTTGTCGATAGATTTAAGGTTTCCCGTGAACGCGATTGGGAAAAAGGAGTGAAGTCTACGCTTGTTATGACCGGTTATAACGGCGGGGGGCTAGGTATATGGTTAAAAAAAATCAAATAAAAAAAGGATTATGAATATAAAAAAGTTTATAGGAGGGATTATCTGTTTGTTGCTTTTACACAATACATTGGCCCAGTCAGCTGCGCCAATTATTCACGATCCTGTTCTCATCAAGGAAAAGGGAACTTACTACCTATTTGCAACTGGACAGGGGATTGCTGTGATGTCGTCGAAAGATTTGACAACATGGAAAACCGAAGCCCCAGTTTTTAATCAACCCCCAGCATGGGCAGTAAAAGCGGTGCCTACATTTACGGGACACATCTGGGCGCCGGATATCAGTTATCATCATGGAAAATATTATCTGTATTATAGTGTATCAGCTTTTGGAAAGAATACTTCTTGTATTGGTTTGGCAACAACACCTACGCTTGATCCACACGATCCAAATTTTAAATGGACCGATCATGGTCTGGTCATCCAGTCGTTTCCTGGAAAAACCAATTGGAACGCTATAGATCCTAACTTAATAATTGATAAACAAGGGAAAGCCTATTTGAGTTTCGGTTCTTTTTGGGATGGACTCAAATTAGTGCGATTGAACGACGACGCTACTGCTGTAGATGAAGATCTTACCCATATTCCAACGATAGCAAGTCGTAAGACAAATCCTGCTGACCCTAATCCGCCAGCTATTGAAGATAATCCTAGAGATGCCGGGGGGAATGCCATAGAGGCTCCTTTTATTTACAAACACAAGAATTATTATTACCTCTTTGCGTCAATTGATTATTGTTGCAAGGGACCGAGAAGCACCTATAAGATGATTGTCGGTAGATCCCGCGATATACGGGGACCTTATCTCGATGATAACAATAGAGATATGGCACGGGGTGGCGGTAAGATGGTGCTCGCTGGGGACGCTAATTGGCACGGCGTAGGGCATAATGCTGTATTTAAAGACGGAAAGGATGAATATCTCGTTTTTCATGGGTATGATGCACATGATCAAGGTAAACCAAAATTGCATATTGAAACAATAACCTGGGACAAGGACGGCTGGCCTATACTAAGGAAGTAATGAACAAATATGTTGATGCAAACATGAAGCAGTAAAAAATAATTCACAAATTTAAATATCTAAACATGCAATTTTTCATTGATACGGCCAATTTGAGCGATATTGGTCAGGCACAACAACTGGGTGTCCTGGATGGTGTAACCACCAATCCCACATTGATGGCCAAAGAGGGAATTTCAGGTGACGAAGCTGTCAGAAAGCATTATAAGGCAATCTGTGATCTGGTGACAGATAATGTGAGTGCCGAAGTTATCAGTACTGATTATGAGGGAATGGTTCGTGAAGGTATCTCGCTGGCAGACATCGACCCCAAAATTGTGGTGAAGCTTCCCATGACTATGGAAGGCATCAAGGCCACACGCTATTTTTCAAAACAGGGCATCCGGACCAATTGTACATTGGTTTTTACTGCAGGGCAGGCGCTAATGGCTGCAAAGGCCGGTGCAACATATGTTTCCCCCTTCATTGGCAGATTGGAGGATATTTCTACGGATGGAATGAATCTAATTGCTGATATCCGTAAAATCTTTGATAACTATCAGTTTCCAACTAAAATATTGGCTGCTTCAGTTCGTCATGCTATGCATATTGTCCAATGCGCCAAATTAGGTGCAGACGTGACCACATCCCCTTTAGCTGCAATTGTGGGATTAGTAAAACATCCACTGACAGATTCTGGACTTAAACAGTTTCTTGAGGATCATCGCAAAGTCAACGAAAAGGCCGTCGTTATCATATAATCTCTTTAACAACCTGTGGGTTCCTTGATGTTTAGGAGGATTTAAATATACACGTTAACAATCTTCAAAAGAAAGAGTTCAGTTGTTTCAATATAGCTGGACTCTTGTAAATATTTTAATCTATTCTCGAATCCTTTTCCAATTTTTTTGCATGTTTGATGGAGATGGTCTTTTCCAAAATTATGTAATTTTCTACATTCACGTAGCTTTTTTCGTAACTGGAAGAATATACCCCTATAGCTATTCAGTAAAGCTGAAGAATACTACACAAAAGTGTATTTTTTTAATTATGCTTACAATCATAACGAATAAAGCATTAGCTTAGAATTAAAAAAGAGATGCTTGTTTTTTCTCTGCTGTACAGTTGTTAAAATTATAAACCATTCATAATGATTATGCTAAAAATAGGACTAGTCTTTATTGGGAGTCTGTTATCCCTTATATTTAACTGTTACGGGCAGAGCAATTATATGTCTAGCGGCTATGTTTCACTTATCATAAAAGGAGCGTCACCACATGATTTGAAAGACCTAGAATTAGATGGCCCTTTTATGAGTATTCCTTTGCAGGGAGACCGGCCGGTTACATTTAGAAGCGTCAATGATTCGACTCTTTTGCTATCCGAATTTACCTTTGGCCCCGCTTCTGTTTTTTTTAGGATAAATGGCCGCTACCTCTCGACTATTCTGCTTCCGAATGAAACTAATTTTATTAACCTTCATGTAACCGGTTCCGCCAATTTAGATCTAGATTACCATGGTTCTTATAAGGAGATTTTTGACAATTCTGACCTGCAGGAAAAGCTCATTATGAAAATGTTTTCCTACATGCCTACAGTAAAGAAAGGGGGAGCTAAATTTACTTCTGAAAAAGAGTTCACAGAAGTTAAAATGCTTCATTTGAATCAGATGAAAGATTCTTTGCTGAAAAATGCACCTTCTCAGTTCCTACGAAATTATTATTCAAAACTGATAGAAACATTTCAGATTACACCACTCTTAAAAGACTATAGAAAAAGTCTTTTGACCTACTATAAAATGACAGGTATAGATGACAAAAAAGAAGTCAACATACCGGTTAGAACACGGTCATATTATGAAAATCTCATTACATCCGGCTATTTAGACTCACTTAGTTTACTTCCGTCTGGCTATTTTGACCTTTTGCTTACCATTCAAAAGGATACGCTTTTGGAATTACCTGATATTTTGAAGTCTGGCCCTGCTGTTTTTACAAAAAGTCTAAAAAAGACGTTTAAATATTTATCTCAGGACGACCATAATCTTTTTTATGATATGATGGCTGCCAGTGCATATATTAACGCCATAAATCAAGGACAGCAATTAAGCGACCAGAATCTGTACGATATCGTTGCTTACTTTAAAAATAAACAATTAAGTAGTTATATCTTGCATCGATCTGATATCAGCGTGTTTAGTCAGAAGAAGAATGGAGAAGTGTTCTTTCTTCCATTCGAAAAAGAAAATGATGATGTTTTGAACAATATCTTGGAGAAATACAAAGGGAAAGCCGTGTTAATTGATCTTTGGGCAACCTGGTGCGGACCCTGTCTTGCTGCTTCCCCAGCGATGGAAAAGGTTAAAAAACGGTTTGAAAATAGGAACGATATTAAATTCATTTATCTGACAGACGAAACTTCAGACCGCAACAGATTTTACGAACTGACTAAAGTCCTCAAGGGCGAGCATTATTATCTTCATAAAAATCAGTTTGAAGCGATTAAGAAGAAATACAATTTTGAAGGAATTCCTAGTTACGTCGTCTTTGATAAAAATGGAAATATGAGTCAAGCAAGTACTGCTCCAGATAATTTGGAAGAAGTTGCCAAAACCTGGATAGAGAGCGTGCTTTAATTTGTGTTTTTCTAAACACATAACCATTTTACCAAAACTTGTGTTTTTGCATCCGATTAGTCAGAAGCAAGAATTATAGGTTTCGCTGTCTTTATAAGCAAATAAAATAGATTATGAAAAGGATTCTCTCTACTTTGATCATGGTAATATCTATATCAGCTCTTTTTGAGGCTAGTGCTCAAACACGAAAAAACAATAATTATGACTTTTTTGATACTGTCGTAAATAACCATAATCAGATTTTTCCGTATTCAGGTATTCCGTCTGCTATAGAAATGATTTTAAAGTATTGTAAAGTAGTGAATTTTAACTTTTACGACCTGCAGAACGAATGGCAAAACAAAGTCGATGGTTCTTTTCGGGACTTTGATAATAGAAAAGTATTCGGAATTACTTTTTCTCAAAAATTTAAGCTGCCGCGGGATGAAAACTTTCCGTTAGACAGTCTCTTTCAAACAATAGAAAATGAATTGAAGTCTGGTAAAAAAGTAATTATTTCACTGCAGGTTGACACGGGATGGTCTATTTTTGTCATTTATAAACAAACCCCGGATGGAGAGTTTGTCTCGTACAACAAATTTGGGAGCCACACAATAATACTTCGAAATACAAAAGAAATTGTAAGAAAAACTAATGGTACTGAAATTATGACATACAATATTCCTCCCTTATTGTAGCCGATATTGAATACAATATGCTTCTATACCAAGAATAGGATCGTTTTAATTCAGTTTTGTTGAATTTGGAAAAATCAATACTATCTATAAATAATTTAAATTATGAAAAGAATTCTCTTTAGTTTAATTCTGGTAATAGCGACATCTCCTATTTTTCTTTTGAAAGCTCAAACAATAAAAGTCGATAGCTGTGATTTTTTTGATACTGTCGTAAATAACCATAATCAGATCTTTCAGATGTCGTGTATCCCCTCAGCTATTGAAATGATACTAAAGTATTATAATGTTGTTGATTTTGATTTTTACAATCTGCAGAATGAATGGAAAGACAAAGCCGATGGTTCTTTCCGTAATTTTGACAAAAAAGAATTATATGGCATTACTTTTTTTCAAAAATTTGTTTTGCCCCGGGATGAAAACTTTCCGATTGACAGTCTCTTTCAAACCATAGAAAATGAATTGAAGTCTGATAAAAAAGTGATTATCTCACTTCCTGCGGACACGGGCTGGCATATGTTTATTATCTGCAAACAAACTCCAGAAGGAGAATTTGTTGCATATAGCAAACTTGGAAGCCACACCTTAATACTTCGAAATACAAAAGAAATTGTAAGAAAATCTAATGGTACAGAAATTATGACTTACAGCATTCCCTAATATATTTTTTAGCATGAGGTTTAACGAAATGTTTAGGACGTTAGTGGGATGTTATAATTTATTTAAACATAGTCTTAATTTTCTGAGCAGGAATAATCAAAAGAATCAATTAAACTTTTTGAAAGTGTTCAAAAAAATCAAACTTCTGCTCTGATCCGGAGATTTCGTAAATTTAAAGTTGCGCGTATTTATCGATCAGCATTTTAGAAGAATTAATAGCTCAAGTTGATCGATTTTCAACTAAAGAAATAAATAGTTTTGATTTATTAAGTAAATTAGTTTTATGAAATATAACTTGATAACCTTTTTATGTCTTTTGACTGTAATGCTTTCCGCCTGCTCTGGTACCCGCATTGCCACAATGAGAAAATCGAAGATGGAGCAGCTTGAGCTGGGCATGTCCAAAACCCAGGTCGTTGATATCCTTGGATCATCGTATTCAATTTCGCAAAAGGAAGTAAACGCGAATGATACCATTGAAGTTATATCCTACAGGAATGTACCCTTTGATGATGAATTCTATTTATTTAGGTTTAAGAATAGCAAACTAGAGAAATGGCATCGCGAATTCCAGCCAATCTACAAAGCAGCGCAGCCGTAGGAGCATATACCAACTTAATAGAACAGCACAATCTCTATTTAGTTATCTCTATTTAGTTATATTTTCTACAGGATAACCTATATACTTAAAGAATTGTCTGAGTATTTCATAGGTTGTAAAGTCTGCAGAAACCTAAATCAACACCTTGCAATTATGATCCATATTAAGCTAAATATACACGCTGGTTTTTTAATATTTATTCTTTTTGTTTCTAGCTGTACGACGGTTAATCGACCAATATCAAATTTAAATAAATTTTCTCAAGGAGCTATGAATCAATTAACAAATGATTCCTTGGGGTTAAGGATCGGATTCTACGGGAACGCAAATTTCGGATCTAAGTATATAGATTTAAAAGATGTGAAGTCTGTCTTTAGAAAGAGGCAAGTAGAGTTTCCGTCAAAGAATATTATTTTTTGGGGAACCTATGAAGCGAGTACAAACCCAATGTATATGGTTGGCAGCTTAGAAACTTTTTTAGATGTTTCAAAGTTTACTTTAGATAGCTCAATGCACGGTTGTATTTATTATCGAAATATTCAGTTAAAAAAAAATAATATCATAACTAGAGTTGCTATTCCATATACAAAGGATTTATTTCTTTTGATTAGCGAAATCTGGACGGAGATCGGTCATATGGATGAAAATGTCAAGGAGGCCTTGAATCACGTAAAAACCACTTACAGTTCTTTGGCTTATGGCGCAAACTTTAATAAAGAAGATCCCGACGAAGAAATCAATTATTTTCATATAGCTGAGTCTGCTTTTAAAGATAAAGGGTATGCTAACTACTTATATCCGAGAGATACGCTGCAAAAACTTATCATAGAAAATAAAAGCAGCCAATATGCAAGTGAATTGTTTAAATCTTATAGCTCATTTCTCGGGGAAAGTGTCCAGTATGATAGCTTACCTGAACAGGAGCAATTTACAGGGGAAAAAACAGTAATTTCGATAGACGATATTGCTGAAAAAATCAAGGGGCATCGAGTCGTTATGTTTAACGAGAATCACTTGCTTCAGCGATGTCGGCTGTTGGTCAATCTGCTGCTGCCAAAACTTTACAAAGAAGGCTTTAATGTACTTGCTTTAGAAGGCTTATCTGGAGATGACGAGCGGATTAATAAATTGGGGTTTCCAAATATCGAAAGTGGATTTTATACCAGGGATCCTAATATGGCCAATCTCGTTCGGACGGCCACCAAGTTAGGCTTAAAAGTGATTAGTTATGAGGATTTTGAAGATACAGAGGAAAGAGATCTTTCTCAAGCAAAGAATCTTATTAGTAAAACTGAAATCAACACAAAAAGTGATATTAAAGTTATTGTGTTAGCAGGTGGCGGACATATAGACGAAGGAGATACCGGCGCAAATAAAAGTATGGCCCATTATTTTAAGAAACTCAGTAAAATTGACCCTTATACTGTTAATCAGGTCAAATTTTCTTCTGCTCAGGAAACGAACGATTCTATATATACGATGGAGAATACCGGACTGTACAATAACGACTTATATCTAGCAAACTGCCTGAATAGCGATCAAATAGTAATTGGGGGAAATGATTTTTATCGCAAACACAATATCGCAAGAACGAACTTGGCAAAAGGAACAGCCTCCGCGATATATATCTATAATGATAAGGAATTTCAACTGGATAATACAGCGATTCCGATCTATGTGTCACTCTCGCAAAAAGACACGATACAGCTAAACCTTCCAAAAGGGATATATCGATACCTCGAAAGAGATCAGTATGGAGGTATAATTCATCAGGAAATTATTGAAATAGAATGAAGAATAATGAACAGGCTAATTTTGATTCCTAAATTCAATTGGAGTGACACCAACTTTTTGTTTAAAAAGGCGGGTAAAATGTTGTTGGTATTTAAAGCCAAGTTCGTCTGCGATCTCACTGATAGACTTATTAGGGACAAATATCTTCTTCTTTGCCTCTTCTATAAGTTTAGTTTGTATATAATCAAGGGCAGTTGTTCCTGTTTCTTTTTTAATAAGATCCCCAAAATAATTTGGAGACAGATATAACTGTTCAGCACAATAGGTGACCGTCGGCAAGCCCAGATCCTGAGATTTTCCTGATCTGAAATAATCATACAGAAGATTTTCAAATCGTATTAGTATATCTGTAGTTATATGTGTTCTGGTAATGAACTGTCTATCGTAAAAGCGCATACAGTAATTTAAAAAAAGTTCAATGTTGGACACGATAAGTGTTTTACTGTGCTTATCTAAATTCAAATGAATCTCATTTTCAATCTTATCGAAACAATCATTGATGATGGCACGCTCTTTTTTTGACAGGTGAAGTGCTTCATTGACAGCATATGAAAAAAATGTATAGTCCTTGATACTTTTTCCTAATTGAGTGCCAGCAATCATGTCCGGATGGAAAACCAAAGCTCTTCCTGAAGGTTTGATAACCTGGCCGCTGCTATCAATACCATATACCTGGCCAGGAGCAATGAAAACAAGTGTGCCCTCATCATAATCATAGGGTTGGCAGCCATATCTCATATCCCCGCATTTTATGTTTTTTAGAAAAATACAATACAGCCCCATATACCTGCGGAATTGAATGTAGGTTGGGATTTCGTCAAAATTGACAATACTTACTAAAGGGTGTTCTGTTTCAACTCCCATCTCGTCATTATACTGTTTTACGGTATCAATTCTTCGAAGTTTTTCCATAACATTTTTTTTCTTACAAATTTAGAAAACCTTTTTTGTAGCTGTATGTCGCTGGATCTAAATCCGTAAAAGTGGTAAATACATCTGTATTCTGTATAAATAAATTGAACTATTTAATACCGAAATTTGCCTATTCAGGTCCTGGATATGCTGCTCCCACAACAAATTTTCAAATGAGAAGCACGGGGATTAAATTACAGATAAAGAATGAAATTTCTACTAATTGCAGCTTCATAGCTGTTAGCTGCGTTAGTTGACATATAAATTTAAAACTTGAGAAAATGAGTAGATTTAGCATGAAGCAATTGATTTTATTTTTTTTGTTCGCGATAACTATAAATAATACAATGGAAGCACAGGAAAACAAAAACAGAGGAGCAGCCCTGAACGCTCATCAACAAACCTTAGCAGCCATTGCTGCTCTTACGGCCATCGGAGACCAAGAAGCACTAAGACCAGCATTAAACAAAGGACTGGATGCAGGGCTCGCCATCAACGAAATAAAGGAAGCATTGGTCCAACTATATGCCTACTGTGGCTTTCCACGCAGCCTTAATGCTATTGGAACATTTAAAAGCGTTTTGGACGAAAGAGTGAGTAGAGGAATTAGGGATCAAGAAGGTAAACCCATTATTGTAGATAATAGAGTTGCAGACAAGTATGAACAAGGCCGAAAGGTCCTTGAGGAATTGACGAAGACCGTTCAGCAAAAGCCCGCTCCTGGCATAGGTGAGTTTGCCCCGCGTGCGGATTCATTTCTAAAGGAACATCTTTTTGCCGATATTTTTGTTAGCGATGTTTTGAATTATCGTCAACGGGAATTTGTGACTATTTCAGCATTAGCAGCGATGCCGGGGGTGGACCCACAATTAAAAGCTCATATCTTAATGGGTAAAAATACAGGCATAACCGATGCCCAACTATCTGAACTTACAAATGTGATTGAGAAAGCTGTGGGAAGAACACAGGCAAATATTTTAAGAAAAGCAATCGGCGAACCCGAAATACCGGTCATACAATCTGATATGATGGTACGGATTGCTGCAATAGAAATCGTACCGGAATATTTGGAACAATATAAAGCTATTCTTAAGGATCAGTCCTCTGTGTCATTGAAGATAGAACCCGATGTAATTTCGATTTTTCCGATGTATGAGCAGGATAATCCCACGATATTGAAGTTAGTAGAAATATATGCCAGTAAGGAAGCCTACGATTTGCATATCAAGTCTGAACATTTTCAGAAATATAAAACAACCACATTAAAAATGGTCAAGTCACTGGAATTGATAGAAATGGGCGCGATAAGCCCCGAAGCTATGCCTTTAATCTTTGAAAAATTGAAATAAAGCAAAAAAAAAGAGTTGTCGTTACCCTCATTTTCATCCATCGGTATACCCGCTAATATATGGTGTACTTCGTAACAAATACCTAAAAAGAGCCCAAAGGGCTCTTTTTTGTTAATAAGCATATTCGATCTTCGAGATAATTATAGAAGCATAGAGCTCAGAAAATGAATAGGGATCGGCTGCGGTGCGGGTAGAAAGATTTTTGATTTTAAACCCTGGACTTGCCAGCCAGCCATCTACTTTTGTATAAAAATAGTTAGCGGAAGCAGGATCTGCCGGGGCATATTTCAGAATTTCTGTTCTTTTAGGAATGGTAAATGTTACCGTATAAAAAGTTCCTGTCTTTGTAAAAGATGATGATTCCAGCGATGGAATATAATCTATCGGGTAGCCATTGTCTGAAAATTCCAGCCCCAATTCATCACAAGTTCTTCGGCATCCTGATGGTTTTTGATCGGTCTTAATGAAGCAGACAATAAACGCGGATAATAATGATCAAAAATGTATTTAAATGCTGCTTCATCGCCATTTAGCCACATAGTTATATGACGATCTATAATTTTTGCTGACACCATAGGGCTTTAGAAATTTCTACAAAAATATTTGTTAGATGTTAATATAGTGTTATCAAATATGTTCCTTAACTCCTTATTATTCAACTAACCGAAATCTGCTTGTGTTGCTTGGCGATTTTGCCCGTATTAGGTTTCTTTGATAGCATCTCTAGCGGTTGGGAATCATAAATAATCTTTCTATTCTCAAAGCCATAACTCTTTTCCATGTTCAATTATTTAATAGTCGAGCTATATTTTAAAAAAAAACAGCAATCTATAAAGTATAAATTAATAAAAATATTCTTTTTTTAATTATTTTTAATTCTGATATTGGAAATAACCGAATTTTGTATTCGGATCTGATCGTATACGTATTTATTTTTGAAAAGTTGACCAAATGGATAAACCAAAGAATTTGATTAGCATATTATGTGCGAATCGATTTTTATTTATGGCCTTTTGCCTTTTTAGTTTACAAACAAGTGCTCAGGATCTTCTAGGATACAAGGCCACCCTTAACGGTATTTCGAGCACTACAGTATCTATAAAAAAACACCATCCTAGTGATCGGATCTCTTTTGTGGAGATCGGTACCGAAGATATTGCAGTTTTAAAAGATTGTGTGGATAGCCTATCTCAAGTTCGTTATTTAGGGCTAAGATTTGAAAATCAGTCCCAATTAGATAGTCTTTGTCAATCCTTATATTTATTTCCTCATGTAGAGGCTATTGTCTTTAAGGAACTTAGATGGAGAATTGACACTTTGCAACCTGTAGGTGTATTAAATCTCGACGATACTTTTTATAAACAAAATCAGTTGAGGGCAATAGCATTTGTAGGAAACACTAAAATAAACTTAGCCAGAGAGATTTCGAAGCTGAATAAGTTGCCAATGTTGCACTATTTTATTTTCGAAGCTTTCCCGGCTCAGCATATTCCGAAAGGTTTAAAAGAAAATCATCAGTTGAAAGGCATTTCATTTGATTATAAACCTTTAATGGAGCAATTTGAATTTCCGTCACAATTAAGTGAAATAGCTATTAATTCCACTTCACCAAGTGATCGCATTGAAGATGTATTGAATATACTCCCCAATAAGGAACGGATAGAAACGCTCAGTTTAAGCTACTTCAAGGTTAAAGACACGGCAATATATTCCGATAGGGGACTCACGTCTCTAAAAAAGTTAACATTAAATTCCAATGATCTCGATGACCTTGGGCTATTTATGAATAATTTCGGCAGTAGCACTCAACTGAAATACCTATCCTATTCAAATGGACCTCTTAAACAGATTTCTTCCGGTTTATTTCAATTTAAAGAGTTGCGGGAATTGCAGATTAAAAATACAAAGTCGGCATTTTACCTTTCCAAAGAGCTAGCCCAGTTGAAAAAACTTCGTGTACTTGACCTATCTGACAATGCAATTGACAGCTTGCCTGATGCCTTGTTTCAGTTATCTGCACTCAGAGATCTAAACTTATCCTATAATCATATTAGCTATCTTTCCCATAGAGTGGAAAAATTGAAACGTATTAATACTCTACAGCTTCAACGAAATAAGTTAAGGCGTATTCCGGTTGCGATTAGTAGTCTTCATCGATTACATGAGTTAAACCTGCAAGCTAATCCATTAACCACACTGCCCTCACTTGCAGGATTGAAAAACCTTGAAATATTAAATTTATCGTATTGCAATTTAGGCCAGTTGCCCGAAGATATCGGGACATTGTCGAGTTTAAAGAATTTTGATGTAAGCGATAATTTTCTGAAATCAATACCAGAAAGTATGACTGAGCTTTCCAAGCTCGAAAAATTACGACTCTCTACGAACTTGTTGGAAAAACTGCCTGACCATATGGAAGGTCTAGCCAATCTTCGTGAATTATATGCCGATATCAATCACCTGAAAGAATTGCCAACCTCCATCGGGCATATGGATCAGCTTAGGGTTCTAAATATAGGTCACAATGATATACAGGTACTACCTGAGTCTCTAGGTCAATTGGTCAATTTGCAGGAATTTTATGCAATTAATAATCGGCCCTCACATTACAGCGTATATGATTTATCTAGAGAAATCTATCGAAAAGACGACCCCAAAACCAACCGTCAGCTTGTCAGTACCCCCCTTCGCAGTTTTCCAAATGATCTGAAGAATTGGAAGAATATTAAGACTATTCGAATATTCAATAATGATTTCTCTTCTTTTGATATTATAAAGGCCTTATTTACTATTCCATCACCTTCATATGCGGTAGATCTGTCTAGTTGTAATATTTCGACATTACCTTCAGCGGGATGGAAAAAATTTCTTGGTAGGGAGCTACTTTTAAGGGATAATAATATAAAAGAGGTTCCAAAAGAAATGGTTGGAGCACCACTATTGGAGAGTTTGAGTTTCCGACGCAATAAGCTCCCAGAATCACCCAAAAATCAAAACTCTTTTGCAGAAAAGCGTAGTGGAGTACTATTGTATTTCCAGCAGATTGGGTTGATGGATATGGATGATTTACCCCGTGATAATAATATGGTCAATGCCCTTGTAGATCGGAGTGGCCAATGCTTTACTTTTGAAAAGGATTATAAGACAACTGTTGAATTGGCCGATAAGGCGATTGAACTTAATCCAGACCTAGCTAGAAAAACGCTCAACTTTAGAAATCTTGGTGAGGCACGATTTAGACTGGGCGATTATAAGGCGGCGATATCGGATCTGACGAGAGCTATTCAGCGTGATACTGTTGGCCCTATCCGCATTATGAATTTTGTTGTCCCTGCGTTTGAAAATAGAGCCAGAAGTTATCTTGCCGTCAAAGATACGATAGCGGCACTACAAGACTATCTCACGTTGTCGGAGCGGTTTAGAATTGAAAGCTGGACCGACGTAGGAATCTTGTATCAGAAGACTAATCAGAGAGAAAAGTCTCTGGAGGCGTTTCAGAAAACAATAGATTATTACTTCAAGCGAATTGCCCACGAGAATGAAGCTACAGCGAATAGCGAATTGTATCGGCTCTGTATTCTGGAAATATATATCATATCCAATCAACATGAAAAAGCTAGAAAATATGCTGCAGATATAAGTTCCGACATAAAAGCAAAAGATTTAACACCTGTTTATCTTTATTTAAACGCAGTGATAGACATAGCTGAAAAGAAGAAGCCTCGTTTCGATCCCTCAGTATTCAAAGATAAGATAAGTGGAAGCTGGGGCTACGATTTGTTGTTGGCATGGACTGATAGCGCTGTGATTGACAGTAATCAGAAAAAACAGATACGTGATTTGACATTTGCTATGGAAAAATTGCGATGAATTGTTCCCAAAAATTCAACATTAGGGTAGGGATTTTTGTATTAAAACTGACAGTTCACTCCTTTGGTTTAATGTCAAATTTTGAAACTGATTACATTGATTTTTGCGGGCATTCTTTTTCTGAATTTTTAGAAAATTTATATTGTCGATAAGAAGAAAGATTATTTTGGTAAATTAATCAAAGAAGTCAGTTTATTCGAAATATAAAGTCTAAGAATAAAAATCAAAAGAAACAATGAAAGCGACGATAAAGTGGTTCAATCAAAAGGTACAATTGGGAGAGCGGGTTTTTCTATTTTGTTTTGGCAAGAAATGTATGTCTGGAAAAGTGACTAAAATTTCACAGGTTAGTATTAATGGAGAATTTTCAATTTTGGTAGAATTTTTCGAGCCAAATTTTTTTGAAGATGAACTTATAGAAGGCCATATTTTTTGCAATAAATGAAGTCTCAACTATACTAGGTGAAGGAGAGGTAATGTAAATAGGCAAGAAATAACAGTAGTAAAAGATCAGAGGTTTTAATCTTGGTAGATCAAAAAATCATGAAATCAGACGACCAGACATACCGCAGTTACAGACTGTCCGTTGCAAGCGAATTTGAGGCTGTGTTTTCTCATTTTTATTTTGCAGAGAACAATTCAGTACAGGCCATAACGAAAATATTGCTTCCGTCTTTTCAGACTATTATGGTGTTCAATTTTGGTGCAAAAGCTCGGTTGGTTTCCAATGCCCAGAATGAAATCGAAGTAGATAAGTGCATCATACTCGGTCCCCTAAAATCTGCCTTTGAATATACCCTTTTTCCCGGTTCGCAAATTTTAGTTGTTAATTTCAAAGGAGATGCATTTTATCGTTTTTTTGGAAAGGCATTTCTTTGGGATCATTTGCCGATGAACCCTGATGAAGCTGTAGAAGAAAATTGTTTTACCTATCTATGGCATCAATTGAATGCTATGCCAGGTGTATCAGACAGAGTAAACTGCATTCTCGATTTTTGCAGACCCTATTTAAAATTACAGCAAAGGACTGCAGCTTTATTGGCAGATTTTAAAAACAGCACACGCAACCCAATCAAATCCATAGCCGAAGAAATTGGGCAGACTGAAAGAAATGTTCAGCTGATGCACAAAAAGCATTTTGGTTACAGTTCCAAAGAGCTTAGCCGGTACCAGCGTTTTATAAAAACGATCGGATTGATACAGGAAGCTCTTTTGTCATCAAAAAAAGTGAACTGGTTTGAGATTATAGACGAATGTGGATATTATGATCAAAGCCAGCTTATCAAGGATTTCAAGCATTTTATCAATCTTTCTCCTAGAAATTTTGTGAAGTTTCAGCAGGATATCTGTCAGGCTTCCAGTGAATAGTCTTTTCGTTTTCTTACAATTTTTCCGCTTGCTTTCATTCTACTTTTGTTTTGTTCAATGACTTAAAAACAAAAAAATGAAACATCTTATTATTTATTCCCATCCAAATGCGGCAAGTTTAAACCATCTATTCAAGCAAACAATTGAAGAAGCACTCAGGATACAAATGCATGAAGTTGTAGTCAGGGATCTGTACCAGCTTAATTTCGACCCGGTGCTGTCTCTTGAAGATATGGCCGGACAACGTAAAGGTATGGTCAGCGAGGCAATCCGAAGGGAACAGGAATATATTACCTGGGCTGAAGCCGTTACGTTTATCTATCCGATATGGTGGACAGGTATGCCGGCCATTCTGAAAGGTTATATCGACCGGGTATTCAGCTACGGATTTGCCTATAGGTACGATAAAGGAGTACAGAAAGGACTGTTGGCCGGCAAGGCTGCTTACATTATTAATTCACATGGAAAATCCAAGATCGAATATCAGGAGATAGGAATGGATAATGCCCTAAAACTGACCTCCGACAAAGGCATCTACACCTATTGTGGCTTTGATGTGAGGCGCCATTTCTTCTTTGACCGTGCTGACCGTGTAACAGCAGAAACTATAGAAGCATGGAAAACGGAAATTGTTGATGCCTATGCTATTATGAGCAAACCTGCTCTTCTATCAAAAGATGATGTTATCTTTTGATAATACCCTTTCAAATCAGCATCCTAATCTTTATAAAGCTTAGCCTGCGTAGGCTACCGACATTTATTATTTGGTTAACTCAGCCCTTTTTCCAGTATAGTTGCCTACAAATATTATTAACCCGTTGGGAGTAGCAGAACTGATCGTTATCGGATCTGCTACCGATTTTATCAGGGATGCCACAAAAATCTGAACGGGATAGTTTTTTGACTGTTAAAATTTCCTTTTAGTTATAATTGTGTTTTTTTTAATGTTTAAACATGTGTTGTTTTTAAATAATATATGTTTTTGATAAAATAAAATTTAATTTATAACGTTATTATTAATAATATTAAAAAGTGTGAATGATTAAAATTCTTTTGGTCGATGACCATGAAGTTGTGCGCAACGGTATCAGCCTATTATTGGAATCCAACCCCAGTTTTTACATTATTGGAGAAGTGGGCAGTGCAGAAGATGCTCTTTTATTTATAGAACAGCAGGATAAGCCCGATCTTATTTTATCAGATATTAATATGAGCGGTATGGATGGAATTTCCTTGGTTCGGATAGTCAAGAAAATTTATCCTCAGATCAAGATAGCCGTACTATCTATGATAGAAGAGATCGATAAAGTGGCTGAAGCTTTTGATGCTGGTGCTGAGGGGTATTTATCAAAGAGTAACGATTTTCAGGAACTCCTATTTGGCATAGCTCATATAGCCGGAGGAAATAAATATATTAGCGCCTTCCTAAGTGTTCGCATTTTGGAAGTATACCGTAATTTTGTGCCAGAGCCTGTTGACAAAGCTGCGCTCCTTCATCACTATGAAATCACTGAGCGTGAACTTGAAGTATTGGTTTTGATCTCAGAAGGATTTACTAATGGTGAAATTGCAGATAGGATCTTTCTGAGCAAACGTACAGTTGAGGGCCATCGCCAGCATCTGATGGAAAAGACGCAGACCAAAAATACAGCGGATCTTGTCCGGTTTGGCTTTCAGAAGAAGTTATTGCAATAACCCTGGGTTGTCGAGATTTACCCGACCAACCCTAGCTATCTTGCCGCCCATAGTTCTTTAAGAGATTTTAATTCTGACTATCCCAGCACCGGTTAATTCGTAAAGACCAATACTTGATTCATTCACAGGTTTATACGATGAATTAACTTTTTGTTCTACGTGTATTTTGGTTAATATTTCCTTTGAAAAGCCCAAGAGCGTCATTTGGGCCCTAAGCAGCCTACTGCCCTCCAACCGGAAAGTAACCGAATTTTTGCCTATTCGGAAGTTTGAAATTGGATAATTTATAAATACAATTCCACCCAGATTTTCCACTTTGAAATACTGTCGTGGTATGATGCCAAAGGCCAGGCCGGCCCCGTATACTTCCTGACCAACTTCACCGCTTTTCTCCCAACCATCATGTATATCTTCAAGCGGAACCCAGAGATTCTTCTGTATCTCACCTGTTTTAGTGTTTTCGGCAATCATATCCTCCGGCAGAAGCGGAGGGTAATAGTAGGCTAGTCGGCCCGTCGCATACTTGATAAATTCGGGAATCAATATTTTTAGTGAAGGAAGAATAGCTATCCCTGCTGCCGCTTCAAGATAATGATGTAGGGCAGCAAATACTTCCAGCTCTTCATATGCTGCTGTATAAGGGGCATCTTTCAGAGGAAAGACAGAAAAGAAATAGGGGAAATTTTTGCCATAACCATAATTGCAGTCCCACAATTGGCAGTTTTTGAATATACCGGAGAGGCAGCAGTAGCTAAGTTCCAAATAACGCTTATCGTCGGTCACCTTGTACATTTCCAGAAAGGCACCCGCAGCAAATGCGGTGTTATTAGCTTGATAGAATATATCAAAGGCTAGACCGTCTAAACTTTTAATTGACCTGTTCGCTTCCAGTAGAAATCGTTTTTCTTTTGTTAGCTGCCAGGCCAGGAGCATAACATGCGCATATGATCCCGATACATCTTTCTCACCGCCCTTACCTGGAGCCGTTTCGGCTTTTAATACCTCCAGGGTGGTCATTTTATAAAAGACGGGCCATTTATAGTTAAAATGCCTTGCAACCTTTATTGCATAATCTATCGAATCCAAAAACAGTTTTTTAGCCATCTTGTCTCCACGCAATGCGAGCCGGGCGAGATTTAACAAAGGGTGATGTAAATACCAGGAGTCCATCACCATCTCGCTTTTTTGCTCCTCAGAATGGTCTAAGTCATTTTTTAGCGACGGATGCCACCTGACTAAACTCCTTATCGACTTATCATAGAATGACGTGAGTCCATCTGACAGTTCTTGTAGCATAGGGTGGTCTTCTCCCGTCCAGGTAAGATACTCATGTAATGGAAGTATGACGGCAAGCTGTACCATAATCTCTGCAGGAGTTTTGTAGTCACCGACGTAAGCATTTAGATAAGGACTGCCGTCCGTTTGTGTCCAGCAACCTTTATTGTTAGAAAGATTATGTAGGATTTTCTCGGCTGTCGGTAGCCAGTTATGCTGGCTGGCTTCGGGCTTAGGTAGGATGAGATATATTGATGCGAGTAAATCGAGGTAACTTTCAACGATCTCAGTATCACTTTCGGGGATATTTTCATCAAGCTGAACAAATGCATCCGAAATAATATATTCTTCGTTGGCCGGCAGTGGCTTTTCAGCATTGACGGGAAACTGGAATCCGAGCTCTGGCCATTCGCCGCCGACTGTTTCCCGAAGGGATACCTCCGTTTCCTGACAGTAAGGAGACATGGCTGTAAGATTCTGAAAATAAAACACAGAACCAGCTTTTGGCTTTGTCATACTGAAATAGAGCTGTCCTGATCGGGAACCTACCTGTTTGGCATGTATTTTTCCTGCTGTATTTTCGGTACTTCCATCTTTAGTCAAAGGCACAATATCCCTTGGCCAAAAGGGGATAAGTAACGGTAATTTTGTCCGGAGGGTAGTTGTATAACGAAAGGTGGCTTGCGGACTTTCTGGAAAGAAGAGAATGGTACGATAGTAGGCCAGCCTGGTCGAGGCAGTGATCAAGATCTCATTAGGAGCTTCAGAGATCGTTACTTTTTCAAACCGGCTATTCATCCCGAAGGCCAGTCTAAAGGCTATGCTTACGTCCGTCGGCCAAATAGCCACCAACCATATCGAATCGCCCGCATCATGGATTTTGAGCTTGTATGCTTTTAGGTCTATTTCAAAAATAGGCGCAGAATCCGAAAGATCGGCTTGGACCGTTGCTGTCCATGGAGTGACAGGATTTATCATCATGCTAATTTCTTAATTGTGTTTGTCCCATTACAGGAAGACGAGTACCTTGTCAATCGTTTTAACGATTGATGTTTATGTTACAACTACGGTAAAAAATGTATTTTTCCTATTTTTCAATTAGGCTGAGGAAAGGAATAAATGAGTTTAGGAGAAGATGTAGTGATTGTGGTTGACGACATCTCGATAGACGGTCTCACAGGATATAGCGTAATAAATGCCCGGATTGCCGGGCATTTATGAACTTATGATGCTGACTCGTTTACTGACGAGACAGCAATTTCTGTGAGTAGAATATCGGTTTGCTTTTCCTCATCAAGTGTTTGCTGGAGCAATTGCTCTGCTTCAGTATGGTTCATCAGTTTTGCAAATGTAACTAGACAGCCATAACTGGCGATTTCATAATGTTCTACTTTTTGTGCAGCAGAAATGAGTGCTGCGTCTAATGCCGGATCATCTTCAAAATTTTCAATGATTTCGTCAGCTTCCTCTAATAGGCCCTCCATTGCTTTGCATTTTTTACCCCGGGCAGCAATGCCCAAAGCCCCAAATACCTCTTTAAGCCGCTCGATCTGACCTTGAGTTTGGCTGTGATGCTCCTCAAATGCTTGCTTCAATTGTTCGTCTTCTGCCGCTTTGCTCATTTTCTTTAAACCTTTTAAGAGCTGTTTCTCCGCGCCAAGAATATCTTTTAATTCGTCTACAAATAACTCATGTAAATGCTCATTTGGCATTTGTTGCTGATTTTGATTCGATTTTGCCATAATTCTTTTTTAGAGATGGACACGAGTCAGGAGAAGATCGTTTTTAAAATTCTCAATTTTGATTTCAGCCCTGTCACTTCCGGTCATCAATTATTGGTGACAGCATTAAACTAGTAATCGAAGATCACCCTTTGTCTTCCTCGAAAATCGAATGAAAAATTTTCATTAAAATCACTTTCTACACAACTATTTTGAATTTTGAGCTGTTGACTCCATAATCAAGCAGAAGATAAGTACAGTTTGCTTCTATTTGCTCCATAATTTATAAATAAAAAGGTAATGAATCTGAACGAAGACATATTAGAAAATATCGGCAGGTTGCTTGTTTCCGAAACTGTTGCAACTGCTGAAAGTGTTACAGCCGGAAAGCTTCAGTTTTTGTTGTCCCAGATCAAAGAAGCTTCGGACAATTTTAAAGGAGGCCTAACGGCATACACGCTTGAAGAAAAGGTCAATCTGTTGGGAATCGACGAAGAGGAAGGCAGAAGTTGTGATTGCGTGTCACCCGAGATTGCACAAGACATGGCATTGCAGGCTTCGCATCTGTTTAATACCGACTATGGCATTGGTGTTACAGGCTACGCAACTCCCGTCGAAGAATCGAATTTCACTTTATATGCATATTTTGCAATAGCCTATAAAATGGCAATTGTAATCTCGGAAAAAATTGATCTGCCTGCAGATCTCCTTGGACCGGATGCACAGGAGGAATACGCAAAAATTATTATTACCACTTTTGAAAATCTCCTTGCTTTGAAGACCGGTAAAAATTAGACGGAAATTAACCTCAGGAGTGCCAGATTACAATTTAATTTTTCCCCATAGTTTTATTTCACTGCTATAGAAGATGATCAATTTTGCAAGAATTTATCGAGGCAGAATTTATTAAAGATGAGCTAATAGTAAGTCAAATTTTTACAATAAATGAAGTTTCAACTATATTATTTTTTTAAGTTTTGTATATCTTGTTTGCTTTATATCCTTCTTGCTTTATTGCTTGTTAGCTTTATTGCGGGGCTAGTTTCTATAGGATTGATTTGTTGATGTATCATCTTTGGACAATTAGAAAAACCACTACCTTCAGGGATATTTTCTCTTCGTACTTTTAGCTACTTTCATCTTATAAAATTTTAATGATTAAAAGAATGAGAAATACGATAATCGTAACAATTTTATGGATGTTATCGGGATGCGTATCACATGAAAATTCACTACACATTACCGTTATCGAAGGTAGTCCGAAAAGAATCGTTAAGGAAAATGAGATGCATCAAAAACAACATTATAATACATATAGTGACAATGCAGAACGTTTGATTCCTGCAATTAAGATTTTAAGCAAAGAACATAATAGTTTAAAATTAAGTATTCAAGGAAATATTTCATCTGCTGGATTGAGCATCAATAAAGTTAAAAAAGTACGTCTTGAAGAAGGCAAGTTGGACGAGAATCGTATTACCCTAAAATACATTGTTGAGATTGAGAAAATACCAGGCACGGAAAGTGCCAACATTCATGGTTATAATTATGAACAAGCGGTAAATTATAACCTTTCGAAAGGGGTACAGTATGTCAAAGTGCAGCTATATGAAAATTATACAGAGAGTCACTTTGCGGAGCGCCAGACGTTGGTATTTGAAGAGACCTTTAACATCACAGAAAGCACCTAATAATGTTATTTCGAGCAGCTGCTTAAAGAGGCAAATTGAGTCGGAGTCGCACATACTGTTTATCCGAATCTAAAGTTATGGGATAAACTTGTGTAAAAGCTATCCCATAACTTTGTCAAACAAAATAAAAAAATTATTTGTTTTCCAGCGCGACTTCCTGTGCTTTATAATAACTTTCTATCAAAGCTTGGTAATTAGGCATTTTGATACACGAGAATATCCTGACGATGAAGCTAGTGATCGTTGCCTTGTTTAGAAATCGGCAATGATGATCTTTTTCATTCCCATCATTTTTTTGAACGCGCCTGGTCTTTTGTTGAGTTCCTCCCAGTTTTCGGGACAAACCTGCCAACTTAATCCGTATTTGTCTTTTAGCCAGCCACAAACGCTCTTCTGTCCTCCATCCGATGTAAGTGCTTCCCAATAGTAGTCTATTTCTGTTTGGTCTTTGCAAGGGATCATCAACGAAATAGCCTCGTTAAATTTGAATATAGGTCCAGCATTGATCCCAATAAGGCGCATTCCCAAAATCTCAAATTCCACTGTAAGCACTTTTCCAGCGAAATCCTTCTGGAAATCAGCTAGTCCTTCGGCTTCTGAATTCGGGTAATAAGTAATATTGATTATTTTTCCATCTTTGAAAACCGATAGGTAATATGCTGCGGCTTCCTGTGCGTTGCTGTCAAACCAAAGGTTTGGAATAATTTTTTGCATAGCTTTATATTTTTTTGTTATTTTTTCTTTTCAGTATAGCCCACAATTGATATTCCGCTATTCCATGCTATCTGGATTTTGATCATTTGCAGTCTTACAAATCTAACAGATTTGTTCTCCGATTGACTTGGCATAGGATAAGAAATAGAACTGCATTATTATTGGGGTCGATTTGAAAATACTGTGGTATAATTTTCAGGTAAGTACTGCATGGTTATTAACTTTTCTATTTTTGAGGAAACTTAGACATCAGTGAAAAGATTCTTTACCCTACTTTGCCTTTTATTTACGATAACAATAGCGCTTGCACAAAAATCCATCCTTTCTGGAAGTATCAAGGATTCTATTACAAATTCGCCAATCTCGTTTGCCAGTATAGCTGTCCTCGATACACGCGGTCATGTCGTTGATGGTATGGTTGCAGATTCGGTGGGGCGTTTCCATTTCTTCAATCTGAAAAAAGGAAAATATACTATTGTTTTTAAATTTATCGGTTATCGTCAAAAAAAACACGCGGTGGATTTTGATGGAAAAAGTCAGGTAACTCTTAATGAGATAGCACTGGTGAGTACAGACCAGAGGTTGAACGAAGTCAAGATTACCGGAGAGCTTGCCCCGCAGAAGCACTCAGCTGATAGACAGCTATATCTAGCAAGCCAGTATAAAAATGCAGTTGGTGGTACAGCTTTGGATATTGTAAAAAATCTACCTTCAGCGTCTGTAGATGGCAACGGCAATATAAGTATGCGCGGGAATACAGGTATTATTGTACTTATCAATGGTAAACCTTCCTTTTTAGATCCAGCGACAATTTTAAGTCAGATTGCAGCAAACGATGTGACCGATGTCGAATATATTACCAGCCCATCGGCACAATTTGATCCTGACGGTAAAGGAGGGATAATCAATCTCAAGACAAAAAAAGCTACATCAGACGGATTTTCATGGCTATTCAATCTTCAAGGAGGGCTGCCCAGTATAGACAACTACGGGAATCACAAGAGCCAAAAGCGATTTGGTGGAGATATTTCTTTCCAGCTCAAAAAAAATAAACTCGAACTGAATGGCTCAGCCAATTATCTGCGTAATGACAACGCAGGTTTTCGAGAAGGTGATGTACATACCATTATTGGGGATAGGCAGACTTTTTTCCCGTCTAAAGGCGAACGTAGTTTTGACAAGTACAATTTTGGTGTCAGACTGAACGGTTCATATGAGCTGTCCAAGAAACAGCAATTTAATATTGGTTTGCTGGCGTCCCGGAAATTCCAGGACCGATTAGCGGATATCTATTATACAAATCGAACGATCCAACCTTCAACAGGTAAGGAGCTTTCAACACTAAATTATTTTAACTCTAATCTCCAGAATAAACAAGGGGAGTTCTATCTTATTGATTTCAGTTATCAGTATAAATTCAGTGATGCACATGTCTTGCAAGCAGCCGCAATTTATGAATATGCCAATATCTATGGATCGACCAAGAATGCGAATATCGAAAGCGGAATTGATACTGTCCAATGGACAAATAACAATTATACCAATCCTTTACGCGGACTAAGGATATCTGTCCAACATCAATGGAAATTTCCACATGGAGAGCTTATCAGTGGTTACCAACTTAGAAACGATAGGCAGAAAGGTAATTTTGAATATTTAGCCCCTGAAAAGCCGGGTGAGGCCATCAAACTTATTCCTGAATTTACGGGTAAATTAAATGCAACGAATAGGGTGCATGCTATTTTTAGCCAATATGATCATAAATTTGAAAGGACACAGTTTTCACTTGGACTTCGTTATGAATATTATCAACGTGATGTACTGTTAGTTAATACTCGGGCGGAATATCCATATGCTGTCCACCAATTGTATCCTTCTTTCAATTTGATCCACAACCTAAGCGACGAGTGGTCCTGGAAGTTTGCTGCTGCGCGGCGAGTTCAACGAAATAACAATTTTGAGCTAAATCCTATACCCGAACGTGAGCACTCAGAGACCTTGGAGCAAGGAGATCCCACCTTGTTGCCAGAGTTTACAACCAATATTGAAACAGGTGTCGTAAAGAAGTTAAAAAAGGGAAGTATATTCTTAAATACATACTACCAACACACGAAAAACCCAATCCAACGAGTTAATTCTGTGTATGCAGATACTATCCTCAATCGGGTATTTACCAATGCAGATTATGCCACCCGGTGGGGAGCAGAAATAGGAGGAGAGGGAAAGATCCTTCCCTGGTTACGTGTAAATGGCGGATTGAACCTGTATCGTTATAAAATTTCAGGACAGGTATTGACTTATAACATGATAAATAGCAATAGTGATTGGGTGTATTCCATAAATGCTGGGGTTCAAGCAGATTTTGCCAAGGATTGGAGTACGGGTTTACAAGTCAACTATCTCTCGGCGAGGCCTACGGTACAAGGAAGAGATTCGAGATTTTTTACCCCTCACTTTAATCTAAGTAAGGCTTTTTTACAAGGGGCGATCAAAGCACAGCTTCAATGGCAGTTCATTGAACTAGGCAATTGGGGAGTCAATGAACAACGTATTACGACATCCTCCACTGATTTTTTTACGACTACCAACTATATTTATGAAAAAAATATAGTGATGCTCAACCTTAATTTTAATATTCACAAGTTAAGTCAATCCTCAAAGTTACCTAAGAGTGAGTTTGGTGAGAAGGAGTTTTAGTCATATTGTTTCTTGAATTCTGAAGGGGTAAAGCCAGTAAATCTTTTGAAATATTTTGAGAAGTTTGATTTATCGGTGAAACCCAATGAAAAAGCAATTTCGGCGGTTGACTTGTTGGTATAGAAAACAAGTCTCTTTGCCTCTTTGATAATATAGGTTGCCAGTATCTGGGAAGCCGTGTTATTTGTGTCTTTTTTGCAGGCAGCAGTCAGATTTTGAGGACTTGTATGGAGCAGATTCGCATAGTAGGTAACATTATTGATGATTTTTGAATCCGTATTTAATAGTTCAATAAATCTGACATATAGGTCGTTGGATAGCGATGTGGGTTGCTCGGTTTTGTCTGTATTTTCGAGTACCTTAGCCAATAATGATCTAAACAGGCCCTCTTGGCATATTTTGTTTTCTTCTTGTGCTAATAGCCTGAGGAGTGTGGGTATGATCCCGTTTTCTTTAAGATATATGGTGTCTAATTTACTGATCTCATCGATCATTCTAGCGATTTGAAGATCTAAGCTCAGGTCTATAAACGATTTTTTTACCAAGAGCACAAAACCTTCGATTGGGGTAGTCAGCTCCCAATGGTGTACAGATTCCTTCCGAATGATCAGTACGCAGGGCGTTTTGATAGGGTTTTCATGGCCATCAATTACATGGCGCCCTGATGTAGACGATAAAAATACAAGTTCCAGGTATCCATTGTGCCTATGAGGTTTGGTTACAGCTTTTGAATTATCAAATGCTGCAATCTTTAACAATTTCTTGGGCTCGAGCTTATCTTTTACTAAGATTGTTTTGCTGATCATGTACGTTCATTAGAAAGGTAAAAATAAAATAAATCCTTGTATTGAAGGCACAATTTATTATCTGTGAACTCAGCATATGCCGACGGATCTGACGATGTAGATCCATTCCGGCCAATGTATGTAATGTCGATATCCACTCCTAATTATCTCTTTTTGATTGTTCTATTATTCTCCACTTAACATCATGGTTACTGTTGTGTTTGAGTTTATCGGAACCACATATACCACAAGCTAAAACTGTATATTTAAATGGTTTTTTAAGCTGAAATTTATTCTTCGTTATCGGGTCATTAAGGTTTTTACAAGTCTCACAATAGCATTTTTCACGTTGTTCGCGGGGAATATTTAAGTTTTCCATTTCGACGAAGATTTTCATTTCCTCCAAGATAAATTCTTTTGAATTTTCTAACGTAAGTCCTTTATTGTAAAGGGTTGAATTGTCATACTTCAAATAGTCCAGATCCTCGTCAATTTCATAAAAGGCGATATACCTGTAGTTGTATCCACTTGCAGACACAATTTTCCGCATTTGACTGAAAGCATAGTCTATACCGACCTCTTTTGTGATCGCTTTTTTGGCGATTGTTAAGGCATAGTTTTCCATTAAATCCTCTTCGCTTTTCTCTATATCTAGTTTTAGGTCAGCAATTGATTTCCAAAAATAGCTTTCGCGTTCTTCCGTAAAAGCGTTATCCAAACCAGCCAAAATATACAGGTTGTCACTCTCATAGCCTAATGATAAAACATTGACGGCCCAGACAACCAGGTGTTTACTGTCAAAATACGTCAATGCCCTTTCTCCATAAATTTCAAGTGTTAATTCTTCGAGTGTCATATGTTATAATTGTTAATTATCAATTACTGTTGTTTAGTTTTTTCGCTATAGAATATAACACAGAAAAAACTAAACAAATATATTCTAAAGGTACGCAGGGTACTTGCGCAGTATAGGGGAAATTCGTTGTGCTAGCCATTTGGGTGATTTTACCACAGGTTCACCGGTATCTGCCGAGTTGATCAATTAGGTACAGAAGGATCTCGGCTTCAATTTTCCTAATGATTATATTTCGATTTTGAAGGAATTCAATTTAGAAAATCTATATTATTCCAGATCAAGATAAGATCGATTGATATTTCTGAGGATCATACGACTGCAATGAAAATGCCTAACTTGTTCTATTACACTTTTCTTCAAACAAGTGGTTTCAACTGCTTCATTATTACAAAAACGGTAGGAAAGCCTTTTGTTTTTTTTTTTGCCATAAAAACCCTTCATTTGTACTGAAGAGAAAGTAGTGATGATAAAAAAAGATCTTTTAATCCAAATAGCTGAAGAGCTTGACGATTACTGTTCCAATGAATCGGCAGATGGTACGCTCACTGAATTTTTAAAATATATGTATCTCAAAAATTCAATCGGGATCACTCAGACACGTAAAGTTGGAGGTGAACATGCTATTGTTGCGGAAAGAGACGTCCCAGCGGAAGCTTTGGGTAAGCTTCTTTTGATGATGAACCGTTATGCGAAACATTATATCAAGTTAGCATTCGAAGGAACTCACCTGCAGTCGCCAGAAGATTTTACTTTCCTGATGGTGCTATTCTCTTATGATAAACTACTTCAAACAGAGTTGATTCGAAAAAATGCAGTCGAAAAAGCGTCGGGTACGGAAGTCATCCGCAGGTTGATGCGACTTGGACTGATTGAAGAAGCTCCCAAGGTTTCCGACAAACGGGCCAAACCAATCTGTATTTCCAATGCGGGCCGAGCCGAATTATTTAAGGTACTGCCTAAAATGAAAACCGTCGGTAACATTCTAATCGGAAACCTTTCCGATGAAGAACGAGATTTATTGATTATCCTATTGGCTAAGCTCGATCATCATCATCATATTCTGATCGATAAGAAAGACGTGACCGAGCTCGAACAATATCTGAAAAAGGATTAGAATTTGGCTAATCTTTTTTTATTCAAAAAAATATTCTTCCATACATCATTTCTGATAACATTTCACATTAACCGTACCTTTTTGTGCTAAATATTGTCGTGATCAAAGATTAAAGTTTTTTCTATAACTAGGCATTGCTTTTTTTTTAAAATTTAGTATTATTTAATACTATTTTAGAGTTTAAATAAACTATATTTGCTTTTAGACTCTAAAGATTATAACATGCTTAACACAAAATTCTTGTTGACGACATCCTTTATGCTAAGTACGTTAACTTGTCTAGCCCAAAAGAAAGTACTATCTGGCACTGTGAAAGATGCAAATACTGGCGAGACATTGATCGGTGCAGTAGTTACAGAGCAGGGTACGGAGCGGGCAACGTCGACAAACAATTATGGTTTCTATTCCCTATTACTTGAAAAGGGCGAACGGATTGTGACCTTTAGTTATGTAGGGTACGAGACTCAGACCAAAACAATCTCATTAGTGGAATCAGCAAAGTATGATGTCGAACTCGTACCTAACCAGAATGCCTTGGAAGAGGTTGTTGTTTCTGGCGTTCGGAAAAATCAGCATGTGCGCAGTCCTCAGATGGGATCATTTAAAGTCAGCATGGAGGAGATAAAAAATGTACCCGTTTTATTTGGTGAGAAAGATTTACTCAAGACAATACAGCTTCTGCCCGGTGTACAGAGCGGAGGCGAGGGAAGCACAAATTTTTTTGTTCGCGGCGGAGGCGGAGACCAGAATCTGATTTTGCTGGATGAAGCTATCGTTTACAATGCTTCCCATCTTTTAGGTTTTTTTTCCACATTCAATTCTGATGCGGTTAAGGACGTACAGCTTTACAAAGGTGGTATCCCAAGTCAATATGGCGGACGAATATCTTCCGTTTTGGATATTACGATGGTGGATGGAAATCAGAAAGAGTTTTCTGCAGAAGGCGGTGTTGGTCTTATTGCATCCCGCCTGAAGATATCGGCACCTTTGCCTGATGATCGCGGATCATTCATGCTCAGTGGTCGGCGTACATATGCGGATCTGTTTCTCAAACTTTCAAATGATCAGGATGTGAAGCAGAGTAAATTATATTTTTATGATTTAAATGCTAAACTAAACTACAAGATTGACGAACGAAATAAAGTCTTCCTTTCGGGTTACTTTGGAAAGGATGAATTGGGTTTTTCTGATAGATTTGGTTTTAACTGGGGAAATACAACAGCTACTGTGCGATGGAACCATATTTTCAATGATCGCTTGTTTAGTAATACATCCTTAATTTACAGTGATTTTAATTACAATGTTGGCGTCAATGGTAATAGCGGGGATTTTAATATTGCTTCAAAAATTGGGAATTGGAATTTCAAACAGGATTTTTCTTTGTACTCATCGAACAGGTCCACAATCCGCTTTGGCGCAAATGCGCTGAACCAAACTATCCGACCTGCCAGTTTAGATGCTGATGAAGATGCCAACGTTAATTCGATTCGCATTGAAAAACGTAAGGGCTGGGATGTAAGCGCTTATTTTTCCCATGAATGGAAAGCCAACGATCGCCTTTCCTTACTGTATGGTTTCCGATTGTCGGATTTTATGGTGATGGGGCCAGGTACTTTCTATCGTTTCGATGACGACGGAGATGTTATTGGCGAACAGTATTTTGGAAAGGGAACGTTAGCAAAACATTATATCAATCTGGAACCCAGACTATCTGCAAGCCTACTTTTAAATTCCCTGAGCAGTATTAAATTTTCCTATAATCGGATGGCGCAGAATCTGCATCAATTAACCAATTCTACTTCGGCGCTTCCTACCGATCAGTATGTGCTGAGCAGCTTGAATATCAAACCTCAGCTCGCTGATCAGATCGCTTTCGGATACTTTCGAAATTTCAATGGTAGCGCTTATGAATTTTCAGTGGAGTCCTATTATAAGTCCATGGCCAATCAGATCGATTTTCGTACCGGCGCAGATCTACAGGCTAACGAATTGCTTGAAGGAGAACTTCTTTTTGGTAAGGGGCGTGCATATGGTCTTGAATTATTGCTACGGAAAAATAGTGGTAAACTAAGTGGATGGATAGGTTACACTTTATCGAAGAGTGAGCGAAAGTTTAATAGAATTAACCAGGGAGCCTGGTTTAATGCAAGGCAGGATCGTACCCATGATCTTTCCGTGGTGACGATGTATAAGTTGTCGGACAAATGGTCTTTGGGCGCAAATTTTATTTTTAACAGTGGTAATGCAGTAACTTATCCAGCAGGGAAATATGACTTAAATAACACCACGTTATTTTATTATACAGAGCGAAATAGCCATAGGTCGCCAATTTACCATCGTTTGGATCTGTCTGCAACGTATGAACCTCAAAAATCAAACAAACGTTTTACTTCCAGTTGGACATTTGGGCTATATAATGCCTACAACCGACGCAACGCCTATATTGTGGACTTTAGGGAAAATGAAGTCAATCCCAATATAACAGAAGCCTATCAGATTGCATTATTTGGTATTATACCATCTATTACCTGGAATTTTAAGTTTTAATGATATGAAAAAACAACTACTTATAGTATGCTTACTTCTGGCATCTTTATTTACCTCCTGTGAAAAGGTGATTGATCTAGATCTGGAAAATAGCGAAGCGCGCATTGTGATTGAAGGTAACTTGAATGATTTAGACGTAGATCAGCTCATTAGAATTACTAAGACCGTCACTTTTGATACAGATAGAAAAAGTGAACCAGTACTCGGTGCATCGGTGATGGTGCGTTCTTCTGCGAATGAGGAAATGAACTTTGTCTATGAAACTGATGGTTACTACCGGGCGCAAAACTTTCAAGTTCGTCCAGGATTAAAATATAACCTTGAGGTAGTGGTAGATGGCGAATATTACCGGTCTTCGGTCACTATGCCTCCCTATGTAGCTATAGATTCTTTGGGCGTCACAAAAGAAAAGATCTTTACAGAAGAACGTTACTATCCAACCTTTAAATTTTACGATCCTGCACAAGTAAACAATTATTATCTGTACGAAATCGCTGTCAATAATTCTCCTATGCGCTTTGCCTCAACTTACAACGATAAGTTCAACGATGGAAAATATATTACACATAAAATCTCTGATCGTACAATAGATTTGGAGCTCAATGACGAAGTTAAGATAATCCGGTACTGTGTTGATGCCAGCGTCTACAAATTTTGGAATGAGTTTCAAGCAGCAAATCCCGGTGGGGCAGCGCCCGGAAATCCAAGCTCAAATATATCTAATGGCGCGTTAGGGTATTTTTCGGTAGCGTCTTCAGGGACATATCTTTTCAAAACGCAGGAATATATGGAGAAATTAGAATGAGACGGGCTTGGATAAATTGTGTTTTTGGTTTATTTTTATACTTAAAATAGTCTTTAACAACATGTATTTAGAATAAATATATTCTAATTAACGAACTGTGATGGTCTTTAGGGGACTAAACCACAAGTGGACAGTTGGCAAACAACTTGAGGAGAAAATTATAGTTATGACTGTGAATGAGCGCGCGAATAAAAAAGGCAAATTTGAAAAAAGCTGATCATAAGTAAATTAATTATTTAACGAAATAAAGATGAATATAGCGATGATGCATACAAAAAAGTACATGATCATGTTGTTATGTATGATGGTTGGATTGACGGCATATAGCCAGAACGGTAAATATCAATTGTCAAGTCACATTCTGGATATTTCAAAGGGAAGCCCTGCACCCAATGTTAAAGTGGATCTGGAGAAATTGATGCCAAACAAGCAATGGGTAACTGTGGCCAGTGAAAAAACGGATAACAATGGTCGCATCGGTAATTTCCTGGATACTGGTAAAGTAGACAATAAGGGAGTATATAAACTTAAGTTTTATACGGAAAGCTATTTTCATTCTCAAAAAACCGAAACATTTTACCCATTTATCGAAGTCTTTTTTGAAATCAAAGATGATAAGCATTATCATGTTCCGATCACTGTTAGCCCATTCGGATATGCAACATATAGAGGTAGCTAGCTAAAATAAAATAAACGTAGAATCGGAAGATAATCTATAGGACTATGAAGAGACTATTTGATGAACTCGCATATGAAGTAAGCAAAAGAACGACCGAAAAATATAGCACAAGTTTTTCGCTAGGTATTTTGGCGCTAAAACCACGTATTCGTAATAGCATCTATGCGATTTATGGCTATGTGCGACTTGCTGATGAAATTGTTGATAGTTTTCATGGGTATGATAGGAAGCGCCTTTTGGGACGATTGTATTTGGATACCAACTGTGCTTTAGAAGAAAGAATTTCCTTAAATCCAATTTTGCAGTCCTTTCAGGAAACTGTGCACAAGTATAAGATCGACGTCAAGCTGATCAGTCAGTTTCTTCATAGCATGGAAATGGATCTGAATAAGGTTGACTACAATTCCGAAAGTTATAAGGAATATATTTATGGTTCGGCTGAAGTAGTAGGGCTTATGTGCTTACAAGTGTTTACAGAGGGAGATCGAAAGCAGTACGAGGAGCTTAAGCCTTTTGCAATGAAATTGGGATCAGCGTTTCAAAAAATAAATTTTTTACGGGATCTCAAACAGGATTACCATACGCTTGGAAGAACCTACTTCCCCAATTTGGATATGACTGTCTTTAATAATACGATCAAAAGTCAGATCGAAAATGAAATTCATACAGAATTTAGGGAGGCGCTATTGGGAATCAAAAAGCTCCCAGGTTCAGCAAAGTTTGGGGTTTATCTTGCTTACAAATATTACCTTTCACTATTTGCGAAGATCCGTAAAAAATCTTCAAAAGAAATTTTAGAGCATAGGATTCGCATATCGAACGCCCATAAAGCGCTTGTTGCCCTTAAGAGCTATTTGCGTTACAAAATTGCTTATTTATAAAACAGCGCAGCACGCTGTTTCACAATGTTGTAGAAAAGATTAAAAAAGCTTATATATGAAAAGGATCTTAATTGCTGGGGGGACTGGCTTTGTAGGTGGTTATATTACTGCACACCTTAGGAAAATTGGTTATGAGTTACATCTCCTTACGCGGACACCCAAAGACCAATCTGCAAGTGGCATAAGATATTTTGAGTGGGATCTGAAAAAAAGCTTCATAGATATCAATGCCTTCGATGGGGTCGATACAATCATTAACCTCACTGGTGAAAATATAAGTGCAGGTCGATGGACTTCCTCGCGTCGCCTTGAGCTTATCGAAAGTCGTGTATTGTCATTGAATTTACTATTTGAATACGTCAAACGCCACGAGCTTAAGATTGATAAAATCATTTCATCATCTGCAGTAGGTTATTATGGAGCATATACTTCTGATACCATCCTTTCTGAAGATTCTAGTAGTGGAAATGACTTTTTGGCTCATATTTGTAAGGTATGGGAAAAGGCTGCATGGCAGTTTGAAAGCTTGGGGGTCAAAACCATTATTTTACGGAAAGGTATTGTCTTGGGCCGAGATGGGGGAATGTATGCCAAGCTTGCTCCTTTGGCAAAACTTGGTATTAATGTTTCTCTGGGCGATGGAAAACAATATATTCCATGGATAGACATACATGATGTCGTACGCTTGTATGAATTTATACTTGATCGGACGGATATTCGGGGTGTGTATAATGCTGTTGCTCCACAACATATCACGATGAATGATTTTGCGTATGTGCTGCTCAGGTCATTTGGTAGGAGCAGCTTTTTGCCAAATGTGCCTGGTTCAATTATTAAACTATTGTATGGTGATATGGCCGTTATGCTGTTAAATGGTTCTCGTATAAGTGCCGAAAAAATTAGGAATAGGGGATTTAAATTTAATTACGATACCATCGCAAGATCACTAAATAATTGCAGTAAGTCATTCTTTATTTAGGTAGGTTGACTTGGTAGCTATCTGTTTATTTGCTTTCACTAAAATTGACGGATACCTTCATTCTTTTATAGTCAAAAATTAAACAGTAAGACAGTCTTGAATGCAGAAGTGGTGCGGCTTTATAAATTTCTTTTCTTTAGCTTTGTCGTTTACCAAAAATTGAAAATAACCTTTCATGGATAATATCATCGCATCTATACGTAGGCATTTTGATATAAAAGAAGAGTCTTTAGAAATATTGCTTAGCAATTTAATAGAACTGAGTGTGCCCAAAAAGGCCATATTGATCCAACCAGACAGAAGTGATCGGAATATTTATTTTGTAGAAAATGGAATTGCCCGCGCCTACACGGTATGCGATGGAAAAGAAGTTACTTCCTGGTTTAGCAAAGAAGGGGATCTACTTTATTCAACGAATAGTTTCCACGGACCTGTGCCGGGTTATGAGAGTGAATCAGTACAGATTCTGGAGGATTCGGTGTTATATTTCATGCCAATTGATCAGCTGGAAGTACTTTGTCGTAGTCATATCGATATTGCGAACTGGATGCGGTATGTACATCAAAAAGCCTTTCTGGAGATGGAGCGCAGGTTAATCAATCGATTTTATCTTTCGGCCGAAAAACGTTACGAAGATTTTATGGCAAATCACTCCAAATTAATCCAAAGGGTAAATTTGGGCTATATAGCGTCTTATCTTGGCATATCTCATGTGACACTTTGTTCTTTGCGAAAATAGTGCTATTTCTTTAACTACTTAAAAATTGTTCAGCGTCAGATTGTCTATTTTTGCATCTTAACCAAACTACGTTGAACATGCAAACCTCTACTTCTAATTTTGATCAGCAAAGAATTGTCTGGGTTGATGTATTGCGTTTTATCGCTATAATTATGGTGATTGCCATTCACTGTTCCGATCCGTTTAATGTGTCCCCCGAAGCGCGATCGAACCCAGATTTTAACTACTGGGGGGCTATATACGGCTCACTGCTCCGAGCTTGCGTGCCGATTTTTGTTATGATTACCGGGTTGCTTTTGCTTCCTGTCAAGATGAATATGGGTGACTTTTATAGAAAGCGTCTTCTGCGCATTACAGTTCCTTTTTTATTGTGGTCTGTACTGTACAACCTCTTTCCTTGGATTACGGGTGTACTCGGTCTTCCCTCAACGATCATATCAGAAGTGTTTGCCTATGCTCCGAAAGACGCTGCCCAAACTTTGGAGAGTGCGCTTGTTCAAATTTCTTTGATTCCAGTTAAATTTAATGTGTATACCGTGCCTATGTGGTATATCTATATGTTAATTGGCGTTTACCTTTACATGCCTTTCTTCTCTGCTTGGGTAGATAAGTCAACTCCAGGTCAGCAAAAAGTTTTTTTGGGAATTTGGATGTGCACGCTTTTTTTGCCTTATGCCTATTCATTTTATTCCAAAGAGCTATTTGGTCTCAGTGCTTGGAACAGTTTTGGTACATTTTATTATTTTGCTGGATTTAATGGGTATTTACTGCTTGGGTATATATTGACACATCGCTTCAAAGTATGGTCCTTTCGCAAAACACTTTTAGTTAGTATACCCTTATTTGGTATTGGGTATGGAATCACATTTAGTGGTTTTAAATGGATGGTAGCAGATCCCAACTCTAGTGACGACCAGATCGAACTATTTTTCTTATATTGTTCACCACAGGTATTAATGATGACATTAGCCATTTTTTTGTTGGTTCGAACCATTAAGTTGAAGTCACCAAAATGGAGAAAGCTGTTTTCAAATATTACAAAATGCGGTTTTGGAATTTATCTGATACATTATTTTGTTGTAGGTTTTGGTTATTGGCTCGCTAACATATGTGCTATTCCGATATCGTTAAAGATCCCTGTTACTGCAGCTATTGTTTTCTTGGTCTCCTGGGGTTTTGTCGCTTGTTTTTATAATATGATTCCCCGGGCATCAAAATGGATCTTTGGATAATCTGCTTTATGAAGTAAGCTAGTGATTATTATGATGTTTATTTTCCTGAAAAATAGTTTGCTTCTAGATGCAGAAAAATGGAAAAAAATATATTTCAGGTTCTGTTTGACAATTGGGAAAGATATTTATTTAAACGATGTCGAATATAAAAACAAATATGATGACATTAAGGGCAGCAATCTGAAGAAATTTCTCAAATCGGCACAAACAGAATTCCACTTTTCGAAAACACCTAAAAACAGTCTTCAAAACATATATTGGTATTCCAATCAACATTAGGAGCGCTATTTTGGTTTGAGAAAAACGAAGTATACTAAATTTAATGAACGAATTCCTTATTGAAAACCGTTCGGATGGGAGGAAAGAATAAAACGAGCAATGTTAATATTGCTCGTTTTATCATTATTGACAGCACTTTGATGTGATAAGAAAACATCATTGAATCTATGCTGACAATAGATAGTTGATTCTATGGTAACAATATTTAGGGCATCAATACAGCATCAACCACATGGATTACCCCATTGGATTGATTGACGTCAGCGACCGTTACCTTTGCGCTGTTGCCTTTTGCGTCTTTTACATATACATCGTTCCCTTTCATCCAAAAAGTAAGGTTGCCACCTTGCACTGATTTGGCTACGTAAGTTCCTTTACCATCTTTGATTGCTTTGGTGATCTGCGCGGCACTCCATTTTCCAGGAATCACGTGGTAGGTCAATATTGAGGCTAATTGCGCCTTATTTTCCGGAAGCATTAAGTTATTTAGGGCCTCTTTGGGTACTTTAGCAAAAGCGTTATTGGTAGGAGCCAAAACAGTAAAAGGACCAGCTCCCTGTAAGGTTTCTACAAGGCCAGCAGCTTTTACTGCAGCAACCAAGGTAGTATGATCCTTGGAATTGACTGCATTTTCAATAATGTTTTTGGAAGGATACATCGGTGCACCACCGACCATAACAGTTTTTTCCTTTGTTTGAGCCTGCCCCATGTAAGTGCTTCCCAATAGTGTTGCTGCAGTGGCAGCCGCCCATAAGATTGATTTAATTTTCATGATCTTTATTTTTTATCAGTTATTTAAAAGCTTTATATGATCATTTACGATAAAATGGATTACTTGGATTGCATTGAAAAATAAAATTTGCTGATGGTAGCTGTACCCTCTGTGAGTTCAATTAAACTTCCGAAGAAAGCTTTGGTAATCGTCGAAGAGATTTCAAATAAAACTAATGAGCAGTTTGATCGGGATTTCTTTGGATTGAAAAACTTGTTGATGAACTTGAAAACTTTGATCGTCAGCGAGACAGGTATCCTAAGGCAGTTTTAGTATACTTCCAATTTGCAGATTAGGAATGGAAGGCTACTTGCAGAAAAGGAGGTACGGCTGCCTTGAGGGGCAACCGTCTCCACTAACTAAACATATGACTGCACTGATCAAGGCCTACCAGTGCAGGTTAAAACTATTTGCCAAAAATTTCAGCTAGTTTTTTATCTAACTCTTCACCACGCAAATATTTAGCAATGATTTTTCCATTTGGATCAACCAGGAAATTCATGGGAATAGCTTTGACATCATACATGGTCCCAGCTTCATTTTCCCAACCCTTAAGATCCCCCACCTGTTTCCAAGTCAGTCCATCATCTTGAATAGCTTTTAACCATTTCGCTTTATCCGCGGCTTTATCCATGGAAACCCCTAGAATTTCAAAGCCTTGTTTCTGGTATTTCGCATAGGCTTTTACTAAATTTGGATTTTCACGACGGCAAGGGGCACACCAAGATGCCCAAAAATCAATCAGGACATACTTTCCACGGTAGTCTGATAGTTTGACCGGTTTACCGTCAACATCGGGCTGTGTAAAATCTTGCGCTTCTACTCCTTCGCTCGTTTTTTTGACCAGAGCAATACGCTTAGCAAGGTCTTTCCCAAGAATAGAGTTTTGTAAGCTCGGATCTAATGTGCTAAATATTTTTTCGGCTTTGACAGCATCAAACTCGGGTGGTAATGTTGAGTTAAATGCCATCAAGGCCATATAGCTTTTCGGATTCTTGGAAACATACTCCAGCTTTGCATCGATTGTCTGTTGCTGTATCACATTAGCACGATCTTCCAATGTTTTAATGTATTTGGGGTCTTGCTGATCTGCAAGCGATTTGGACTTATATTCATTTTCCAATACTTGATACTGGTCGTAAATCGGCTTTAGCATAGCATTTACCCGATCATTTTCTGCATTCAAAGGAGATCCAGTTATCTTTGCATGTCGTATTGAATCTGCCGCCGCGAATTTGATCGTTGTTCCTTCTATCAAAAAGGGCAATATATCTTGCTTTGGTGGTTTCGCTGGATCGAATGGGGCATTATCGTGAATGATACGTAAATGCGCTTCCATCGGTGACGGAATAGTTCCTTTAAATTCAAATTTTCCATTTTTCATTTCAACAGAATCAATCCGTTCTTTTCCCTCGTAGCTCAGACGAAGGTAGGCTTTTGCAGGTCTATCTAACTTGCCCACTGTACCTTGCAGTGTATAATTTTGCTGTGCATATCCCATCGCTGGCAATATACAGGCCAATGCGAGGGGCCATTTTATATTTCTCATATTCATTCGGTATTTATTCTACTATTTAAAATTTATTTTGACGCGTTTTCAGTATCTTTTTTTAAGGTTTGCCCAACAATGCCCGTTTGTAATAATTGTTTATAAAGCTTTTCGTCACGAAGGACAAGTAGGGCATCTTGAAAACTCTTATTAGATTCATTTCTGATGCGCGCCATATAATCGCCACCGGTATAAAGTAGTGAGGCAACCTGCGCTTTAAATTCGATGTCGATGGCAGCATGGGCACTTTGATGATCTTCTGGAGGTATAGCAATAGACTGCTTACGTGCTGCTGAAATCAGCTGTCTATGCACTTCTTTAGGCACATTAAATCGAGAATTAAATGCGGTAAAGTCTGGATAAGCATTCAGTAACGCGCGACGATTTTGCTGTACAAACTCAAATCCACCTTTGGCAACAATCCCATTGTTCATGAACTGTGCCATCCAGGTGCTATATAGATTTGTGTCGATGGGCACAAATCGGTCTGGCATGATGCCTCCGCCGCCATACACGGTTCTTTTATTAGTCAATGTGCTGTACTTTAAAGAATCTGGAAAAGAAATATGTCCTGCTTCCAATAATTCCTTAGATGCCATACGGCGATTAAAATCCTGGAAATAATCTTCCTTTCCTTTGGTGTAGGGTTTCTGAATTGACCGTCCGGATGGAGTATAGTAGCGGGCTCCTGTTAGATGCATTTCTGAACCGTCAGACAACGGAACGGGTTTCTGCATGAGGCCTTTTCCGAAACTGCGCCGACCGATGACTACGGCGCGATCCCAGTCCTGAAGTGCTCCTGTCACGATTTCACTGGCTGAAGCCGTGGATTCGTCAATTAGGACGACCAATTCCCCCTCGTAAAATTGACCATATCCGCCGGTGAAGTAGTAATCTTTTCCGCCTTGGTTAGGTACGGAATAAAAAACGATTTTTTCTTTGGGCAAAAATTCATCTGCGACACCAATAGCGGATTGCACATAGCCGCCACCGTTACTCTGCAGGTCCAGGATCAATTTTTTCATCCCCTGGCTCTTGAGGCTCTTTAAAGCAGCATCTATTTCCTGACGCGTAGTTTGATTGAAAATGGAAAGTGCAATATAGCCGATTTCCTTGTCGACCATATAGCTTTCACGAACGGATTTCTCCAGTATATTTTCGCGTATAATGCTTATATTTTTGCTGTCAGTGCTTCCCGGTGACACGATTGTCAACACAACCGGTACATCTTTTTCACCGCGCAATTTTTCCATAATCTCACGGTTCCCCCATTTTTCCCCAACAATGCTATCGCCATCAATGCCGAGTATTTGGTCACCAACACGGATTCCTGCACGCATGGCCGGACCATCTGGGTTAACTTTTGTTACGAAGGTCTGTTCATTATTTTTCAGAAACTGAATGCCGATTCCAGCAAAACTTCCACTCATGACCACACGCATTTGCTCGGCTTCCTCACGACTGGTATAACGTGAATGGGGATCCAAATCCGATATCATTGCCTTGATCGCGGCATCTACCAAATGTTCTTCATTTACCTGGTCGACATAATTCTGCTGAATAAGCTTCAGTGCCTCCTCAAATTTGTATTTTGGGTTCATTTGAGCCTGCAAAGACAGTCCCAGACCGAGTATTCCGACGAGTAAGCTTGTTGCTTTACTATTCATAGTGTATCTTGGTTTAATAGTCTATTTTTCGTTTTTAAGGATTTCAATAGCAAGGGATAGTTCATCCATCAATTTGCTCGGACTTCCCGAATAACCTCCTGAACAATAGCGCACACGACCGTTTTTAACAATGATCTTGCGTGGAATGGAAGAGTCGCCGAACAATGGAACCAATTGTCTAAATAGTACATCTTGTTCTTTAGTTACTGGATTAACGGAATCGTGTAAGAGATTGAAACGGAAACCTTCACTACGAACATAGTTGACTGACTTATCTTTATAATTTCCGGTCTGCATGGTACCCAGCATATATATTGCAACCTGTTTGTCCTGTGCATATTTATCGACTAAAAGCTGCATTCCTGGGAATGCCATGATACATGGCCGACACCAAGTCGCCCAGAAATCCACGACCACAATTTTGTCTTTCCAGTCTTCTGGCGTAACAAATAGACCTTCAGCGGTTTCTAAACGAAAATTAGGCATCGGGTGATTGACCCAATTATGGTCTACATAGGCTTGCATTGCGGCTTTTTCTTTATCAGATTTTAATCCCGCCAGATAAGTTTGATAACCATTTTCATCATTGGGGTGTCCTTTTAAGTAAATTGATTTAAGTTTGTCAAACATCCGCGGCGTCATTGCATTGTATCGCGCGCTCATTTCCAGTAAAGGCAGGATTTGCTTATCATCGCCAAGCCCTTCTAAAACCTGAAGATTAATTTCATTCAGTTCGGCATTATTGTATTTAGCATCTTCGGAGAGCAGCGTAAAGTATTTCCGTGCTTCCGTATATTTTTTGAGATCATTTAACAAGGAGATATGGGTAAAGAGACGGTCATTTAAGTTTTTAACCACATTGGAATCTGCCTGTGCCTGATTTTCAAAGTCAACCTGATAAGAATTGTCGCTTCGTCGAGCGATCAATTTGGGAAAAACAGCTTCGGAAACTTGATAAAGGCTATCTTTTCTTACTGTATTAAACATATAAGCACGCATAATATTCCATCGCATCAACTCATTACCTGTGCGGAAATCGATATCATCGTAAAGCTTAGCAAATTTGTCTAGCCGCTTAGTATCGAAATAAGCCGAACCTAACCCTCGGTAAACCGCATAATAGATAAATCCCTGACCATTGGGACTTTGTCGCCATTGCTGAAGGGGGAAATCCTTCAAAAAATTTTCATATATATCGATTAATTCATCGTTAGTGGGATTGCCTACCATCGTGTTGCGATAAGCGATGAATCGCGCCGTCGCTCCCTTCGGATAATCAGCATTTACGCGCTGCTCAATTAACTGCGTTAATTCCTTATCTTGTAAACCTGCGTTACCAAAAGAATAAAGCTGACCAAGCACTTCATCGCTTAAATCTTTTTGTTGTAATTGCTGCGTAATCAGCTTTCTGGCATATGCAGGAAAAGCATCTCCCAAAGCAAATTTTTGTAAATTCATAAAAGACTGAAAATAGCGGAGATATTGTTTACCTGATGAGGCAAACTCCTTATCCGCTAAACTTCTCATATAGTCAGCAGGCATCGCAGCCGGCTGCGTATTATAGTATGAAAAAATTCCCCCGCCGGCGATCTCAGGCTGTTGGAAGGCAGCCTCTCCAAGAAAGGCTCCCGGTACTGCTTTTCCTTTTGCATCACTTAAAGCTACTGCATAGCCTCGATCCTGATTGTTATCTATTACGTCGGGATGATCAAATTCGCCCTGATAGAATTTTACAGCAATAAAAGCAGTTGTCGATTTGACAGGTAGCACTACTGTCCATAGTCCTGCTGAATTTTTTTGCATGGGAAGACTAATTTGCCTCCATGAAAAATCTTCGAAGAGAAAACAGGCCGCATTTATTGCATCGCTAAATTCAAGATCTTTATCCTTGGCATCGTATAACACTTGAACAGGTTCAGATGTTCTAGGTTTGGCTGGTTTAAAAACACTGCTGTCAAATCGAGGCTGTGCATATGACACAGCCTGAACAAACAACAGTACTAAAAAAATAAATTCTTTTTTCATCTTATATTATTTTACATTGGTCTTTGACCTATTTCTGGATTGAGCTGTAAATATTTATTTGCTACTGGATATACATAGCTAGCACTATTAATTTTGAGTGTATACTCTTGATTTATAAATTGTCTTTTAAATTCTTTCGCCAATTTAGCATCAAGATTGAACCGACGCATATCCAGCCAGCGTAAACCTGTTCCGAAAAACTCCCGTCGGCGTTCATCCACGATGATTTGTAAAGCTTGGTCTGCTGAGGTCGCCGATAAAGGTGTAAAATCCTGTTGCTTGAATCGCTTTGCGCGCAGCTTGTTGACAAATTCCATTGCGGTCGCTGTATTTCCTTTTCGCGCCGCAACTTCGGCTTTGATAAGTAACATCTCTGGAACAGAAGGTCCAGCATTAGGAGCACCGACCATCACGCTCATTTTTTTTGAGCGCAATGCGCCACTTGGCATCTGACCGGTACCAGCTTGCATATAAACTGTACGTCGAAGATCTTTGGTATCAAAAAGAGAAACAAGCTCGGGATTTAATTGTTGATCAATCATTTGTCCAACCTGTTTTAAAAAATAGGTTTCAGGATGATTGAACGGAAGAGGGTATCCAGATGCCGATGCCGCGAACAGTTGTAAATCTAAAAGTGTTGCATTGTATTGAAGGGCAGCATCTGCATGCGTCGCTGCTAAATCGAAATTACGCATATGAAGATGTACAATGGCCAACAAAGCTTCTACAGCAGCTTTATTGGGATGTCTATTATTGCTTGCCGTTGTCGGAATATCTACTAATGCTTCGTTTAAATCTTGAAGTATCTGCGCATACACTTGAGCGAGCGGTGCCCGCTTTAGCGAAGCAAATAAATCAGGTTGTAAAAGCAGTGGTACTCCCATTGCGTTTCCGGCAGTCTGTGGATCATAAATGTCTCCATAAAGATTAGCCAACACAAAATAAGCATAAGCTCTTTGGATTTTCGCTTCTGCCAAGAGCGCACGCTTCTCCTTCTCTGAACCATCCTCGCTATGCATCACGCCAGCTATGACTTCATTGGCCGTATAAATTTGTTTATAAGGTCTTGACCAGTTCAGATCTTCTGTATTATCCGGCACAAGTTGCGAGGACCAAATATAGGGCCACGCGATACTTTCAATTTGTTGTTGTTGGTATGCCAGATTAGCAAAAGTGATATCGTCACTAGATAATATCGGTGTACTAAAAGTAGGCGAAAATACCGTTGTATTATTTAAGAGATAAGCATAATCTGTGGTATACTTTAATTCCCTACGGTTATACTGTTCAACTTCCACATATTTACGGCAGCCCTGCATAACGGCTGTCAGCGCAAAAATCGATGCAAAAAAAATATATTTGGTTTTCATGCTGTTTATTTTTTAAAAGGTGGCGTCAATGGTTAAGAAAAAATTCTTGGTAGGCGGCAAATTATTATAGGTTTTAGCACGCGCGTAGAGTGGATCAATTCCTAACTTATTTGCTTTCCAAAGAATACCTAAATTTCGTACGGCAGCGTTTACACTGACAGATTTAAACGGCGTACGCTTAAGTGAAGTTGACGGTACGCTATATCCCAACGATATCTGTTGAAAGCGTATATGGCTAGCATCAATGACCATCGGATCGGAATCCCTAAACCTGTTGAAGCTATTTGTATTTATGTTTTTTAAGCCCGGAACATTTGTTGTTGCTTCATCACCCGGATTTCGCCAACGCGCTGTCTGCATCTTGTTTGTGTTAAGCACGCCACCGAAAGTTCCTTGGAATTGCGGATAATTACCAAATGTTTCCAGACGCTTGACATTCCCCAGATCGTAGGTTATGCGAAAGCCGAGATTAATACCTTTATATGAAAATGTATTCATAAAACCACCAAAGTAAGGCGCCGTTTTACGTCCCATATACACGAGATCTTCACGGACAAATATATTGCGTCCCCCTTGCGTACTCTTTACGATGTCACCGTTGGCTTTGGCAATTTGTGACTGTCCCGTCTCATCGAGGCCCGCCCACTTATAGGCATATAGATAATCCAAGGGCATCCCTTCTAAAACCGAACCATTGATGTAGTTACTAATATCTGTTGCTATTAAGCGTGAATCCGTAACTTTGTTGGTGTTGTAGGAAAAGTTAAGGGTGGAGCTCCATCGAAAGTCTTTCTTGCGAATGATAAGTCCCTGTATACCCAGATCGATTCCATTAGATTGCATTGTTCCGCCATTAAATTGGAGGTCTGTCCATCCATATGTCGCATTATAAGGAAAAGTATACAGGATATCACGTGTATGTTTTTTATAAAGATCAAATGCGATGTTTAATCTGTTATTGATCAAACTGACATCGAGTCCGTAATTTTGCGTATACACTTTTTCCCATCCAACCTCAGGGTTTCGCGGTTGCGATATTGATGCCGGTATTTCACCTGTTGCATAATCAGCCCCTTCGATGTTGATGATGGTAACATTGGATCCGCCCTGCGGAACTGTACCACCGACACCATAGGTTATACGAAGGTTCAGCGCATTTAGCCAATCGACTTCTTGCATAAAACGTTCGGACTTGATATTCCATTTGGCACCAGCTGACCAGATTGGTTTAGCTCGCTTCGATCTTGAAATACCAACCAACGTAAGATCGTCAAAACGTGCACTCGCAGACAAAATGTACCTGTCTTTAAGAAATGATAATGCTCCATTGGAGTAATAAGACATCTTGCGTAGGTTAGCTCTGCTAATGCCATCTGAACCCGTAATCGACTGCTGCCAGCCCTGTATCCCCATAAAGCTACCAACCTGATTATAAGGAGCGATTGAATAGGTATCTTCATTAAAGCCATATCCCGTTTGTCTTGAGGTAAAGCCTGTTTGAGAACTAATCTCTGCTCCTGCAAGAAGATTTAAATTAACAAAGTCACCCCATGTCTTATTGACATTACCTTGCAAGCGAATATTATATTGTGTGGCATTTTGGTTTTGCAATGCGATTCTCCCACCTTGTACGAAATTTCTGGTGAACGTATTATTTTGAAAATCGACAGTAGAATAATAATTTAAAAAGTCACGCATCGAATAACTTTTTAATTCGTCAAGATTTCGACTGTTTGCAATGGTACGTTGAAGCATACCTGAGAGGCTGATGTTAGCCCAGCTATTCACTTTGGCGTTTAGATCAGCATTGATTCTTATCCGATTGTCTGCAGTGGTATATTTGTTGTAGTCCAGTTCATCTATTGGACTATAGGTCCAGTCATACAACCCAATCTCTTTTAGATTTGCTGCTACAGACTCAGTAAAAAGCAATGATCGCCGATTTCTACTTCCATCGGGATTAACCAATAATTCGTATGGCCTTAATCCCTCAGTCGAATTACCAATGGCGTTTGCCGCAACTTGGTTAGCAACAGTATTCGTATAATTATAATTCAATCCGGTTGTCAAACTTAATCGTTGATTTAAAAAGTTTGTCGATAAAGTTGAATTCATAAAAAAGGACTGGGCCTGATTGGACCGGAATACGGGAACATCCTTTGCATAGCTGCCCGAGAACGCATACGTGGTCCTTCCATTTCCACCTGAGAGGGAAAGGTTGTGCTGTTGGGTCACGGCATTCTGTAGCAGGTATTTCCGAATTTGGCTGGTATTGTCAATTTGACCTAAACGATCAAGCTGTTTAGCCAACTCATCATCGCTAATCAATCCCTTTTTATTTTTATACATCCATTGAACCGCTTCACTGGCAGGCTTATTGGTATTAAAAGGTAGCCAATCCGAATTCCAATCTTCCGGATCAGCTATCCAGCCATAATCGAACATTTCCTTTTCAAAATCAATATACTGCGCAGTAGTCATCCGATCCAAGCTATTAAGATCTGCTGGAGCTGAAATACTGAGGCTGGTATTATAAGAGATGACGGGTTCGCCTACACGTCCCTTTTTTGTTTCAATGACGATAACACCATTTGCCGCCTGCGCACCCCATATGGAAGCTGCTGCCGCATCTTTAAGTACGGTAACACTTTCGATATCTGCCGGATTCAAACGACTCAATATAGAATTGTTATCAAATTGCGTGGTATTTTTCACCAAGTCCTGATCGATTGCGGGAAAGCCATCTATGACAATAAGTGGACGCTTAGAATCGCCATCTGTATTGAAGCTGTTTACTCCTCTGACGGTGATTGAATTCTTCACCGGGTCAACCTGTACGCCAGGAATCATGCCTGCAATGCGATCCAAAAGATTAATGGATGGCACTTCCTTCAACTGTTTAGCGGTAATTTGGCCAAATGCCCCAGTTGCACGATCTTTTGCGATTTTTTGGTATCCTGTCGACACAACTTCAACCTCATCCAGTTGATTGTTAACCGAGCCCAGGGTGACATTGATCTGTGTATCGTTGCCGATGACCTTTCGAGTAGGCTCCATACCAACATAAGAAAAAATGATTGCCTCTGCTGGATCCTTCAGGCGCAGGGTATAGCTTCCATCACTACTGGTGGTTACACCCGACCGCACGGCGTAGCCATCCGGTATGACAGTAACACCAGCAAGTGCTATCCCGTTATTGTCTTTAACCTTACCCGTAATGATTTTCCAGAAGCGGTCGTCTCCATCATTGTCACGTTTACCCCGCGAATCCTTTATAATTGTGAAGTAATTGTTCTGTACATAAAGAAACAAGAAGTTGTTTGGATAAAGAAGATCTTTTAACACTGTCTCCACAGGAAGCCTTTTGTTTTTCGGAATATGCTCACTGTTGACAAAGGCATCCCGGATCAACCCCTCTTCATAGGAAAATTTAGTTCCGTAGATCCGGGTAACTTCGCTTAGAGCCTGACTGAGACTAGCTCTTTTTTGCGCAAAACTACCCGTGGTACTCAACAGGCAGACTATAGGCACAAGTAATTTAGTTTTCATAAATTTCGATTGATTAGTGTTCGTTTTTTTAATTAGGCTTTATTATTATTTGTTTGTTTTTCATTTCGATGTTTACATTCATGGTATGTTTGATAACAAAGAGGATGTCATCTACTTTTTTAACTGGTATAACACCTGTAAATCGCTTATTGAGTAATGCTGGATCTTCTACTACGACTTGATAGCCATAGTTATCTTCCAATACATTTACAATATTTGCTAAGCTGTTATGTTCTATACTGAGTTCACCGCGCGTCCAGGATAGCGCTCTGTTTGTATCGTTAGTGAAGACCTGACTTGCTTTTGCTGATGTATCATAGACGAAAGTCTCTCCTGGTTTTAGTATACGATCTTCACCATTTTGTCCCTGAATACGGACGCTTCCCTCAAATAGAGCCACTTCGATACGTCCACGACGGTCTTTCACATTAAACTTTGTCCCCAACACAGTCAATGAAAGATCCCCCACGTGCACAACAAAGAAGTCGCTTTCGCGCAGACGATTTTTAACGGCAGTATGTTTTACCTCAAACATGCCTTCTCCTTCAAGCCAAACTTCGCGCGGTTTATCCGTTTTCCAACTTCGGACGTAGGTAATGTGAGAATTGCTATTTAGTCTGATGATAGAAGAATCCGGAAGGGAAAGTAGACGTTGTTCACCGAAGGCCGTATTGGTCTCTTTAGTCCCAAATTGGCTAACATCATATGCCACCATAATAAATAGCAAGATTGCTGCTGCGGATGCTGTCCACCTTAATAAAGTGCGTAAGATACGACTACGTTGTTTTTTGCTTTCGTAGATTGGAATTTGAGCTTGAATTCTGTCCCAGCGCTCGTCACTACTTAAGGTACTTTGTGCAGTCGTCTGATTTTGGATCAACAAGATCCATGTTTTGGCAAGAGCCATTTCGTCCAATAAATGTGGATAATGAAGGTGAAGTTCAGACCAAAAATCATTTGAAGTGGCTTCCGGCATTAAGGCCGTCAGCACAAAATCCTCATCCGCAAAAAAATCTGCTGCCTTGTAATCTTTATATTTTGATAATCGAGAGTTCATACTGTTTTATATAGGTTACACCCCCCAACAGAATTTTACCCCAATAAATTTTATTTTTTTTTGAAAAATAGGTCGCACCAATAAAATCATCAAAAGACAGCGTATAACTGAACAAGATGAACGAATACTGGTTATATTTATTAGAGAAAACTTGCGGGTAGGCGCAATATCTAATTGTAACGGAGCTGGTTCAGTATATAAAATAGTACCAATAGACCAAATGTTCCGAAATGTTTTCTCAAACTATCCAATGCACGGTAGTATAATTTGTACGTATCTTTGGTAGAGAGCGCCATGATCCCGGCGATTTCATCATACGACAATTCTTCAAAAAAACGCAGGTGAATAACTTCTCGTTGACGTGCTGTCATCTGCATAAGTGCTTGATCAAGCTTACTTTTTATCTCCAGGGCACGCTCATGTCGTATCATGCTGAGATCATGAGGGAGCTCGATGGTAAATGGTAAATAATCGACAGAAGAATTTGTAACATCGGCTCTTCGTAATGATTGTTCTATTTTCTTGATCAGCGTCCGCCGAAAAGCCTTGAAAAGATAGTTTTTTACAGCAACATCTGAACTTAAAGAATCTTTGTTGCACCAAAGTTTGACAAAAAGCTCTTGAATACTGTCTTCGATAATTTCTTCGTTCTGGGTAAATTTGAATCCGTAATTGAACAACAGTTTGTTATATCGTTCAAAAAGTATTTTGAACGAAGGTTCATGTCCAACTTGAAACATTTTCCAAATCTGTTGATCAGAGTTCATTTATAAATTTGAGATGTTTTGTTTTTCAGTTTAAGTAGATAAAATTTCATCCAAATCTAGTAATTTTTTTCAATCAACCTAATCTTTGGTTAGATATGACTACAGCAATATTGTGAATAAAACTATTGGATGTCGTGCTCTAAACCGACCGAAATTTAGCCAAGGTTGCGAACTCTTTTGAGTAAATATAATCATTAATTTTTTCCAGGATAAAATCATAACCCTGACCGCAAAGTGCTCCGCATACGTAGTCCAATGATACAAATGCTTGTTTTTGGATTTTGACAGGCACCTGTTTTTCATCATTGCCTTGACATGCTATGATGAAAAATAAGAATGGGATTAAAAAGCGTACTTTCATAAATCAATAAAATGGTTTAAAAGATGATGCCGAAATGATTTCTTTTCCATAGGACAATTTACTAAATTCATACATCACGTTTCTATTTATGATACAGTATTTAACAGACGATCAAATCAGAACAAGGCTAAGACTGGGAAAATCTGTAGAGCAGTGGCTGGATGATGTCCAAGGAGAATATCGGGGTTACGTGGAACCTTAATTTTATCATCGTATTCAAGATCTATTGATTTAAGGAGGGAAGAAAGTAAGGAAGTTGTTCCAATATAAAAATGATGAAAGACCAAGATTTATTTATTAAGGAATTGATCGATTTGTTTCCGAGTTTGGAAGAGGAGCTTTTAGATGAAGATTTCAGGGCGTCTATTACCTTTCAAATGGGCAGTTTCAAGCGATTTATACAGGAAGCGATAGCTAAAAATGACGGGGATAAGTTTGATGCTATGGTAGATTTTTTAACGAAGAATTTGCCTTTGCGTGCTAGCTTCCTCCTTATTAAAAGCAAGCCTTTCCAAAAGAAGGAAATGAGACTAAGAGGTTGGTTATTGTTGTCGATTTAATGTAAGATGTTAAAGTCTACCACTTGTCAATCTATCATTAATTGTTTCCTTAGCTCAGCATACTCTTTGAGAGCCCCATCGGGTACTCCTTTATCCCTTGCAATCAATTCTCTATTTCGTATAAGTATTTCCGTAGGATAGCTATCGATATTGAATTGTTCGGCGAATCTTCCATCTGGATCGTATAGAAAATTAATTCCTTGCAAAGCTTGGTTATGGATTGTATAATAGTTCTGGAAGGCTGTGTATGAATCTATTTTCCCGTTAACGATAACATAAATAGACAGATCAAGATTTTTTATTGCCTGTAAATATGTTAATTTTTTGAGACATGGACCACAGGAAGTAAACATAAAGTCCATTAGCACAGGGCGCTCAAGATGAATATTTACAGAATCTTTTTGGACGGAAACAAAAGGGTGTAACGTAATACTATTCAAGCTTAATGAAGTTTCAACAATTTCTTTTCGGACGATCAATTTTGGGTAAATTCCAAAAGAATAGAATAAAATGATAAAGGAGCTGACCAATATCATGATCATCCTGTTTTTTGGAAGTATTATAAGGATAGTGAATGCGAGAAAAAAAAGAATTGTGATAACCGGAAAAACAAACGGTACTAGGCCATTAGAATTCACATAAAGTCCAAAAACTGTTAAAAATAAAATTGGTAATACTATTAGTATTTTGTTTTTTTTAATAGGCATTACCCGGTTTAATAAAAATAAACCGAGTAGAAACAAAGAAAAAATTGGTAAGTATTTAAATCTGACATCGGCCTGAAAATATCCGCTCCTAAGTATAAACATTGGTAGAACCATTACATAAATACAATGTATTACATAGGATAAAATTTTACCCGCTTTGCTCATAAGCCTTTGTTTTTTTAGAGTTTTCATTCCGAATATTCTTCAACCAAGTACGAATAATATAGTGTTAAGTTAATAAAAAGAGCTTTATAACTACGAGGCCAAAGCAAAATTTGGACTAGTTTTTAATTTATGCAGATAAGTTATTTATCTCCAGAAAGCATCTGACTCGTATCGTCAAAGATGTTACATGCTTCGGCCCCAAAGCCATATTAGAAGAAATTGCTATTTCTTAAGCTGTTATTTTGATGAATGTATCAAGCATGTCCGTAAAAGATGTGATGCAGGAACTAAATTTTTCAGATTATGGTACTTTCAGTAAATTCTTTAAGTTACATTTAGGGCAGTCGCCTATGACCTATCGCAATCAAAGTCTTTAACAGTTGATAGCAAAAAATCTGCGCTTGTATTTGCATGTAAGAGGTCTTGACTTAAAATTCAAGCCGATGCCAACATTTCACAACTACTTCCATTCCGTAAGTAAATAGGATATTCGAAAAGGCAAAATAGGAGTAGATCAAGCTTATCCTGCCTAAAAAATAACACCGTCGGGCATACTGAGTTTGTAAATGAAAATAGATGCAAGTAGATTCCGATTCTTCCAAAATTTTCCTAACATTTGCATATATTTAAGAAATACTAGCTATAATATGAATTCTAAATCAAAATTGATATTTTTTGTTTTATTTTTATTAACTCTAATCTTAATAGTAGTAGCATTTTACGTCACTTTTTCCAATGTAGTCGTTCCACGCTGGAATACATTAATTATTCCTGGGCGTGTCGTTAAGATCTCCGTCATGACAATACTATCGATTTGGTTAATATGGCTGGGAATAGTTTTCTTGTCAAAAATTGCCAAATCTCGAATCCGATAGTATATAAATTTATTGTTGAATAGTTGACCAATGGATAAACCAAAGAATTTAATTAACATTTTATATTTGAAGCGATTTTTATTTCTAGCTTTTTGCCTTTTTAGTCTGCAGTTAACTGCTCAGGATCTTTTGGGGTATGAAGCTATTCTGAGTGGCTCTTCGAACAGCGTAAGGTCTATAAACAATCATCATCCTCACGATCTAATCTCTTTTGTTGAGCTGAGTACCAAAGATATTCCTCTTTTAAAAGACTGTTCTGATAGCCTATATAAAGTTCGCTATTTAGGGCTAAAATTTGAAAATCAGTCCCAATTAGATAGTCTTTGTCAATCATTGTATTTATTTCCCCATTTGGAGGCTATTGTCTTTAAGGAATTTAGAATTAGAAAAGATACTTTGCAGCCTGTAGGTATATTACATATTGACGATACTTTTTATAAACAAAATCAGTTGAGGGCAATAGCATTTGAGGGAAACACTAAAATAAACTTGGCTGGCGAAGTTGCGAACTTGAATAAGTTGCCCATGCTGCACTATTTAATTTTCAAAGCTTTCCCGGGACAGTATATCCCAAAAGGTTTAAAAGAAAATCATCGATTGAAAGGTATTTCGCTTGATTATAAGCCTTTATTGGATCAATTTGAATTTCCGCCCCAATTAATCGAAATAGCTATTAACGCCACTTCGCCAAGTGACCGCATTGATCATGTATTGGATATACTACCCAATAAAGAGCGAATTGAAACACTCAGTTTAAGCTACTTCAAGGTTAAAGACACAGCAATATATTCAGACCGAGGATTCAGGTCCCTTAAAACCTTAAAATTAAATTTTAATGATGTCGATGACCCAGGACGATTGATGAATAATTTCAGTAGCAGCACTCAATTGAAATATCTGAACTATTCAAACGGACCTCTAAAACAGATTTCTTCCTCTTTATTTCAATTCAAAGAATTGCAGGAATTGCAGATTAAAAATACAAAGTCTGCATTTTACCTTCCCAAAGAGTTAGCCCAGTTAAAGAAACTTCGTCTACTTGACCTATCTGACAATGCAATTGATAGCCTGCCGGATGCCTTGTTTCAGTTAACTGCATTAACGAATCTAAACCTGTCCTACAATAACCTTGGGTTTCTTTCAAATGAGCTGGGAAAATTGACGGGCATAAATACCTTACAGCTTCAAGGAAATAAGTTACAGCATATTCCGGTTACGATCAATGGTCTTCATCGATTACACGAGTTAAATGTGCAAGCTAATCCGATAGATACACTACCGTCGTTTGCTGGAATGAAAAACCTCGAAATATTAAATTTAGCGTATTGCAATTTAAGTTGTTTACCTGAAGACATCGGTACATTGTTGAGTTTAAAGAATTTTGATGTAAGCGATAATTTTCTGAAAGCATTACCAGCAAGTATTACAAAGCTATCGAAGCTCGAAAAATTAAGAGTGTCTACGAACTTACTGGAAAAACTACCCTTGCATATGGGGGGGTTGGCCAATATCCGGGAACTATATGTCGATGTCAATCACCTGAGTGAATTACCAGTTTCTATCGGTGATATGAAACAGCTGAGGATTCTAAATATAAGTCACAATAATATAACGGTGCTTCCTGAATCGCTAGGTCAACTTGTTAATTTACATGCGTTTTATGCGATCAATAGCCGCCCTTCACATTATAATGTTTATGATTCATCGAGAGAAATCTATCGTAAAGATGAGCCAAAAACCAACCGTCAGCTTGCCAGTACAGCTCTTCGTCGTTTTCCAAATGATCTGAAAGAATGGAAAAATATTAACACTATTCTAATATCCAATAATGATTTCTCATCTTTTGAAATAGTAAAGTCATTATTCACTATTCCATCGACTTCATATGCTGTAGATCTTTCTCATTGTAATATTTCCACTTTACCTTTAACGGGATGGGAAAGATTTCTTGGTAAGGAACTACTTTTGATGGACAATAATATTAAAGAGGTTCCAAAAGAAATGGTCTTAGCACCACTATTGGAAAGCTTGAGTTTCCGACGAAATAAACTGCCAGAATCGCCCAAAAATCAAAACTCTTATGCAGAAAAGCGTAGCGGTGTAATGCTGTATTTCCAACAGATCGGTCTGATGGATATGGATGATCTGCCCAATGATAATAATATGGTGAGTGCACTTGTGGAGCGGAGTAGCCAATCCTTTATTTTTGACAAGGATTATAAGACAGCTGTTGAGTTGGCAGATAAGGCCATTGAACTTAATCCAGATCTAGCTAAAAAAACGCTCAATTTTAGAAATATTGGTGAGGCCCGATTCAGACGGGGCGATTATAATGGTGCAATATTCGATCTGACGAGAGCTATTCAGCGCGACACCATAGGGCCGATTCGCATAATGAATTTTGTTGTCCCTGAGTTTGAAAATAGAGCCAGAAGTTATCTCGCCGTCAAGGATACCCTAGCGGCAATACAAGACTATCTCACCTTGTCGGAGCATTTTAGAATTGAAAGCTGGGTCGACGTGGGCCTCTTGTATCAAAAGACTAACCAGAAAGAAAAGTCTTGGGAGGCATTTCAGAAAACAATAGATTATTACCACAAGCGGATTGCAAATGAAAGGGAAATTCAAGCGAATAAAGAATTGTATCGGCTCTGTATTCTGGAAATCTATATTGTATCCAATCAGCAGGAAAAAGCTAAAGAATATGCTGCAGAGATAGGTTCCGACATAAAAAAAAAAGATCTAACACCTGTCTATCTTTATTTAAATTCAGTGATTGACATAGCTGAAAAGAAAAAGCCTCGTTTCGATCCATCATTATTTAAAGATAAGGTAAGTAGAAGCTGGAGCTACGATTTGTTGCTGGAATGGACTGATGGTACTATTATTAATAATGAGCAAAAAAGACAGATACGGGATTTGACATTTGCTATGGAAAAGCTGCGGTGAATCACGTTATATGAACTGACCTAATTGAGCTCTAGACATTCTACCAAAGAACCAATGTACAAATGGATCTTTTTCAAATGTTTCATATTTCTCGATTAATAATTTCCAATTTTGTTTCTCTATTTCTAAATCATGTATGTCTTCATTTACGATAAATACAGCGGATGTGGGTGCGTTTTTGCCAAAACTTGTTGTTTCATCTTTCAATATTCCCTTTATCGCATTTTTTCCAAACATTCGGCCTAAAAATGAACGCTTAACCTTTATGGATCCTTGGTAATATTGTTCACATAATATACAATGCCTGACCATTTGCGTTACTGTCATTTTTCCCCAAAGAGCATCGCTGTCCTCGTGTAATAAATTAATTCTTTCGATGACTGCTTCTCTTATGTTTTTCTTAAATATTGATTTCATACTAAGAACATTTATCTATTCAATCTGGATGTTGATCATTTGCAGTTTTACAAATCTAACAGATTTGTTCTTCGATCGACTTTGCATAGGATAAGAAATAGAATTGCTTATCTAACGCATTGATGATAAGATTTGTTTAAAACTCATCATATTTCCAGTTAGAGGAATGGATAAATAAGAAACCTTTCTATTTCAATTTTTTAACAGCCTTATTTTCTACGAGCGACTTCATTTGGGTTACCGCTACTTTGTTCAGTTGTATAAGTCTTTCATTTTGTGGTAGGCCTTGTTGGATCAGCAACGCATTTATACTTTCCATGTTGCTTAGCACGACCAACTGTTCTATAATTGCGTAGTCTCGAATATTGCCCTTTTTGTCAGGATTAGTATCTCTCCATTGTTTGGCTGTCATACCAAATAGTGCGACATTCAGTATATCGGCTTCGCTGGCATAAACGGAATTCGCTTGCTGCTTGGTAATTTCTGCTGGAATGAGGTTTTCCTTTATTGCATCAGTATGGATTTGGTAATTCACCTTGGCTAAAGTTCTATGTAAATCCCAATTTAATTTTAAACGATTGTTTTCATCGTCTTTTAAACGTTGAAACTCTTTTATTATATAAAGTTTAAACTCGATTGAAATCCAGGAAGCGAATTCTAGTGCTATGTCCTTATGAGCAAAAGTCCCCCCGTATCTTCCAGCTTTAGAAACTATACCAATTGCGTTGGTATTTTCTATCCAGCGTTTGGGAGTCATCACAAAACTATTGAGACCAGCTTGTTTTCTAAACCCCTCGAATTCGAGGGGTTTAAAATTGGGGTTGTAAATACTTTCCCAAAAACCTAAGAGTTCAATAGTATTGCGATTTCTCATCCAATTTTGAATTATGCTATCTATATGTGCCGAATCTTTGTGCCTGGCAATATCGGTAAGTGATATAAAATCATTTTGATGTTCTTGATACAGGAGAATATCTACTCCTTGTACATTAATTTTTTTATTTTTTGCCATACATTTAGATTTGATAAATTATTCTTTGTCAGTTTGAGAAAAGTAGACGGAATAATTGGCTATTATAGTTTTTATTTTACAGGAGTAAATATACTAAAAAAAATAGCAATTCATAAGCCGGTGTATATAAAGATTTAGAATAAAAACTTTAAGAAAATCTTAAAATTTATGACTTTTCGGTATCTCCCTTTTACCGCATACATACCACTTCTTTTACTCAAATAGGGGCGCGAGCCCGCCTACTTTTCCTTTACATATAAAAAACAAAAAGATGATAACAAATCAATTTTTAATTAAGAACAGCATGGCGGATATGCGCAATCTATCTGCCTGCGAAGTTGTCGCATTGGAAAGTGGATGCTATTCAGGCGTAGAATTATTAGGGTATTACGAGAAAGGAGATACTCCATACGCTGTACAGTAGATCGTTTCTCAGGTAACTTCTTTCCTGAATTTTTGATCCAGAGGATTGAGACGATGAATATTTCAAATACTTTTAGGTTGGGTGATTATTGTTATACTTCAATCATTGGTGACAAAGTAGGAATGCTGTTTTGTAAGCATTACACTACGCGTGTGGAGAATCAAACTAACTACAATTTTACTGATTTTTATTTGTGTAAGTTGTTTTTAATCAAGTGGTTGTGTGATTGTTTTTTTACTTTTTTTAATACATGTTTTTATTTAATTATAATCCATGATATATTTGGCTTAAGTAGGCCACAAGAACATAGTTATTTTATAGCTTGTTCAGGTAAATTAACCAATTGGGAAATTTGTTCGTTATCAAATTATTTTGCCAAATTATTTGGTCACATTCATACAATTTTGGTACGATGATAATGGAGATTATCGGTGCTGCTGTTTAAATTGACTAAAAAATGATTAAATCACTTCTTCTTCTCTTATTCTCGAGTCTCTCTTTGTGTGCTTTTGCGCAGTCAGATTTGAAGTCATTAGTAAAGGAACTTGATCAGACTATACAAAATAATAAATTGTACCTGGACCGTAAAGAGCGGAAGATTAATCAGCTAAAAACTCGCTTGATAAGTCAGGATCAGCGTATACGAGATGTGTATGAAGTTAATAAAGCTTTATGTGATGAATATCGGTCATATAAAACCGATTCCGCTGTACGTTATGTTGAACACAATATGAGAATCGCAGATTCGATAGGAGATACAGAAATGATTACAGAAACAAAATTACAGCGGATTTCTCTATACGCAATTTCTGGAATGTATCTTGAAGCTGAAAAGATGCTTAAATCCATTCCCAGTAATACACTTAATTATCGTCTAAAAACAGATTACTATCAACTTGGAAAAGATCTCTATAATAGTATATCAACCTACAACAGATCATTGACAGGCAAATATCTGCATTTGAGTGGTTTATATAGAGATTCTTTATTAAGTATACTCGACAAAAATTCGAAGCGCTACCAAGCTATTTATGCTGAAAAACTAGGATTAATGGGACGATTTCCCGAAGCGCGTCAGATTTTGTTAAAACAACTGGAAAGTGTGACTACTAGAAGTCATGAACATGCAATGGTGACCTCCGCGATAGGAAACGTATATCGGTACGAAGGTAATACCGAAAAGGAATGTATATACTTTGCACTTTCGGCGATTTCAGATATTGAAAATGCTGTTAAAGAAAATACATCTCTCCAGGCTTTAGCTATAACACTTTATCAGAGAGGGGATTTAGACCATGCCTATAGCTATATTAAATATTCTATGGATGATGCTATTTTTTGTAATGCGCCTTTGCGTACATTGATAATTTCTAAAATGTTTCCAATCATTGATGCAGCCCATCAAGCAAAAATAAATAAACAGCGTGAACAATTGTGGCTCTATCTTATTGTTATTAGTGTTCTTTCGGTTTGTTTGGCAATTGCAGTAATATATGTACTCCGACAGATGAAAAAATTGCAACAGGGACGAATTGAAATCGGCAAAGCAAACGAACTTTTAGAAAAGCTAAATTTTGATTTAAAGGTTGGGAATGAAAAGGTCATCGGGGTCAATAATAAATTGGTCGAGGCTAACCGGATCAAAGAGGAGTATATCGGTAATTTCTTGGATCTCTGCTCCGATTATATAAATAAATTGGAAGACTATAGGAAAACGCTCTATAAAACTGCTTCTTCCGGTAAGATGGAAGAATTATTGAAAATGTTGCGTTCTGGTCGTTTGGTCGATGAAGAGCTCAAACAACTTTATAAAAATTTCGACAATATCTTCCTCCATTTATATCCCGATTTTGTTGAAGAGTTTAATAAATTATTAGTTGATGGAGAGCAATTTTTAATAAAGCCGGGGGAATTAAATACCGAGCTGCGAATCTTTGCGTTGATACGATTAGGGATATACGACACCGGTAAAATCGCAAATTTTTTACGCTGTTCGATGAGTACCGTTTATAATTATCGGACGAAGATCAGAAATAAAGCGGCCGTTCCTAGAGGCGAATTCGATCAGTTTGTCCTTGAAATAGGAACTTTCGCCAATACGTATTAATAACCTCCCATTACAACTTGCTATTTGCTCACTTTGCTCAAGTGTGCAACATTCAGCATACACTCACTTGGATTGTTTAACCTTGTATTCTCAAAACGCTACTAGACTATTTATACCATTTTTCCTTGAATTCCGGTTGACGACAAATAATATTTTTTTCTTTATTCCTATACTTGGAAAATTTTAAGCTAGATTTTTATTTAGGGGATTCATGTCTACCAATTATAATGAGCGGATTTAGTCTGTTTCGCTGATATTTTCCTTCCAATTATCTATCCATTTCTACAATTTACTCCATTTTCAGGTGTGTTAAGTTGTTGTTTTTTAAATAGTTGAATTGTTTTTGGGTTTACATTTTGGTTTTGGATAGGATAATTTAATTCGTTTGTGCTTTACATTTGAAATCGATAAGCCAATTAGATTTTCTACTTAAAAAAAGCCAAAATATGATATCACCTTATGTTTATTATTTCGGATCCGTGCGCCAAATTTTAGGGATGCAATTTTTGAGCAGCATCATTAGAATGATTATTCTCTTGTGCTATTTGCTGATCATGGGATCTGCTTCGGCAGGAGAAGTGGATAGTCTACGGATTGATGGTTTGAGATGGAAGTTTGAGGGCAAAGCGCAAAGCTACTCTTCACCAGTTATATTTCAGGATAAAATATATGTTGGAAGCGAGGATCATTTTCTTTACGCTCTTTATCTGGAAACTGGAAAAATAGCGTGGAAATTTAAAACTGCTGGCGCTGTCAATTCTTCGCCGGTTGTATTTGGTCAACGGATCTATTTTGGTAGTATGGACGGTTATTATTATGCGCTTGATGCTCATACAGGTAAGCTCGTTTGGAAATTCAAAACTGGGGGAGAACATAAGATCGGAAGAAATGGATTATGGGGTATGCAACCTTATATGTTTTATATGGAAGATCCCTTTGATTTCTTCATATCTTCTCCAATCGCACAAGATGATGGAGTGTCGAAAACTATTTATTTCGGAAGTAGTGATGGTAATCTCTATGCATTGGATGCAGATAATGGAAACCTGAGGTGGAAGTATCTTACTGGTGCAGCTATAAGAACCACACCGTTGCAGTATGAGGGTAATATTTATATTGGGAGCTGGAATCAATACGTTTACGCAATTGATGCGCAATCAGGAAATCTGCATTGGAAATTTAAGACGAAGTCCGATGACGAAAATCATTTATTGGAAGGGATACAAGCATCGATATCTGCCGCAAACGGAATGGTATTTATAGGATCGCGAGACGGGTACCTCTACGCTTTGGATGCCAAAAAAGGAGATTTAGCCTGGCAATACAGCACCTGGCCTTCTTGGATTACAACCACATCGGTTGATAGAAAGGGTAATATATTTCTAACAAGCTCAGATTCTCGATTACTCGTTGGTCTGGATGCTGCCACAGGAACAGAAAAATTAAAATATCAGACAAAAGGATACAATTTTTCATCTGTTTTAATCGACGAAGATAAATTATACATCGGTGATTTTACAGGTAAACTGCATGTCCTGAACAGTATTACTGGCAATTGCATGACATTTTTTGAAACAGATGGCCGAAAAGAAAATGAAAAACGATTGCTCAATCCGGACGGTATTCTTGAATTTCAATATTTGCTCGACAAAAGGGATCCATCTTTATATGCAACAACTGTTGACATCTTAAAGCTTGTACAGCAATTGGATCCCATTATTGGAAAACCCATTATTAAAGATCATATCCTTTATTTAAATACAGCGAATGGTCGGTTATACGCTTTGACTTTACATAATCATTAACCAAAATAAATACAATGAAAATCCTTTATTTAAGAAGTAGCATGCTACTCATGCTTTGCTTTGTCGGAATATTTTCGGCTTATGCACAGTTAGGTAGCATCAATGGTCTCGTAGTAGACGAAATCAATCATCCGATTGCTGGAGCAGTCATTCGGATAGAGGGAACAAAACTGGCTAGTCGGACAGGCTCCGATGGAAAGTATTCGCTCAACGGGATCAAGAAAGGTCCGATTACGCTTCTCGTTAGTTTCGTAGGTTACGGTTCACAGAAAAATACCGTCAACCTGAGTCAGGAAGCTACAGTGATAAATTTCCAATTGCAACGTGCCGAAGAGGTTTTAAATGAAGTTGTTGTTATTGGATATGGAACGCAGAAGAAGCAAGATCTTACGGGGTCCATAACCACAGTTACGGCAAAGGACTTTCAAAAAGGAACGATCACCACACCAGAGCAGCTTATTCAGGGAAAGGTTGCCGGAGTCAATATCGTGTCCAATGGAGGACAGCCCGGGGGGGGTAGTATGATCCGTATTAGAGGTGGAGCATCATTGAATGCCAGTAACGACCCCTTGATTGTTATTGATGGGGTGCCTTTTAGTGGCAATGGTATCAATAACGCACCCAACCCATTAGCACTAATTAATCCAGCAGATATCGCAACCTTTACAGTGTTGAAAGATGCCAATGCAACAGCAATCTATGGTTCTAGGGCATCCAATGGTGTTATCCTAATCACTACAAAAAGAGGCGGGATAGGGAAACCGTTAATCGAATTCAATACCAATAATTCATATTCGACGATTGCAAAAAAGGTAGACGTGCTTTCTGCGGATGAAATTCGTGGGTATTTTGATGCACATCCCAACGCTACTTATGCCAATGCCCCTTTCAAAAACTTATTGGGAGATGCAAATACCGATTGGCAGGATGAAATTTATGAAAATGCATTTTCAACGGATAATAATTTAACCTTTTCAGGTGCATTTAAGGGAACACCTTATCGTCTGTCAGGAGGATATTTGGATCAAAAAGGTATGTTGATTACAGACCGTTTTAAACGCGCTACAGGAGGTTTTACGGTACAACCGAAATTGTTCGATGGCCACCTCAAAATAGATTTAAACCTCAAAGGTACGCTTACAAAGGCACATTTTGCCAACCAGGGCGCAATAGCCAACGCAATACAATTTGATCCAACACAGCCTGTTAGAACTGAAAACGACGTATATGGAGGATATTTTGAATGGATAGCTGGCGAGGTGCTTAATCGGAATGCAGCCCGGAATCCTGTAGCTATGATCTTGATGCAAGACAACAATGGAAAAACAAAACGAAGCTTTGGTAATGTACAGCTCGATTATTCTTTTCATTTTCTACCTGAGCTGCATGCCAATTTAAATCTAGGTTACGATGTGTCCAGTGGACGAGGCAACATTTTTGTGCCGGCAAATGCAGCGCTTAATTTTGCTTCGGAAGGTTTTCAAAACGAATCGCATTCTACCCAGAATAATCAAGTTGCTGAATTCTATTTAAATTATGCAAAGAATATAGAATCTATCAGAAGTAAGTTTGATCTTACTGCTGGTTATGGGTATTACGACAATAAAACGACCAACTATAATTTTAAGAATTACAGCGCCGATGGCGTTACGGTGAAATTTACCCCAGCTTTTCCTGTTAATATACCTAGAAACAAGTTATTATCTTATTACGGACGCCTAGTGTATACTTTTGCCGATAAGTATATTTTATCGAGCACCATGCGTGCCGATGCTTCTTCCCGGTTTTCAGAGAAAAATAGATGGGGATACTTCCCTTCGGTGGGCTTTACCTGGCGGTTGAAGGAAGAGAACTTCCTCAGAAAAAGCGATTATCTGTCCGATTTAAAGATTAGATTAAGCTATGGACAAACAGGGAATAAGGATGGTATTGGCGATTATAATTATTTGGCAAAGTATTATCTTAACGCCCCCGCTGGGCAGTATCAAATCGGAGATCGTTTCTATGATTATTATTCGCCTTCGGATTATGATCCAGATTTGACCTGGGAGTCGACAACAACTTATAATGCTGGCTTGGATTTCGGGTTTTGGGAAGGAAGAATAAACGGTTCATTAGATGTTTATAACAAAAGAACCAAAAACCTTTTGTCATCGATAGATATTCCATCTGGTACGAATTTCAATAACATTCTGTTGACAAATGTTGGAAATATGAAAGTTAAAGGGGCCGAATTTAGTATCAATCTCGATCTGCTTCAAAAGAAAGAACTTCATTGGACCATCGGTTTTAATGCTTCCTATAATAAAAGAGAAGTAACGAATCTATCCTTAAATCCTGATCCGAGATTCAAGATCAGTGCTGGAACAATCACTGGAGGGACAGGGGTAAATATCAAATATAATGGCATTGGAAAAACACCCCAATCATTCTTTGTGTATAAACAGATCTATGACCAAAATGGAAAACCTCTTGAAAATGTCTATGCCGATATTAACCACGATGGCATAGTTAATACGGATGATCAATACTTTTATAAGTCTCCTGACCCCGCTTTTACCTTAGGTTTCAGCACGTCGTTTAACTTTAGAAGATGGACCGTATCAACGGTGATGCGGTCAAATATAGGCAATTATGTCTATGACAATGTTTCTTCCAACTTTGCTGTGCAGAATAGCATCATGAGCAGCCAGGGATTTGTCAATAATGCCAGCCGTGATATTTTTAATACGCAGTTTATAAGCAATCAATATCTAAGCGACTATTATATAAAAAACGCTTCATTCTTAAAGATGGACAATCTGACGCTGGTATTTGATGCTGGGAAAATAATTAAGGGGCAAAGTAATAATTTGAGAATATCAGCTGGCTGCCAAAATGTGTTTGTCATCACAAAATATAAAGGACTTGATCCAGAAGTCTTTTCAGGAATAGATTTCAACCTTTACCCGCGTCCTCGTATTTATAACTTAGGCTTTAGTGTTGGTTTTTAAAATAAGAAATAAAAAATGAAAAATCTTTATAGAATATTATCCTTTCTGATTCTTTTGTCGATTTGTTGTTCGTCGTGCAAACAATCAGACTTAAACCTTTATCCCACCAATGATAAGGTTGGTGCAACAGTCTATACTTCGTTAGAGGCTTATAAAGAAGGACTGGTAAAAATGTATGCCAGCTTTGGTCTCGTCCATTCCAGCGGTGCTACAGCATCCAGTGATATAGGCGGGCTTAACGTCAGTTTCGCGGATTTCTTGCGTTTGTTCTGGATGTCGCAGGAATTAACAACAGATGAAGCGATATGCGGTTGGGGAGATACGGGAGTTCCAGATTTGGTTCAGATGAAATGGACCGCTGATAATCAATTTCTTAGAGGATTATACTCTCGCGCACTCTATCAGATCACCATCTGTAATGAGTTTTTGCGGGAAAGTTCACCCGAAAAATTAGCTGCTAGAAATATTTCAGCAACAGAAGAGATTAAGCACTTCCGTGCTGAAGCGCGTTTTCTACGTGCGTATCAATATTGGGTCTTGTTGGATGCTTTTGGTAACCCGCCTTTTGTAACGGAACAGGACGCTATTGGGAAACAAGCACCTAAACAGATTCAGCGATCAGAATTATTCAAGTATGTGGAAGCCGAGTTAATAGCTATTAACGATGACCTGATGGAACCACGGACAAACGAATATGGCCGCGCCGATAAAGGTGCAGCCTGGGCATTACTTTCGAGGTTATATTTAAATGCGGAAGTTTATACAGGTACAGCGAGATACACAGAGGCTATTACTTACTCTCAAAAAGTCATTAACGCGGGTTATAAATTGGCCGCCGAATATAAAAATCTTTTTTTAACAGATAACAATGTGACGAGTAAAGACGAAATGATATTGACCATCAATTACGACGCGAATAAAACGCAGAATAATGGAGGAACAACTTATATAATCAATGCTGCTGTGGATCCCGGTACGATGCAACCAGCATCTTTTGGTATTCCCAATGGAGGATGGTCCGGTAACAGGGTAAGAAGCACTATTCCGGCAATTTTCGGAGACTATAGTGGTGCTACCGATAAAAGAGCCATGTTTTTTGGTAATAAAATACAAAATGATAACATGTCCGAGTTTGGAGACGGTCTTAAAGCTATTAAATTTCGTAACGTGAGCTCTCAAGGTGTACCTTCATTAGATATTAACAGTGGTACCTTTTGCTCTTTGGATTTTGCTATCTTCCGTTTGGCCGAACAATATCTGATTTATGGGGAGGCTGTATTACGTGGTGGAAGCGGTGGTTCTGTCAGTCAAGCTATTACTTATGTAAATGAGTTGCGTAAACGCGCCTATGGTAATACCTCGGGAAATGTTCCGAATATCAACCTTGATTTTTTTCTTGATGAGCGTGTTAGGGAGTTGTATTGGGAAGGATTCAGACGTACGGATCTGATTCGGTACAATAAGTTCACAGAATCAACTTATATCTGGCCATATAAAGGCGGTGTTAAGTCCGGTGCTGGTGTTGACGGGAGCCGAAGGTTGTTTCCGTTGCCGACAGCAGACATTATTTCAAATACAAACTTAGTTCAAAATAAAGGTTACTAACACGATAAATAAGCTTAACAATGAGAAATTTAATCATTAAGGGGAGTCTGATCGGCCTACTTAGTCTGGGCCTCGCTAGTTGCAACAAATCAGAAAATCAAATGATTGCACATATAGGTCCCGTCGGGACATTGAATACATCCACGACGGATCTGAAATTATCTTTAGCGGATGGGGAGAAGCCAGCGTTAACCCTCTCGTTTTCGAAGGTGGAGGTAACGGGAACCGAAATTCCAGTTACTTCGACTATCCAATTTGATGTCAAGGGAAACAATTTTGCGAATCCGCTGGAATTTGTTCAAAAGGCCTATACTTTTTCGCCCACTGTCAATCAAATGAATGAACTTATGTTGAAATTGGGAATGAAAATTGGTGAGCAAGGGCAGCTTGAAGTACGGTTGAAATCCGAACCTGCTGCTAATGCAGTGAGTTATTCGAACATAATCTTATTGACAGGTACACCGTTCAAAGCTTCAAGTTGGATCTATATGCCTGGAGCATATCAGAATTGGTCTCCAGAAACTGCAGACAGCCTCCTCTCTTCAACAAGTAACGGCATTTATGAGGGCATTGTCAATTTTCCTGTAGGTAAGCTAGATTTTAAAATTACACCCAAAAAGAACTGGACCATAAATTATGGAGATGCTGGTAATGGCACGTTTCGATTGGGGGGCGATAATTTTAATGTGCTTACACCGGGAGCAAAGAAAGTCATGATTGATATGAATAAAATGAAATGGGAGATTTCTGATGCTAAGATATGGTCCCTGATTGGTAGTGCAACTCCTAAAGGTTGGGATGGGGATACGGATCTAAAATTTGTAAACGACGGTACAGGTACATTTACTCTAACACAAGATCTAGTTGCTGGAGATATTAAAATAAGATATGGACATGATTGGGGCATAAATTTTGGTGGTAGTATCAATGATTTTGTTCTGAACGGTGGAAATGTTTCTGTCGCAGCGGGGAACTATACAGTGAAATTGAACGTAACCAAAACGGATACACAGGGAAATCCTACGGCTATCAAGGTCAGCGTGCAAAAAAACGAAAAGTAGCTCATCGCACTTCAAGTTTAAAATTAAAAGGCCCGGCAGTTTATGCCGGGCCTTTGATTTAAGAGAGGATATATAGTATTGATTTAACTTATTTTTTTAGTTCTAGTATCCACATTTTCATGGGTGGAATTGTTGCGTTGTTTTTTGTGGAAAATGCTTCCTTCGTAAGCACATTTTGCGCTAATTTAAAGCCCGATGTACGCTCCTCATATTTTTTGAAGTCGATTTCCTTTGCGGTATTGCCCGTATTCATGATGCACATAATTGTTTGGTTGTCGTCGTACCTAAAGTAAACATATAAGCCTTCTACAGGAACATAATGCATCATTTTACCTGTCGTAATTGCTGATGACGTTTTTCTGAAATTTGCCAATTTACGAACAAGGTCCTGTGTGGACTTTTCATCTTCGCTGAGTCCTTCTCCGGTGAAAGCATTTTTTTTGTCTGTTTTCCAGCCACCGGGAAAATCTGACCGCAGAAGTCCATCTGGAGCCTTAAGACCTTTCATTAATACTTCCGAACCATAATATAGCTGGGGAATTCCTCGATAGGTCAAGAGCCACTGATAGCCAATCTTCTGCTTCTCGGCATCTTCACCTACTAAAGAGAAAAATCTAGGTTCATCATGGTTGTCCAATAATAATACCTTTTGCATGGGGTTTTTACTTAAGAAGTCTGTACTCGCGGTATAATAGAGTTTGTTTACGCCAGATGTCCAGCTTAAAGGCTCCGTCAGTGCGGGAATAATGCCATAGTATAAACTTTGAAAATCGACCACCGAAGGTAAGTTACTTTTAAAAGGTGTCGCGATGTTGTTCTGTTCGAAATACGTCTGATTGGCTACACCATGAACCATAATTTCTCCAAAAGCCGTAATGTGAGGAAATTCATTTAAGATTGCTTGATTACAACGGTTGGCAAAGTTTAAATCGTTGTAGGTATATGTATCCAAACGGACACCATCAATACCAAAAGTCTCGATATGCCAGATGCAGTTCTGAATTATGAAATTAGCCATATATGGATTATCCTGATTGATATCAGGCATAGTTCTATCAAACCAGCCATCACTCATTTTCTTCCGATCCGATTTTGAAGCGTAAGGATCAAATAGGGGCTGTTCCCGAAAAGAGGTCTGGGTATATTCCGACCAGCGATGTACCCAGTCGTTTTCTGGAGGATCCTGTTCTAAAAAATGATATAGACCAAAATGGTTATACACGGCATCAAATATCAGTTTCATTCCTCTTTTGTGGAGTTCATCACTTAATTTCTTGTATACCTCATCACCACCGTATCTCTTATCGATTTTATAATGGTTGGTAATAGCGTAACCGTGTTCAGTTCTGTTGGGCATATCATTTTCCATTACGGGAGTAAACCATAGGGCAGTAATACCTAGTCCTTGCAAATAATCCAGGTTATTGATAATACCTTGGAAGTCTCCGCCATGGCGTGCATACATATCATTTCTATCTAAGGACTGATCTTTCATTCCTTTGACTTGATCGTTATTGGGATCACCGTTACTAAATCGGTCTACCATAATCAAATCGATAAAATCGGATGAATTCACCCCTTGTGCGTAAGTATTGCCATTGCCCGATCTGCGGCGATTTAGTGGCCAGTAGATCTTCCTTTTCTTCCCATTTTGAAAGACCTCGATGGTGACATTGCCGGGTTGGGCGTGCGATGCTATAGAGATATCAGCAGCAAGATATCTTTTATTGGAAAATCGGTGTGTTTTTACCAACGTAACTCCTGGGTAGTTTATATTCATGCTATCCGATGAAAACGATTCCCCATCGCTTCGGATAAGAAGCTGTATCGCATTCGTTTTCATGTTCACCCACCAATTAGTTGGGTAAATGTCAATATTCTGGGCATTGACGGTACATATGCTGCAAATTAAAGCAACATACAATAAGATTGTTTTTCTCATATGAATTGACGTTTAATTGATCGTAAGATCGAATATACCCTTCTCAGGGATGCTTAAAAAACAACTTATGCAGACGACATTATTTATATTATAAACAACAACTTGCGTTTGAAAGAATAGCCTTATTTTTATAAAACTAGAAACACATTATGAACATAAGAAATTCCAATAGGCAAAATAAATTACTGCTGATAAAAATGTATAGTTTATATTGGCTGGGCTATATTTTACTATTTAGCGTTATCCAGAGTATACCTACTGGCGATTTTATTACCGTATTGCGCAATGAGTTTTATAGCCTTCTTCCTAAAATTATATTTGTAACGATTGTTGTGGAGTTGATGATGCCTCGTTTATTATTCAAAAAAAAATATGTCGTCTTTGCTTTTGGCTACATCGGGATGATTCTTTTTTTTGCTTTTGTGCAGCGGATAATCGATAATTATATTATCATACGTTATTATCTAACTTTTTGGAAGGCCGAATCCCTCTTTTCAGTTCCAGTCTATTTGTACAATATCAGTAAACTACAATTTGTGGTCAGTATCCCCGTAGCATGTCGGCTTTTTTATTATTTAGCGGAAGAAAAGAATAAAGTGCAGGCAATAATGTCTGAGAAATTACAAGCTGAATTGTCTGCTCTTCGCAATCAATTTCACCCGCATTTTTTATTTAATGTCTTAAATGGATTGTATAGTAAGATATTGAATCAATCTAATGATTCAGCTGAGATTGTTCTAAAAATATCGGATCTGCTTCGTTTTTCCTTGTATGAGGCAGATCGCAAAAATATTCCTCTTTCAAGCGAAATTGACCATCTTACTAATTATATCGCGTTACAGCGTCTGCGCTTTGGTCATGATTTGCAGATCAGCTTTAGTGTGTATGGCGAAAATAAGGATGCTGTTATCGAACCGTTTTTGATTTTACCATTTATAGAGAATAGTTATAAACATTGCCTAAATGAGACCAATAAAGGTTGGATCACCATTGCAATTACAGTCAATGAAGAGTGGTTAGTTGTAAAGATTGAAAATAGTCTTTCCGGCAACACTGATTCTAAAATAAAGAATGCAGAAGGAATTGGTTTAGCAAATGTAAAGCGTAGATTGGAGTTACTTTATCCGCATCGACATGTGCTGCAGATCAAACGGGATGACTCAAGTTTTTTTGTCTCATTAAAATTGAAGATCAAAGATGATAAAAATTAAGTGTGCCATTGTTGAAGACGAATTGCCAGCTTCGGATTTACTAGAACTTCATATTTCCAAGTTCGATTTTTTGGATTTAAAAGGTAAGTACACGCACATTGTTGGATTACAACAGCTATTGGCTACCGAGCAAATAGACCTTCTCTTTTTAGATATAAATCTACCAGGGAAGTCCGGAATTGAATTTGCTAAAAGTCTTTCCAAAGAAATAGCCATTATTTTCACAACGGCTTACCCTAATTATGCCGTTGAAGGATTTGAACTGGATGCCATCGATTATATCTTAAAACCGATTTCTTTAGAACGCTTTACAAAAGCAGTGAATAAATACAGTAAGACTAAGCAGATAAGTTCCACGATAACGGTTCCAGTTAACGATGTGGAAGATCGCGCTTTTATTTTTGTAAAATGTGATCGGAAAATGATGAAATTTTTTTTAGATGAAATAGACTACCTAGAATCTCAGGGTAACTATGTTATAATCTATACATCAAATGGCCCTTATAAAATTTATCAATCTATTACTGACATACAAGACCGTCTGCCAGAGGGTACATTCCTTAGAATCCATCGTTCATTCTTAGTAGCTATAAAGAAAATTACAAGTTTCGGTGCCAAACATATAAATATCCGGGATAAACAATTGCCTATTGGAAGATTTTATCATAGTGACGTAGCAGATTTTCTGACGCGATTAGCTTCTGAATGACTCGTTTTTTTTAATAAATTCCCGAAATGTAGTTATATTTTTCGATGTTGGGTGTTTGGTTAATGTTTTGTTTTTCAGTTTGTTAACGAGTTTTCTTATTTATATTTTGTCTTAGTAGTCTTTCCCTTATATGAATGTTTCTCTAGATTTGGAAATGTTCAAGACGCTTAAAGAATGACCAATTAGTTGAGAAATATCAAGCATTGATAATTTAAGATATGCAAGTAGTCCAGTTTGTCTGGCGTATGCATCGTACTTTGGTGGTAGGAGATGCTGCGCCAAACGGCTGGAACGGATATCCAATTTATCTTGCCCCTAGGTCATTCAAATGGTTTCACCGATCGATACGAATTTTAAAACAGTACAAATATACAGGTAATGAAAAAAATAAGTTTCTTATTCTTTGTTGTTCTAGCTTGTTTGGGCTTTCAGTTAAATGCCCAACAACTTCAATCTCCAAATGGTAATTTTATAATGGATTTTGCGTTGACCCCAAAAGGTGAACCAAGCTATGAACTGCGATACAAAGGTAAAAGTGTGATTAATCCCAGCCGATTGGGACTTGCCCTAAAAACTGACATGAATACTACCGCTACATTTAGCGGACTAGATAGTGTAGCAAAGAAAAAACAATATGAGTCATTATTCAGCGGTTTTGAAGTCGTAAGAACGGAAAGAACTACTTTTGATGAGACTTGGCATCCGGTTTGGGGCGAGACTAAACGGGTCAGGAATCATTATAATGAATTAGAGATCACTTTAAATCAAAAAGTAACAGATCGGACCATGAAGATTCGGTTTCGCCTTTTTGATGATGGATTAGGTTTTCGCTACGAATTTCCACAACAGAAAAATCTGATTTATTTCACTATTCAGGAGGAGTATTCCCAATTTGCAATGACAGGAGATCATACGGCTTATTGGATTCCAGGTGATTACGATACACAGGAGTATAATTATACAACATCAAAACTTTCTGAAATAAAAGGTCTGATGAAAAGTGCCTACGAAGAAGGCAATGTTTCTCAAACGTTATTTTCGCCGACAGGAGTTCAAACCTCGTTGATGTTAAAAAGCAAAGAAGGACTCTATATCAACCTTCACGAAGCAGCCTGTATAGATTATCCCACCATGCATTTAAATTTGGATGCCAAAAATTTCACTTTTGAATCGTGGTTAACACCTGATGCACACGGTGATAAAGGACGTTTGCAGGCACCCTGTACATCGCCCTGGAGAACAATTATCGTTAGTGACGATGCACGTGACATATTGGCTTCAAAAATGACTTATAATCTGAACGAGCCTAGTAAGATTAAAAATACATCTTGGATCAAACCTACCAAATATGTTGGTGTCTGGTGGGAGATGATCACAGGTAAAAATACCTGGTCGTATACCAATGATTTTCCTTCCGTACAGCTGGGAAAGACCGATTTTACAAAATCAAAGCCCAATGGCACACACGGAGCGACAACACGTAATGTTAAAAAGTATATTGACTTTGCCGCAAAACATGGATTTGACGGAGTGCTGGTTGAAGGATGGAATGTAGGATGGGAAGATTGGTTTGGCCATGGCAAGGATTATGTGTTCGATTTTGTAACGCCTTATCCAGATTTTGATCTGAAAAACTTGAATGAATATGCGCATTCAAAAGGGGTAAAACTTATCATGCACCATGAGACATCTGGGTCGGTTCGCAATTATGAGCGTCATATTGATACTGCGTTTAAATTGATGAAACGATATGACTATAATGCAGTTAAAACTGGATATGTTGGTCAGATATTACCCCTAGGAGAACATCATTATAGTCAATCGACCAATAATCACTATCAATTTGTGATAGAAAAAGCTGCTGCATACCACATTATGGTCAATGCTCATGAAGCGGTTCGCCCTACAGGTATTGCCCGTACTTGGCCCAATATGATCGGTAATGAGTCCGCTCGTGGAACAGAATACCAAGCCTTTAGCGGTAATGCGCTCAATCATGTCACGATTCTGCCATTTACGAGGTTAATCGGTGGACCAATGGATTATACCCCTGGTATTTTTGAAATGAATCTACCGAATGGAGCCCATGTAAACAGCACCTTGGCAAATCAATTAGCCTTGTATGTGACGATGTATAGTCCCTTGCAGATGGCAGCAGATTTTCCAGAGAACTATGATCGTTTTCCGGATGCTTTTCAATTTATTAAAGATGTTGGGATCGATTGGGATGACAGCAAATATTTGGAGGCGGAACCGGGGCAATATATTACAGTGGCACGCAAAGAAAAAAATACAGACAAATGGTTTTTGGGAAGTGTCAATGGAAATGACAGCAGAACATCGAAGATAAAATTTGATTTTCTTGATGCGGGGAAGACCTATTTGGCCACTATTTATGCGGATGCACCGGACGCAAACTTTAAAACAAAACCGCAAGCCTATACGGTGAAAAAAATTAAGGTAACCCACAAAGATAACTTAGCTCAATTCTGTGCTGCAGCTGGAGGATATGCCATTTCGATTATTCCAATCGGGAAATAAAGACCATCGACCGGGCTAATAAGGCTTCTTTTTAAAATGAAAAAAGAAGCCTTAATCCTGTCTATTAGCAATATCAATTTTATGAAAAACCAACCTAAATCCAACTACACATTTTCCCTCATTACTATTACAGTCCTATTTTTTATGTGGGGGTTTATAACCTGCATGAACGATATCCTAATTCCCTATTTGAAACAGCTCTTCAATTTAAAGTTCTTCGAAGCTATGTTGGTCCAGTTCTGTTTCTTTGGAGCTTATTTTATCGGTTCTTTGCTTTATTTTATTTTTTCAGCAACAATGGGTGATCCTATTCATAAAATAGGCTACAAAAAAGGAATTATTGCAGGAATTATGATTGCTGCATTGGGCTGTTTTTTATTCTATCCAGCGGCGACCATTTCTTCTTACCCTCTATTTTTAGCGGCGCTTTTTATCCTTGGTTTGGGGTTCACTGTCTTGCAGATTACGGCAAATGCCTATGTCTCGTTATTGGGCAGTCAGGAGTCAGCTTCCAGCAGGCTGAATATGACACAGGCTTTTAATGCTTTCGGTACTACAATAGCGCCTATCCTAGGGGGACATCTTATCTTTGAGCTTTTTTCAACCGCGGATGGTTCTTTTAGTGCATTATCCACACGCGTACCCTATGTGGCCTTTGGTGTAGTGCTGATTCTAGTGGCTATATTTATTTCAAGGGTTAAGCTTCCTTCTTTTCATGCTGAATCAGGTTCTGAACCAGTTCGCGGCCTTACAGCGCTAAAGTTTCCGAACTTACGCTATGGCATGCTGACAATGTTTTGTTATGTGGGCGGGGAAGTTGCAGTAGGCAGCTTCATCATTAGCTTTTTGGAATTGCCCTCCATTGTGGGCTTATCGGAAGCAGTTGCCAAAAATTATCTAGCCCTTTATTGGGGTGGTGCAATGATGGGGCGTTTTTTAGGTTCGATATCACTCAACACTAAAATTCCAACGAATAGACGATTTGTATATATGTTCATTACAGCCATAGCGGTATTTGGAGTGATATATGCGGTAGTCGACTTAAATTTTTCACAGATAAGCTTTTTCTTATTGTTTGTAGCGTTAAACTTTTTGGCCTTTTTTATTGGCCAGTCATTGCCAGCACGTACATTGATGATATTTGCATCGGTAAATATTTTTTTAATACTGTCGGCGGTTCTAAATAAGGGGTCTATTGCGATGTATAGTATATTGGGAATAGGGATTTTTAATTCCATTATGTTCTCAAATATTTATACATTATCCATTTCAGGGCTAGGGAAATATACAAGCCAAGGTTCTTCGCTGGTCGTCATGGCAATACTGGGGGGGGCTTTGGTTCCAGTATTGCAGGGATTAATCGCAGATAGAGTAGGAGTACAGTCCTCATTTTTGTTGCCCACATGTTGTTATATCGTGATTGCGCTTTTTGGGCTCTATTCTTCACGGCATCTTTCCGTTGTTTCTCCGACGGCGGCAGCATTGGGAGGACATTAATGGGAGTTTTAAATCAATGATCTAATTCAATCAATTATGAAAATCAGCTTAGGAAGAAGTATCGTTTTGGTAGACGATTATGATGAAGCATTCGCTTTTTATGAGAAAAATTTTTATTGCGAAAAGCTTTATGACGAAACAGTATCCGATAGTCTCCGTTTTTTGCATATCAAATTTAGTGGAGATCATAATAACGGAATTTGGTTTTTAGAAGCCAAGACCGAAGTGCAGCGCTCACTGGTCGGAAAACAGACTGGAGGACAGCCGTTGTTGGTGATTTACACAGACGATTGTTATACACTTTATGAACATGTTCGATTAAATCAAGTCACTATCCTTGAGCCAATGGAAACTACGAAAGGCAGTAGATATTTTCATTGTGCGGATTTATATGGAAATCGGATAACGGTAGTTGAATTAATACCGCATGATTCGCTATCTTAGGTAATAAATCATAAATTAAGAAAATGAAAATCCAATATCTACTGTTTTATACACTTTTGTTTGGCGTATTTTCTTTTGTCAACGCACAAGAAAATCTTGACTTTAGTGGGAAGAAGAAAATTGTTTCACCAGAAATCAAGGGTAAAAATGTAACTTTTCGCCTTTTCGCCCCGCAGGCAAAAACAGTAAAACTTCAGGGTAACTGGATGACGGGAACAAGTTCCGAGCCAGATGCTATTGAATTAAAAAAAGATCCTCAGGGAATATGGTCCCTCTCAAAAGATGATTTTGGTGCTGATATCTACACGTATTCTTTTTTTGTGGATGGCGTGAAGGTTAGTGATCCCAATAACTCTTATCAGGTTCGGGATGTTTCCTCCGTAATGAGCATGTTTTTGATCGAAGGACCAGAATCTACAAACTACAAGGTTCAGGATGTACCACATGGGACGGTTTCCAAGAGGTGGTACGCTTCGAAGGGACTGAAAGCTGACCGTAGGTTGACTGTTTATACACCGCCCGGTTATGAATCTTCAAAAGAAAAATTCCCTGTTCTCTATTTGCTACATGGTATGGGAGGAGATGAGGACGCATGGATGACTTTGGGAAGAGCTTCGCAGATACTTGATAATCTGATTGCACAGGGCAAAGCAAGACCTATGATTGTCGTTATGCCTAATGGTCATACGAGTAATTCTGCTGCACCAGGAGAATCTTCCAGAGGTTTTTATCAGATTGACATGGTAACGCCTGATATTTTCAGTGGTGATATGGAAAACTATTTCAACGAGATCATAGACTTTACAGAGCATAATTACCGTGTAAAACAAAGTGCCAGAAATCGAGCTATAGCTGGGCTTTCCATGGGGGGATTTCATGCCTTGTATATTTCTGCCAATCAGCCTAAGACCTTTGATTATGTTGGACTTTTCTCACCGGCCATATTACCGCCTGAAAACCGAAAGAGTCATATTTACGTTGATCTTGATGCCAAACTTCACAAACAGAAGGCTAATAGTTATCAGCTATATTGGATCGGTATTGGTAAAACTGATTTTCTCTTTAAACAAGTAGCCGAATATCGTCAAAAGCTGGACAAGATAGATTTCAGATACCAGTATTTGGAATCAGAAGGTGGGCATACTTGGAGCAATTGGAGAACTTATTTAAATGATTTTCTTCAGCAAATATTCAAATAGCATAATTTTAATTGAAGTCTACTCTTCTATTAGAGCCTCCGTCAAATTTTTGAAATCCTGCTCAAGGAAGATTTGTATAGATTATAAGGGCCCGGTTATATTTGATAACTGAGCCCTTCTTTCGTTCACCTCCAATCTCGAGGTTTGTGCTTTTACCTTTTAAAACCAATCACTACTTATGCTGCCAGCATCTTCCACCGACGACGACGCGTTTACAATATCCGCCCGATTTGTTTTTAGCTCCCCAGAGGGAGGATGTAGGTTTAGTGGTTCCATAGCGCAGGAGTTTTGGTAGTGTAACGTTTCTATATTTAACTCAATCTTCCATATTCTTGCCCAGGGTAATGAAATATTAAATATCCTAACTTGATATGTTATACGTTTGTTTGTATATGTTTAAAAAGTTTAAAATTTTAAAAATGATTAAAATGTTTATTTTGTTTGTTTTAAACAAAAATATAGGTTTTATCGTTTTTATTTTTTATTTTTGTGTATAAACAGAAGAGATATGTTAGTTTATTTTGCAGTTTCAAATTTTAGATCCTTTAAGGAAAGAGCCATATTAGACATGAGGAAAACCTCAGCTAAAGGTTCTCCTGAAAATTATCATGGGGATTTGTTGCGAAGTAGTGTGTTGTTTGGAGCAAATGCTTCTGGGAAATCAGGTTTCTTGAGAGCTATACGAGCGTTGGATTATTTGGTTAATCATTCCGCTAATTTTAAGCCGAATAAGGATATTCTGGTCTATGAGCCGTTTATGTTGGATGTTGGTTATCAACAGAGACCAGTAGAGTTTGAAGTAGAATTTGTTAGCTTCGAGGTAAAGTATTTATATAAGGTGAAGTTTACTGCTACTAAAATAGTGTACGAAGAGCTATTTTTTTATAAGGGTAATTCCAAAGCTTTACTTTATCTAAGAGAGGCTGATTCAGATATTAAGTTTGGAGATTATTATAAAGGGGCAAAAAAAACAATTGAAAAAATGCTTCTTCCGAATCAGCTTTTTTTATCAAAAGCTGCATTAAATAATGTTGATGCATTAACAGGAGCCTATGATTTTTTTGATCAAATTTTGCGAGCCGTACCATTTATGGATAGTGATACAGAAGATGATCTCAAACGATTTTATGCTCGACGTTTGGCAGAAGACGAAGAAGGTACTTTTACAAAGCGTTTTAATGCTTTGATATGTGCTTTAGATACTGGGATAGAAAAAGTCTCTGTTGAGGAAATGGACTGGAAAGGATTTGACTTTCCATCTGCCGTTCCTGGAGAGGTTAGAGGTCGCATACAAGAAAAATTTAGGTATGATATTAAGATCTCTCACGGACTGTTTGATTCGGGAAGGAGAGTAGGTAGTCATACTTTTGAAGTGAAAGACGAATCGACGGGAACTAAGAATCTTTTTGCTTTAGGAGGAATTATCATTGAAGCATTAGAAGATGGGTCGGTATTGATCATAGAGGAACTGGAAAAGAATCTGCATCCTATGATTACGAAATTCTTAATTCAAATATTTCATAATCCGTTATTAAATAAACATAATGCACAATTGATATTTGCTACACATGATGTGAGCCAATTGAGTAGTGAAGTTTTTCGTAGGGATCAAGTTTGGTTTACAGAAAAGAATGAATATGGAGAAAGTATTCTGTTCCGTTGTTCTGATATGGAGGGCGTTCGTCTAAATACGCCTTTAGATAAGTGGTATATTACTGGGCGTTTTGGAGCAACACCGGTTATTAGGGATGAAGTTTTTTTAATTGAAATACAAGATGAATGAGAAAGAAGGTGCTATACATTGCGAATATGCCTGTTTATTCATTATTGCCAAAGTGGCTCATCCATCCAAGTTGGTGGGAAACCCATTGCTGCGGGATCAATATTTTGGTATTTAACAAAAAGATCAAGAAATTTATCTTTAAAGCTGTGGTTTGGATTTATAACTTGGAGCAAATAAATCATCATGGATAAAAGATAGTAGGTCCGATTATTTACAGGTTCCGATATACCGGTAATACTATTAGTGATAACTGTCGTTGTTAACCACGTATTTAGCGGGCTTGTAGGCATAGTTGGTGTAATTCTCATTACTCGATTCCAAAGCCTCGAATGATGTGCACAGACATTTCTTATGTAGCCAATACTATGCAACCATGATTCAAAGGTTCTAGAATCTAAACCAAAATAATTCGCGATATCTCTTTTACTTCTAACAGGTTTTAAATTCTTATATAAATGAGAGAGTCCACCAAATGAGGAAACTTCAAGTAACATCCAGCTGGGAGGTAAGGGATCTGAGTAGTTTGATTTAAAAGATAATAAAAACTGCTCATCACTTCTATTATATTCTTCCGTTAGTTTTTTTATGCTTGTTGTATGCCTGTTAGCGTGAACAAACAGATTAGAGTCACTATACCAAAAAGGACCATATTGATGAGACAATATATAAATCATCTTTGCTCTGATTGCGACTTCTATCTTTTCGAGTTCAGCGGTTACCAGCTTACGCAGTTCTCTATCAAAACAATACATGTTAAATGCCATGCCGAAGGTTGAACCTGCCTTAAATACATGTAAATTCTTGGGGTTATCAATTAACGGATACCAATAACTAAGTCGATAATAGCTGATGTTTTGGAGTAAAAATAATGCTTTTGAATCATTTTCGATCCCCAATCCTCTATTCTTTAATTGCTGTAGCTGATCTGCATAAGTTATCGCAGGTTTGGTATAAGGTATAATTGGCATATTCTTAAAAAGAAAAAGCCCACCCTGAGCGCGCTGTTCGACGGGAAGCGGGGTGAGCATGTTAATTCAAAGGTACGAATTAAAAAGTTTTTAGTAAAATTTTATTTCTCATTTTCGAAAATATGTGCCACTCTTCTTGATAATATCTCGGTTATTTCGAGGACAAATAGCACCCAGCATTTTCTTGAAAGCTCTGTGTCTCGTCCTGAAATCACAATATTCGCTTCGCAATCGAAGAGATGCGACAACAGTATTATCTAGTTCGTAAATTAGTAGATAAGCCTCGGTAGAAACCGGAAATACTAAATGGCACTACTTGCGAGTCCTCCCTGAAATCTGGTTCGGATGCATAGGTCTACTATAATCTTGGTAGGCATTTGACGAATTATTTGGTGATCCTTTTGGAATCCCGTACAGAAAACTTTTGATTTGGAAAATGTATCCCCGAGGTTTTTTAATCAATTTATTATGGAAAAGAATAGCATTTCTCTTCAGATCGTCAATAACGTTATCTAATTCCAGTTCAAGAATGTCTGTTATAAGTCCTTAAGATTTTCGTCTTGAATAATGTCGAGTAATTTCATTGTATCAATTATATATTAATTTAAAAATACTTATTCCCAAGGGGAATTTGGTAATAGTAATTCTGTGCTAATTTTTTTATCTTTTAATTTTTTTCTCCCTTTATTTTAAATTAGCTCTTTTAAATCCGATTAATATGATTCAAAACGATTAGCTTTTTCGCTATTGATTTCTGTCATGTAGATTTTTTTACATGACTTTATTTTATTGGATTAACCTTTTTTTCAATTTGATATATTGAATCTATATGATGTTTAATAAGTTTTTCTTGTTGTGGAGTAAAACTAGTGCCTGAAATTACATTATGATACAGCAAAAATAATGTTGCGGTAACAAGAAGTATTGCTGAATAAAATATAATAATATGTTTTTTATAATTATTTAATAAAACTTTTCCTTTTGTTGAAATAAATATCAATAGTACAAATATAGATATAGATAAGCTATAAACAAGTATAAAAATAACAGACTGAATAAAGGTTTCGAGAAATTTATAGGCGCCTATACTACCAACAATAAAAGATATTATAGCGGTAAAAATTGTTATTGTTTCTAAAGTTTTCTTTTCTGAATTTTTAAGCTCCTCTTTAAACGAATCTATTGTGGATTGAATTTTCTTGTCCTGATAATTTTTTGTTATTGCTATAAACTCCTCTTTAGCCTTATTTATTAGTAAATTGTATTCGATAGTACTAAAGGGAAGAAGAAAGCTTGTATGGAAATAGACACTAATGTTACCTATTTTAATCACCGAATTTTTAAGTTCTTGTTGATAAAGTATGTTATATGAATTAGCGGACCACTTATATTTATTCTCGCATTTTAAAATTAAATTACCAATAACCTTAAGTTCTTTGGTTAAATTTGTTTTTAAATTGTTTCTTAATATATATTTAATCCTTTCCGTTTTATATTTCAAAAACTTAAAAGTTATGAAGAAATTGTTGTTTGAATATTTTTCACTTAAAAATATCAATTTATTATACGATTCTTCAATCAGAATAGATTCCTCGTCAGTGTACTTATTATTTTGTTTTACTAATAGAGAGAATTGGTTGTTTTTAAAATATAAATAATTTTTATGAAAAAATTTCTTAAAGCTGTATTGTGTCTGGTCCTTAACTAATTTTTGATCGACTTCATCAAAAAAAAAGATATTTTCATACACATCTTTATAATACTTTATTTTATAAAACAATTCATATGAATCTGTTGATGTCAATAAAGGAGATGAATCTTGTATTTGAACGCCGAAGTTATGGCCACCTGTGTATTCTTCAGTGAAATAATGAAATTCAATTTTTTCAATCCAATTTTTAAAATCAACATAATACTCTTCACCAATTTTTATTTTTTCGTTAAGATCGATAACTTTTCCGTTGTTAAATAAGTGTTTCTCACTATAATTGTTTCCGTAGTATTTCTTTTGAATATTCCTATTATATTTTTGTCTTTTTAACCACTTGTATCTAATAAATGCGAGTTTAGCTTCGAAAACTTTCAAGTTTTTGAATGGATAGTTAGAATGAAATGAGTTTTTCCTGTCTTCTATTTCAATCAGCTTCAAAATATAGGGATAACTATCATTAAGCATTAGCTCTAATATGGACAAATTAATATACTCACATATCTCTTTTAAATCTTTGTAATCTGTATTATAGAAATTAAAATTTCTGTATGTGATATGAAACGATATATCGGAGAGGTCTTTTACATGCTTAATATACGATGAAATGAGGTTGAACAGGAAGCTTATTTTATTCTTAAACTCTGATCTATAGACTTCTTGATCGTTATTTGAATGTTGCATCAAATTGATTAGAATATCAGATTGATATCGTTCAAAATCTGAATTCCAATTAGGAATTTCTCTATTAAGAAATTGTAAATATTTACCCTCTATTATATAGAGTAAACAGCTATCTACTAAAGTTGTAAAAAGTTTATTAAAAGGAATAGGCCGATTTAAAGGATGCTGACTTATACCATCGCTTAAATCTCGAAATAAATGTATCACAGTTAGGCGAAATAAAATTTCTCTTCGTTAATAATTTCTTGGTTATCTATAGGCTGGCTATATTGAGAATGTGCCTTAGCTAGGTTAAAGTTGTTTATCCATGACGAATGTTTATGAGATAAATTTACTAGAGCTGAAGCAGACTCATAAATTAAATTACGATTGATAGAAATTAGGTCGTTAACAGACCTATCTATTAATAACCGCAATTCCATATCTAAAGAGACAAAAATATGTTCTGATAAAGTATTGGGAGATATGTGTTTTGTATCGATAATATCGATAAATACTCCTTCTTTATAAAGATCATAGACTTGACTTTCTACGTGCCCAAATGGCATAGCAACAAAATTGAAACCTCTGCTTAGTAAATTATCACCATATTTGGATGAAATGGAGCAAGTAAAAAATATCAGCTTCAGAACTTTTAGTAAACTTAAATCATTTTCATGTTCTCTAGAAGGGCCGTACCATCTTAAAAAACTAAAGAACATGTATTTTGTTGCAAGTATTTTTTGATCTCGTTCCATCCCAGAAGATTTTTAAAATTTAGTTATTGATATATGTTCTAATACAAAAGTATAAAATTATTTGCAATATTTTGCTAATATTTTTAGTAAAAAAGAGATTTGAGCTTAAATTAATAAAAAAGATGATAAAATACAATTGCTTGAATGTTTTTTTTAAAAATATAAGTGTTTTTGAATTAGTAAGTGTAACTTGTAGTACGTTGTCCTATGAACCAACTATCCCATTTATCATAATATAAACGAGGCGAATTGACGGAAATTGTTGTAATTATTCGCGAGATCACATAATAAGCTAAGCTTATTTGATATTACGTCACTTACTCCTTTTCAACATCGATAATCTGTTTTCCGAAATCAGTTAATATATATTCATAAACAATGTTTCCCTCTAGATTTTTCATATGTAAACTCAATAGGCCGGCTTCAACGCATGCTTTGATCGATGCAACTAATTTGGAACTTCTACGTTTTAGACCCATTAATTCTAATATCTCAGTTTCATTTTTCGCATCAATACAAAAAGGAAGAATAATAGCTATTCGTTCTATGTCTTTTTGCGTAATCTCATATGCTGTTATTAGGCCTTTATCGTTCAGTACTCTTGAAAAATTATTGATTAGCTGTTCAGAATAGGTAAACTCCTCCTGTAATTGAAGCTGGCCATATAGTTCTTGTTGCATTTTACAGGCATCTTCATTGATAGCTAACGAAATGAGCTGTAATTCATAACATCTCAAGAAATTATTACTGTTATAACAGAGCCGATTTAATCTAGTAATACTTATTCCAACCTTTCTACATACTTCAGACTTGTTTACAGAACGTTTTGCAAGATATTCTCCGAATGGTGTTAATTGCTTTTTCTGTTTAGTGTTTTTTTGCATTTTGAGAAATATTGGTTTATCTCAAAAGTATTCCTACAATTATTTTTTATACATTTTGTTTTATTATTGATACATAATGTATAAATTTGTGGTAATTAATTCCCCTTTTGGGAACTATGTGAAAAGATAAGGATGTTTTATCCGAAGATCTTGTGGAGAAAAGTAGGACATTCGAACACAAGGAGTAGGAAAGACCTTTGTCTTATGCTATCTTTGCATAGTCATAAGACTTGGTCACCCTGCTTGCTCTGTGTTCGGCCGTCGAAAGACGGTGGCTGTCCTACGCCTTCTCGGCAGAGCAAGCAATAGGGTGATCTATTATGATTCTGTTGTTTCTGCCAGTTTCTCCTCAAAGAAATAAACAATAGAATTATGACAAAAAAACAATTCACAAAAAACATTTTCAAATCCCCCGAGTAGCTCGGTGCGATTCAGCCAGCAATAATCTGGTCACATCAGCTATGGAATTCGAGACGCCCAATTATATACTGAGTCATACCCATTCAATAGAATTCTAGCTATCCCAATTAACCAATTTTATTACGGGCGGTTTATGGCCTAAAAGTAACCGATTCAGTCGGACTGGAATAGGTATGCTCTAAACTCGCCATTAAAAATCTAATGAATGAGATCTAATTATGTTCACCTAGTCCTCCTTGATATGGTGATTTTCGAGACGCATCGATCAGGATATGACCCTGTTAAAAATGTTCAAGACTTTTGGGATAAGTATCCCTTAAAGGAAATCCAAGACTATATTGTTGCTTTGCAACCCGACACGATTGATAAGGGAAATTTGAATAGCAATTCACAATTGTCTGAATTTTCTGTCGAACTTCTCCGCATCTTGATAGCTTATTTTATGATCCACATGACTCAATTGGATCTTGTTAAGGTATCTATTTCACTAGAGGTAAACAAAGAAACGATAGATACTTCCAAAGCAATCTCGGATTTCTTTAATCGCATATCCCAATCCAACACCAATTCCTAAAATGATGAAAAATTTAAAACTACAATCCAATAGCAGCACACTGCTATATATTCAAATACTCAAGATCACAGTACTTGTGATCTTAAATGTTACTGTTTCTATGTTTAGTTTATCAGCTCAGACGCCCCGCAAGGACAGCGGGGCCGATGGGCAAATGAAAGCAAAAGATATCACTGAAAACGGCCTGCGTATCGGCGACGATGTCCCCGATCTGTCGATTACGCCAATTCACAATTACAAAACTAAATCCGCAAAGCTATCAGATTTTAAAGGTAAGCTGCTGATTCTTGATTTTTGGGCTACATGGTGTAGCCCCTGCGTTGCCATGATGCCGAAGATGGAAGAGCTCCAAAAAGAGTTTAAAAACAAAGTACAATTTATATCGATCACCGATCAGAAAGCAAAAGATGTACTTGCTTTTATCTCAAAACTAGATGCCAAATATCGGGGTGATATTCCTGTGGTTACAGATGATAAATTGTTATCTAGCTATTTCCCTCATGTCTATTTACCTCATTATGTCTGGATAGATACTCGGGGCAAAGTGATTGCCTTTACCGGTGCAGATGAAATTTCTCGCGACAATATTTTTCAGGTACTGGAAAAAGATGGCAATACAGGCCTTAAAAGAAAGCATGATTATAAGATCGAATATGATTATTCTGATCCTCTTTTTATCGGAAGCAATGGCGGTATCCCCACTAACCTCAATTTCTATTCGGTGCTGACAGGATATCAAAATGGGCTGAGTTCTATTTTCACTAGTAAACCTCTTAAAGATAATACGCTTGTACGCCTGACGTTTACCAATGACATCATTCCACATCTTTTTGGTGGTGCATTTGGTGGCAACCGTGGGGAATTTAGTAAAAAAAATATGCGCTTTTTGGTAAGTGATACGACAAAACTTTTGCCTAGCGGAGATATGGTGGAGTGGGCCAAAAAGAACACCTATTGTTATGAACTGATCTTACCTAAATCGCGTAACGCAGAGAAATATGCGATCATGAAGGATGAGCTTAACCGATTTTTCCCCCAGTATGAAGTGTATGTCCAAAAGGAAGTTTCTGAGGTGTTAGCAATCGTCAGATTGGATACCATAGATCGGATTGGGACCGGCGGAGGAAAGGAAATAGCCACATTCTCAGGCGTTGGATTTGAGTTGAGAAATGCTTCGATCAAATGGATTTCCCAACAACTTGGTATGATATACCTCCAAAATTATCCTTTACCAATTGTAGATGATACCGGATATGCAAAGGCAGTGGATATCAAAGTTGAAGCCAAGATGTCTGATGTTGGCAGCCTCAACCAGGCGCTGGCAAAATATGGCTTGGCGCTTCAAAAAAAGCATAAGGAAATAGAGGTATTGGTTTTTAAAGACAGATAGCTAAAGTAATGAAACAAACAATAAAATGCTGTGCCATGATACTTATGGGCATATTGGTAATATATATTCACCCCATAAAAGCACAGGAAAACCTGGTTATCCGTGGTCAGGTTATTTCACAAGAAAATAAACAACCTTTGCCAGGTGCAACAATAAAATCAAAGGCTACAAAATTAGTGGTTGCAACAGACAAGGAGGGGAATTTTAGTTTTGAGAGCAAGTCGGGCGATTATATTAGTGTAAGCTTTACGGGCTTTGAAAGCAAGAGTTTTACGCTTCTAAAGGCCGATAAAAATCTCGTTGTTGAACTTCTTCCTTCGGATCATAGAATCGATGAGGTTGAGGTGGTATCAACGGGCTACCAAAAACTACCGAAAGAAAGAGCTACAGGCTCATTTGCGACGATTGACAATAAAGAATTAAATCGCAGGCCTGGTGAGAATGTGCTCAGTAGATTGGAGGATATGAGTGCAGGACTGTCCATCAATAGAAAGTCTACAACCAAAAGCCAGTTTAATATTAGGGGACAAAATACCCTTTTTGGTGGTAGTACACCGCTGATTATCGTGGATAACTTTCCTTACGATGGTGACTTAAACGCGATCAATCCAAATGATGTCGAAAGTGTCACTCTTTTAAAAGATGCTTCAGCAGCATCTATCTGGGGAGCTAGAGCGGGGAATGGTGTACTGGTAATTACGACCAAAAAAGGTAGTAATGATCGCCCTGTAGAAATTAATATAAACAGTAACTTGATGATCGGGGGCAAGCGCGATCTATTTTATAGACCACGTATCAGCGTAGATGATTACATCGATCTAGAACAAGAGCTTTTTAAAAAAGGCTTTTTCAAAAACACAGAAACCAATAAAAATAAACTTGCACTTAGTCCTGTAATAGAAATGTTAATCCTCGCTCGAGATGGTAAACTTTCTGAGGACGATGCCATCTCGGCCATAGCGCAATACCGGCAAGAGGATATCCGCGATGATCAATTAAAATATTTTGAACGCAACAGTCTCGCCAGTCAGGTTGCTTTCGATATCTCCGGTGGAACTAAAGGGTATTCTTATCGCGCCTCGGCTGGGTACGACCGTGCGCTTGAAAATCAACGTGGACAAGAGCATGATCGCTATACGGTAGGCCTTAACAATGTTTATCAGTTAAATTCGCGGTTGGAGCTGGGGTTAGGTGTCAACTTTGTTAAAACTCTAGCTGAAAATAATAATGTCAATTTTGTTCCTTTTTATCCGTATGGCAGATTAAAGGATGACAGTGGAAATAATATGTCTTCCATTAAACTGCGACAGCCCTATATATTAGAACAGCCAACAAATGGTTTGTTGGACTGGCAATATAGACCTTTGAACGAACTCGTTTTGAATGATGATAATACGAATGTGTCTGATTATCGGATCAATACCTCCCTGAAATATAAAATTTGGAACGGATTGTCCACCCAATTTCTATATAACTATACTGGTAGTAGGAATAATCGAATCAATAATCAGCATGAGGAATCTTATTTCACTCGGGATCTGATCAACCGCTACACAGCAATCAATAAAGATGGTAGCCTGAGCCGGGCGGTTCCCATAGGTTCGGTTGTAGATGGCTATTTGTCAAAAATGGATGCTCATAATTTCAGGTGGCAGCTTGATTTTCAACATAAGTTTGCTGCCCTGCATGATCTAAATGCAATCGGAGGGATAGAAGTAAGGGCAATTAACTCGGAGAATTGGATCAATAGATCGTATGGATATCAAGAAGATACAGGTAAGGGAGCTTTAGTAGATTATCTAACGCGTTTTCCGCAATACATTAATCCGGCAAGCTCCTCCCAGATACCTAATATTGATGACCATAAAGGGAATGCCGATCGATTTTTATCTTATTATATGAATGCTGGCTATTCTTACCGAAATAGATACAGTCTTTCTGCCAGTACACGCTTCGATCAAAGTAATCTGTATGGCGTAAAGACCAATGAGAAAGGTGTTCCATTGTTTTCCGTTGGTGCTGCCTGGACTTTGAGTTCTGAACCATTCTATTCACTTGATTTTCTCCCTTACCTTAAGTTGAGGGCAACCTATGGAAGGAGCGGTAACACGTCCAACTTCTATTCGGCTAATATCATAACTTCTCTTGCCAACGCTTCATCTTCACCGATCGGTGAACCGTATGCCGTTGTTGAAAACCCGCCAAATCCCAGCTTACGTTGGGAGAAAATGGCCATGTTTAATATCGGAATGGATTTTGCAATGAAGGCTAATCGCATAACAGGAAGCATTGAATATTATACAAAACGTAACCACGATCTCTATGGATCGGTACCTTATCCGTACTCTACGGGTGTCATGTTTTTTAAGGGAAATGTAACCAGTACAAAGGGAAACGGTTTGGATCTGACTATAAATGCTAGCATATTAGACAGCGGTATTAAATGGTCGGCGATAGGCCTCTTATCTTGGACAAAGGATATTGTAGTGGATGTCCCGGAACAGTCCATTTCTTCGGGCTTTCTTGATGGCAATCTAGTGCCGATCAAGGGTAAGCCGCTCTATGGCATTTCTAGCTATCGCTGGGCAGGTTTAGATCCATCAAATGGAGATCCTATAGGTTATTTAAACGGCTTGGAGAGTAAAAGTTACAGTAAGATCATAAGTACTGCGACATTAGAGAATATTGTTTTTAATGGGTCTGCAATACCACTTTATTATGGCTCGCTGAGAAACACGTTTGCCTATAGGAATTTCTCGCTATCCTTTTTGATTAGCTATCGATGGGGCTATTTCTACCATCGTGAATCTGTCGTTTACGGTAATAACTTTGGACTGGGGTCTACTACAGGTGGGACACCTACCCATGGCGACTACGGCAAACGATGGAAGGCAGTAGGTGATGAACTCCATACGCAGGTGCCGTCCGTACCCTTGAGCAATGTTAGTGGAAGAGATGATTTCTACAAATATTCGGAGGTATTGGTGGAGAAAGGGGATCATATTCGATTTCAGGATATCCGATTGGATTATATGTTTTCCAATAAGCAGAATCTGCCATTTCGTACAATGGGGTTATATGCTTATGCCAATAATATTGGGTTGATCTGGAAAGCCAACAAGCAACATATAGATCCGGATTATCGGAATATGCCGTTGCCCTTGACATTGTCCTTGGGCATTAAAATAGGTTTGTAAATCAAAAAATAGATCACATGAAAAATTATATAATAACTTTTAGCATTATATCTTGCTTCTTTTTTTGTGGCTGCAAAAAAGAATTTTTGGATAAGAAACCGAGTTTATCGGTTATCGTTCCGACAAAAATTTCAGATTTTAGGGCCTTAATGGATGATCCCTATATTTTCATCTATTATGGTGTTCCCATGTTGGGGACGATATCATCCGATGATTTTGTTGCATCCGATGATATTATTGGGATATTGTCAACAGCAGAACGCGGTGCATATCTCTGGGAAAAAGCGATGGATGGAAATGATAATGACTGGTACTATGGCTATCAACAGGTTTTTAATTCAAATCTAGTATTGGACGGATTAGCAAAATTAAAGGGAGAGGATACAGGGAGTGTAGCCTATCATAATCTGCAAGGTACAGCGCTTTTTTGGAGATCATTTGCTTTTTTAAATCTGCTGGAAGGATTTGCAAAACCTTTCAATAGCAGTACGGCCAATCATGATCTTGGTATACCTTTGCGGACAACCGCGGACGTCAATGCAAAATTTGATCGTGAAACTGTGGAGAAAGGATTTGAAAAAATTGTTACCGATCTGAAGCAAGCCGTAAATCTCTTGCCTGAAGTAGAAAAACATAAGAGCCGACCAACGCGGAATAGCGCATTGGCATTATTGGCACGTGTATACTTGCTCATGGGTGATTATGCGAATGCAGGAGAGTACGCCGATCTAAGCCTAAAGGAAAATCATGCATTATTGAACTATCGTACTTTGGATCCCCATGCGTCAAGACCCTTTCTGCTGGGTTTGAGTGATGCTAATCCCGAAATCTTACTGTATACATGTATGACGCGTAGTATTTTTCTTCAATCGACCTTAACTGGAGTAGACCCTAAATTATTTGGGGAATATCGCGATGGGGATCTCAGGAAGGATTTATATTTTGAAGATAGCGGATTGGGATTTTACAATTTTAAAGGGAGCTATACCGGGGATTCGGAATATTTTGCGGGTTTGACTACGAGAGAACAATTTTTAATTCGAGCTGAATGCTATGCGAGATTAGGAAATGTAGATTTGGCGATGGCCGATTTGAATGCATTGTTGGTAACGAGGTGGGATGATCGTTTTGTCAATCTAAAGGCTAGATCCAAAGAAGAAGCGTTGTCAATGATTCTCCAGGAAAGGCGGAAAGAGCTGATAGGACAAGGTTTAAGATTTTCGGATCTTAGACGCCTGAATTTGGACCCGGAAAGGGCGGTGACCTTGACAAGGAAATTCAATGGTGTAGACTATAGCTTACCTCCCAATGATGATAGGTATGTTTTTCTGATCCCATTTCAAGAAGTCCAGATGACCGGAATTACACAAAATATCAGATAAAAAAAGAAGGCGTATTGTAAACGCCTTCTTCTGTTTTACTACATTGCGGTTTAACTATTGATAGTTTCCACGAACGATGAGTGTTGCGCCTGGATTGGCAGAAACATCGTTTGTAGTGGTTTCAGGCATCGATTCAAACTCACCCGAACAGATTTTGTTGAGGTTTGTTTGACATTGTGCACTTCCCGGAGCGGGTGGTGTGTCGTGCCATTCGCTATCGTAAAAATAATAGCGTTGCGATTGTTTCAAGGGATTGTTAGTTGCGAATACAAAGCCTGTACCTAAAAGTACTGCGATCAATGCAAGGTTTAATTTTTTTGTTTTCATGATGATTGGTGCCTTTTTGCTAAAAGACACAAAATGTTAAATTTATAATTTGTTTGTCTGCCGAATTGTTGACAGGGATCGGCTAGCTGCTTTGCGCTTCCCCGTTCCGATAATGATCTTCTTACGTAAAGTGATCGGGACTTAATCATACTGTTTGCTCGACCTCCTTTCTTTAATTAAATACACAAATCCCAAAATTGCTATTCCGAGGAAAAATAGATTAAATACAAAATGGGCTTTCCAGCTGATGGTCGTGATGACACCGCCACAAATACAAGGAATGTGATCAAAATAACCACGTATGATCAATAGGATGTAAAAAGTAAAAATACTGAGTAGACCGAAGGAATAAATAAATCCAATCTTTCTATACCGTTCGATATAAAGAAGTATTATCGCCACGATCTGCGAAAGTGGTAAAAGATAAAATAGCACCGCCGAAATCTCCGGAGGAAAAACCTGATTATCCAATTGATAACGAAAAAAATTAAGGTCAGCTAGTTTTGATAATACAGTATAGACAAACAATAAAATCAGAATAGCGGATGACACACTAGAAACAGAAAGACGTAGCGCAATCCATTTGAGCATATTCTGCCTTGAATTACCCGACTTTATATCACCTTCGTTTAAGTATTTGGACGTTTTCATCTCTCTTTTAATTTTTATTGAAGTTACATTGAATTAGAACTTCACCGTTAGGCAATTCCTGACCGACGGATAGGCATCTATTGATGATGTCGCTCAAAACAGATAGTCCGTGAGCCGATAAGGATAGCCTGTCGGAAACTCATGATAGACATGGAGATAAGCGAGCACAAGAGGGCAGATCGCTCGCCGATTAAATAGATCAATAATGGCTCGAAAATCGAGTGGATCGATCGGTGTACGGTCGTATTCACATAGGATCTCCAGAATATCCGTTTTCACTTGTTGACGTTGTTTTTCTTTTTCCTCAGCATCAAGGTCACGAAATAAGAGGTCTTCGTATAGCCGTTGTAGTTCGGCAATGCCCAAAAGTTCGTTGTGATAATAATCGAGCTTGAAACCATGTCGCTTTAATATGGAAAATAAGATTTCTAAACAATAGTGTACTTCCATCTCGTCCAGGTAAGGAGGAGGGAAAGCAAAAATCATGATGGCTGCCCAGTCTTCACTGATTTGCCCGTTTTCATGGGCCACCTGGATCACCATTTCTTCAAGTTCAATCTCGTCGAAGTAATAGAGGCCGGGTACATCAGGTTGGTATAGGTTGGAGACAAAGGTGATGTCCAATAATATGCAGGTCAGGATGTAAAATAACTCGAGATAGTCATTGTAAAGTGGAGGAAAGGTGATGTATAGGTACTCCTCCATACTCATTTCATTTTCTGGCGATGTTGTATAATCCAAGAGGATGGAGTTGACTTCCTGACTGTTGTTCGAGTTGGTATTTTCGTTGAGATAGTCGTTGTAGAAGACCTGTCGGCAGGCCATCAGCTCCTGGTGAAACGAGCTCTCTTTCCAGCCCGATGGAGCGAGATGTGCCATCACGACGGGGATGGCATCATAGGTGTCTTGGAGGATGTCGTGGGTAATTTTTGAATTCAGTTTTTTGTTGTTTTCAAATTTCATGTTTTGTTTATCTGGTTTGTTTCTAGCGTTTGAGTTTTTGTCCGCTTGCTGCTTTAAACTGGCTGGCAGTCATCCCGGTCGCATTGTGGATAAAGCGGTTCATTTCACTATGACCGCTGAATCCCGTTTCCTCGGCTGTCACGGCGAGCTTTTCATGTTCAACAATAACCTGCTCTATCAGTGCGAGCAACAAATTTTTTCTCTCTTGCTGAATGGTCATATTGAACTGTTTACGATAAGCCCGGCTTAAGACGGCAGAGGCCATATGCAGGATTTGCGCAATTTCCTTAATACGGCATTGTGCGCCTTCATGTGATACCATGACTGCAAGGAGTTGTTTGGCCCGTACGGATACTGGAAGATCACTGTACTCATCTTCCAGTAGTTTAAAGCGACTCAGATTGATCAAAAAGATCAGGTGTTTGAGCAGGATATGCTCATTGTTCAATGTATGTGGATTTAATCTGCCAAAGATAATGCGCAGGTATTTGATGGTCGTAGGACCGACGCGAAAATCTATGCTCTTCATCGAGAGTGGTAATCGCTCTTTTTTAGCTTGAATGAGCTGTCGGAGAAACCTAAACTGCTGTAGGGCAGGTGGTCTAAACATACCGGCGTCAATGACGAAGCCGATCAAGATATGATGGCCGGCAGGGAGCTGCAGTTTATACCGTCCTTTGGCGAGGTAAAAATAAGTCCCCTGGCCTGGCGATAGCTCGAAGGTAAAATCCTGATTTTCCTTTTTACCAAAAATCGATTGCTCGGTGAGTAAGGGGTAGAGGAGATGGAGATCTTCCAGCGTAATTTCGAAAGGGAGCTCCATAGGTTCCGATAGCCAATATTCATAATAGTAGAGATAAGCAAAGCGTCCGTCAAAAATTTGCTCAGAAATTTGGTTTGTTGGCGATTCCCAATGTGTTTCTTGCGAATAACGTATAGGGAAAGTGATAGGCTGCTTTGCGCAAGAAACTATCCTATAATCTGCTGTTAAGGTGAAATTATATGGCTTTTTCATCTTTTGTTTATAATAAGTTAAAAGATGATTTTATGAAGATTAATTGTTGGATACCAAATAAAATTGTACATGACCTGTTTTCTGATGCAGTTGACGTAAATAAATTGTAGTTGACATTTTTTGAATGTGGATGACAGATTTAAGTTGTATTTGAATTGTAGGTGACATTAACCTGTATATGTACAATTTTTTTTGAACGGATTTATTTGTTCTAACATATTTGCCACCGTCGGATCCGATATGGAGTAGTCAAGTGTTCGACAAAGGGAAGGTACAATCCTTTGAAGGACCAATTGTAAATCAAAGATAGTATGAAATGAAAATCTTGAAAGATCAGGTATTCAATGGCATAGATCAGGCAATGGAAGCGCAGTCTATTTTACAATGGGATGAGCTGCAATCTTTTATTTCCGGTGAGGTCAAAGATGAGGAAAGTTGTCCCATCTTAACTTTCTAATTCGCGCAGCCAAATACCCTTGCGGGAGGAATGAAAACGATAGTGTTTTCTTCCTCCTTTCTATAAATAGACTTAAATGATATATTCAGAAGACAACCACAGCTGGAACTATGCGCTATTCTCGGCGCACCTGCACCGCTATATGCCCGATTTGAAATGGGAGCAGCACCAATTTATTTATGAACAATGGCGCCATTATCATTCGCCCAAACCTTTGCAGTCTAATCTCATATGGAATAGTGACGCAATCAATCCACTACGTCAAGCCGAACCTAGCATGTTGGTATTGTATCACTTGGGGATGCATGCTTATATTCCTCAGGTATTAGCCGAAAATAATATCCAATATGATCTATTAATGGATAGAAAAGTATTTGAAAAGCACGGAGAGCAAATGTTAGCACTACGTGATGTATGTCATGAGAAGGGGCGGACACACCGTTTTTTGATGAGCGACGATCCAAGTGTACTACTTAAGGCAAGGACGACGATGCGTGCGGGAAGGCATTTGCTGATATTTGCCGATGGAAATAGTGGAACCATGGATACGCTGGAACGCAAGCTAAAAGTGAATTTTTTGAAAAGCAGCATTCATGTACGCAAAGGTATTGCAATACTGAGCTTTTTACTTCAAATGCCGATTGTCCCGTTATCTCATACAGTCAAAAATGGGGTGCATTATCTGTTTAGTGGTGAGACGATTTATCCAACGAAACATGAACTGAGAGAAGACTATCTATTACGTAGTATGCAATTGCTGTTTCAATTCTTGGCCCACCAAATCAAAGACGAACCTTGGCGTTGGGAATGCTGGGCATATCTGCATGAGCTCAATTGTTATAAAATCGGACCGTATAAGACGCCTAATTTTAGTTTGAAATTAGCAGAAAACATTCAGATTCAACTCAACGAAAAGAATGGAATATTTAATAGAAAATTTTTTTGTTACCAATTTGTATAAAAATATTTTTTTAACTTAAATTGCTTAAGTAAACTGACGGGTTACCATGCGAAACATACTTCATCTAGCGTATCAGAATATGCTTGTTTTTGCTTTTATGTTGACTTTAGTAGGGTTGGCAAATTTGTTATGGAGTGAAGAAACTATTCCCTTTATCCAGATTGTAATCGCTGCATCTTTGTATACGGTATACAGTTATGGAATTACTGTACTGTACTTATATATATGGAAAGAAGGGAATAAACGAAGAATAGTAAGCGTAGCCCTGTATGTCCTTATTTCCCTGACTGTTATTCCCTTTATCCATACCTTAATTTATACGATATTTCCGAAGGTTAATATACGTTTCTCACATCATGTGCAATCCGCTAATCTGCCAAAGTTTTATTTTAGGATTATCAGTGGATATCTGGTCGCTAATTTGTTAGCGGCAGCAGTTTTCTTTCGTTATAAGGCATCGCTACTAAAAAAGGAAAGAAATGAGTTGAATAAGGACTTGAAACAATTTAGGGAAAGGGCTCTAGATATTCAATACACCTCGCATTTCCTGACAACGATATTCCTGACAAGCTTTGGTAAAATGTTGATCGATGAGGAACCTGCCGACAAACGTACAAAACGGGATATCATCCAGTTTTTGGCTTATTTGCTGGAACTTGAGAAAAATGGTGAACTCAAAGCTTTTGAGGAAGAGCTTAACGAGCTCAATTGTTTCGTTCGGCTGCTACAGGACTACTATGGGGAGAGGGCTGTTCGCTATCAGTCCCTAATTAAGGGAACTGATTACCCAGCAATACCAACAGGGATTTTATTCTTTCCACTAGAAAACTGTTTAAAACACGCCCTAATATCGTCAGATTATCCGATCCAATTTACGCTTACTGGGAATGGTTTGCAATTGGCCTTGAGCTGCACAAACCATTGGTCACCCAAAAATGATAAAATCCGTTCTGAATCTGGCTTTGGATTACTACAGGCGAAACTGGAGCAAGTAGATTATCAAACGACACTGGAGACCGTGCAGCAAGAAGGAATCTTTTCTTTAGCTATTAAACTAAACTTTTTTGAAAAAAAATGAATAAACTAAATTATAGAGTTTTGATCGTAGACGACGTCCCCGACTCGTTAGTATATGTGCTGCTGTCATTAAAGGAAATTCCTTTTATCAATCCGGATATTGAAATTGTGAAGACACCAGTGCAAGCCATTGAATATTTGAAAGAAAATGAAGTGGATATTTTGATATTGGATATGGAACTTGGTGATGCCGATATCGATGGAATCAAACTGGCTAAACTGATCCCCAACCCGCCATTGATGGTGGCTTGTTCTGCTCATTCTGATTATGTCTTTAAAGCCAATGAAGCTGGTATTTATACCTATTTCAGTAAAAAAATCAGTTTTAACGCCTTAAAGGCAAAGATGGAAGATGTGGTCGAAATGGTCGACAAAAGATTGGATAAGAAAACGCGTGAAGTAAAAACAATGAAGGTGAAAACGCTGGAAAACAAAATGATTGATATTGAGGTGGAAGAAATTTTTTATGCCACGGTTGACAATCTCCTGATTGATATTTTTATGAAGGAGGAGAGCCATCGCTATAAAGGAAGCCTGAGAGTATTACAGTCCGAATTACCAGCCACCACATTTGCCCGCCCCCGAAAAAACACCTTGGTAAACCTCAAGAAAGTTGATCTTGTACGACCTGACGATATTTATCTTGCCAAACCAAGAAATGATGTTCGTATTTCAATGACAAGGTCTTTTAAAGAGAATTTTAGACATCAGTATGAAGTCTATAAGCAAAATAACAAGTAAAGGGTAGGCTGCCCTCATTTCATGGTATCGACCAATGAAATATTTTATGTCACAATTGGATGAAATCGTACAATTGTTGCGAGAAATCAATGCAAAGCTATCAGCACACCACCTCTTTTCAGAGTCTGGACAAATGACACAGTGGAACATTGATGAACTGATGACACGCATGGCTGTGGTGTCAAGACTAGGCATTTCCGAAAGAACCTACAACCGCTGGGTGAAATCGGGTGTCCTTAAGCCCATTTATCTGGGCAACAAACATTACTACCGCGAAGAGGATCTGCAGGATGCGATCAAGCGGAGTATCGCTAAGGGACTAATTTGAGTTCTAGTGTTTGAAAGGCTGATCTTTTATGAAAAGGTTGGCCTTTTTTATTCTCTTTTTTCATTGCTGATTCATGGCCAATTCTTTACTTGTTGTGGCGTATTGGTTTGGTATTGCTAGTATACTGGCCTGCTTTTTCCTTACAGATGCTTTACTTTTACTAGGCTACTTCTCTACTTTTTCTTTGCTGTTGCTTTGCTTATCCGTTGGTATTTCTTTGCTATTTCTCTGCCTGTTCTTTGGTGTTTCTTTGCTGTTTATCTGCTTAGACCCTGTCATAATAACAATGCAGCAGCCTTTGAATGGCCTCAAAACAGCCTCAAACTGACAAAGAATGACTAATCCAGAAGGGGGCGAGACTGTATCGAGACCACTCGAAAAACATTGTATTTTCCAATATATAGCTAGGTTTTTATGTCGCCAAAAATGGCATTTTCAGACAAATGACGCAAGATGGCGCCATGAGGCCAGTAGCGCTTCTAAATCACGTTACCTTAGTGTCATGATATCAATATCGTGGCTGCCTGCAGCGCCACATGATGGTTAAATATTTTAAAAAATAATAGTATGGCAAGATTTATAAAAGGAATACACGGATCATACCAGGGTAAAGTGGGTAACATCGTAGGTTCGTCGTGGCGGGGTATAGACTATGTACGCTCGCTACCAAAGAAAAGCTCAAAAGCCGCATCGGAAGACCAGCTAGCACAGCGCATGAAGTTTGGGATGACGACCAGTTTTCTCAAATCCATTAAAGATATCCTGATGCTGGGGTTTTCAGATAGCAAACAAAGAAACAAAACAGGCTACAACGTAGCTTTCAAACAATTTATCAATAATGCGTTTCAGGGGACTTATCCCAATTTCACAGTCGACTATAGTGTCGTGAAAATCGCAAGCGGCGGATTGGCCGCTCTGGTAGGATTACAGACAGTAGAAGCTTTTCCGAAAGTACTGTCGTTGACCTGGGATCCGATCGGAAACCGCTTCAATGCGTTTGATGATGATCAGGTCCTTGTGATTCTGTACGATGTAACAGAAAATCTCTTTTTTGCATTTGAAGGTGCTACACGACTTGACGCCGCAGTGGATATTACGCTGCCAGACAGCTATACCGGTAAGACAATAGTCGGCTGGGCATTTAACATCCATCGAGACGGAGTGATGACATCAAGCAGTCAGTACTTGGGTGAATTTGTGCTCACCTAGCTGCGTAGATTTATGGAGACTGCTCTTTCGGGAGCAGCTCTTTTTTTGAAAGGAATTGATTCGATCAGGTAAAATTTAAAAACAAACAAATGAAAATAGTACAAAAACAATTGGTCGCGGATATCGCAGATATCTATTGGCCTTTGACAGGGAGATGGGTACTGGGCATTAGTCTGGTCTGTCTTATGGTTTTTTTTATTGCTGCAGGCTTTCTGCTGCAAGCGATAGATCCCACGGCTGGGGTCGTGGACATCGGTATTCTTTCGGTATTGTTCTTTGCGGTATTGGCGGCCCTACTGGTCATCTACTGCTGCTTTTGGCTACAGGAGATCCTCTGGCAGCCTTTTAAGCTTTTTCGTCAGCAATTTAGTTATCACTTTAATCAATTGACCTCATGGCAACAATGCATTATTTATTTTTCGGTATTCTTTCTATCGCTTTTTTCGTTCTTGGTGGTTTTGGCCATTGTGCTTTAGAGCGACAAATAGCAGGAAATCAGCCCAGATCTCTGCTTATGGGGGCCACATCCAGGCAGGAGGATAGAATAGAAAAAAATCGCAAAAACATTGTGGATATTGCTATAGCGGAGATTGGAGTAAGGGAAGCGACAGGCCACAACGATGGCTGGCGGGTAGAGGAATATCTAGCTTATACCGGCCTTGGAAAGGGCCATGCCTGGTGTGCGGCTTTTGCCTCCTGGTGTTACGGCAAAGCTGGGTTTGCAGCTCCGCGGAATGCCTGGAGCCCAGCATTATTTCCAATGGCTCGGCGTTATACGGCACAACAGATCGGGCAAGGGAGTTTCCGCCTGGCAGATCTATTTGCGATTTACAATCAAAAACTTCGACGTATTGACCATGTGGGTATTGTGCGCAAAAAGGAGGGGAGCTGGATACTGACCGTGGAGGGAAATAGTGCGGATCAAGTGCTTTCCAAGCGGCGTCCTGTGGCAACGATTTATGCCTTTTCAAATTGGCAAGACTGAGGGGAGGGGATATGGTGAGGTATATTTACAAGCGGTTACTTTTTTTTATTGTCTTCTTGTTCTTCTGTTCCTGTAAGCTTTATCAAAGCAGGAAGAAGGAAGATCGGCGGGAAGAGCAAATTCGGTCAAATTACAATCAGCAAGTGAATGTCCTGTACAGTAGACTGAAGGACAGCCAGTCGCGGTATTGGCTTTTTTGGACGGACAGCAATTTCAGCTTTCACCCAGACAGTGGTTTGATTGGACAAAGTGGTCAGCTGGCGATGCTGGAATCAAAGGTAAAGACAAGCGCCAAAAATGAGCATTCCACAAACAGCAGCGATAGCTATATGCAAACGCAGCATGTGCTCAGCACAGATAAACGTAGCGCATGGGTAGTCCCTAAGCTTTGGCTTATCGGATTTGTGTTAGTAGCAGTTGCTATTGCTTGGAAATTTCGAAAATTTTTTAAAACATTCTTGTGCTGACATTGGTTTTTTGAATATCTTAGGCAAGTTAGATTATTGTATTTGTATAGGCTAGGTACTAATTCCCTAGCCTATTTTTTTTGATAGCTTTTTTGAAATTGACTCATCAATGCAAAAAAAATTAGATACCACATAGGATTTTAATATTTTCATGGGCTTCGCGCTGCTGGCTGAGCTGAATTTGGATCAGATTTTTGGTCCCGATAGATAGCTTATTTTCCTCCGCAAGTGCTTTCTCGTAGACCTCGCTGAAAGCCGCCTCACCCCGTTCACATTGCTCCAACAAAGGCTGCATATTGCCGCCCGATAGTTTTGATTTAATCACCATCCAAAGCCGGAAAAGTTCGCCGCTCAATTTCGTCCGGTCTGTGGCGTATTGACCGGCAAGCTCAACCAGTGGACTGAGTTCAGCAATAAATTTTTCAGACTGCGCAGCGAGCTGGTTAAAAACGACCTCCCGGGCACCTTCGCCCTGCTCGTTGGCCAGATCAACAGCCAGCTTGTACCCTTCGATGCGGTCATTATTGATTTTTATAAGCTCATTTAAAATATTCGGGTCGTTCTGATTACTTTTCATCTTTTCGTTATACTGTTTTAAATCTTGTATGCTGTTTTTAAGAGGAACAAGGAAAATTAATCATTAGTTTGTCTTTATTTCTTTTATGGTAATTACTATTGGCTTATGGCTTGATTTTGAATATAATACTTCCATTGAGACTGAGTACATTCGTTTCTAGCCTAAGTATATTACTTAATGTGTAGGCTAAATTTTCTTAAAAAACAAACGTTCTGCCTTTCTAGTAGTTTCTTTCTTAGAAATAATACAGATCTAGAACAGTAAAGTCAAAAAAACACGAAAACAATGGATATAAAAAAGGAAAAGAAAAGCAGACTACAGACCTATTGGACAATACTGAAAAATACAGTTTCAGGATTTATCAATGAAGACTCCATGAAATATAGTGCTTCGTTATCCTACTACACCGTTTTTTCTATCGGCCCAATATTGGTTTTGATGATCGCGCTGGCCGGAATATTTTATGGTGCCGATGCCATTCAGGGAAAGGTTTTTGCCGAGCTTAACGGCTTGGTGGGCAATAGCGCCGCCAAACAGATTGAAGAGGTCATTCAGAACCTCCAGTTGTCGGGCAAATCCAATATGGCGTTGGTGATCAGTTTGGTCACCCTGATAATCGGTGCAACCACGGTTTTTGGCGATATGCAAAACTCCATCAATAAGATCTGGCATGTACGCCCCAAGCCAAAAAAAGGCTGGCTCAAGTTAATCCAGGACCGTTTATTGTCATCGTCGCTCGTTATTGGACTGGGCTTCCTTTTGGTGGTCACCTTAATTGTTAATGGGATAATCTTAGCCCTGACAGACCAGTTGCAGCGGTACTTTCCGGAAATAACGGTCGTGCTAATGAACCTGATCAATTTTGCCATCTCCTTTGTGGTGATCGTCATTCTCTTTAGCGTGATCTTTAAAACCTTGCCCGATGTCAATATCCAATGGAAGACCGTTCGTGCCGGGGCCCTGTTTACGGCTATATTATTTGTTATTGGTCGTTATCTAATCGGGATCTATTTAGAACGTTCGGCAACGCAGGATACCTACGGTGCGGCAGGTTCCTTTGTGCTCATTTTGCTATGGGTGTATTATACTGCAGCAATCCTTTATTTTGGCGCTATCTTCACCCGGGAGTATGCGACAGAAATGGCCATACCGATAGAACCTTCCGAGTTCGCGGTACATGTGGAGGCGCAGGAAATAGAGCGGAATGTCGACGAAGTTCCACCAGCACCACTTGATCCGGAGGAAACCACCATTGATAAAACGGAGTAAAAACCTAGAGTTATTTTTTAACATTTCATAACATTTTTTTTTAAACGATTGCAGCTGCAGGTTGTTCTATTTATAAAAAAACGAAAGGAAAAATATTATGAGCGAATTAACATGGAAAGGTCGTTGGAACGAAATTAAAGGTAAGGTAAAACAGCAATATGCGGATCTTACTGATGATGATTTACTATATGCAGAAGGCAAAGAAGATGAATTGGTAGGTAAACTTCAAAAGAAAACAGGTAAAACACAAGATGAGGTGAATAGCTGGCTGAACGGATTGTAGAATAGTGTTTTCAGTTAAAGGCGGATAGCAGTAATGTTATCCGCCTTTTTTTATGCCTTTTTTCTGTAAATCAGATAGCTGCCTAATAACACCGGCTCACGAGAATAGCAAATGCATTGGAATAGATAATGGGCACTTTGATGAGCTGCGGTAGCATAGAAATTGATGTGAGGACACCCGCAATAATACCCAGAATATTTTCGTTGATCATTAAAACAGTCGATTTTATATTATAGTTACGTTTACATGGATAGATTAAAATGGATAACCGATCGCTAGATTAAACATCAAATTGTCTTTCCGCTATTTTGAACTTCCAAAGTCGATATCTTTCAGTACCCAGCGCCCACCTTTCGGTAAATAAGGGACGCGGAATGGTATCGAGGAGTCGATACGCAGAATCAAAAAGGTAAAGTCAAAACGTAAGTACAAGCCACCGCCCACAGCTAACTCCTGTAGGAAATCCTTGCTGATTTTGCCGCCGGGCTTGGTTTCATCTTCATGTTGTAGCCATACATTGCCCGCATCGATAAAGGCAGCCCAATGGACAGGGCCAGCAATTTTTGTACGGTATTCGGTATTCAGCTTCAACTTGATATCACCCGTCTGATCGGTATAAAAAAGCCCATTGCCGAGCCGCTCGGTAGCCACCGTACCTGGACCGATTGCCCGCGCACCAAAACGCAGACCAAAAAGACGAACCTAAATAATAATTGAAAAGTCAACAGATCTTTCTACTCCGATCCATCTAAAGATAAGATAAACGTAATTTGAAGGAATTTTTTTATAAATTCTACAAAGCGTAGTATTTTTGAGACGGATAAGCGATAAATATGTGATATAACTGTGATATAACTGTAGTATATCAGTTTTTGACCTTTAAATTATTAAAAAGCAATTTTGTAAGCATCGAAATGAAAAGCAATGTTTTCTTGTAGGTACAATGTTAAGTTTAAAGACTTAAAGGTAAAGAGCTGTAAATATGTGTTTAACTTGATGACAACCAATTAGTCAATGAAAATACACTTAATGTTTTTGATTTTATGCTTACTCACGCTTAAAACGATCGCTAGCGATAATAAAAAGCAGGAGATTGATTCATTACTAAATAAAACAAAGGAACTTCGTATAGCAGGTAAGTTGTTGCTACAGTTGGAAACTGCAATAAAGGCGCTTGATTTGTCAGACGAACGTGGTTATGAACAAGAGAATGCAGAAGCTCATTTATGGGTTTCAGATGTACTTTTTAAGGTCGGCCTTTATAAGGAGAGCTTCGAGTATCTTGAACATCTACAGGTGATAAAATACGACAACGAAGATCCTGAATTTCAATCTGAAAGCCATGGATTGAAGGGAAAAAGCTATATGGGGTTAAATTTGCCACAACAGGCATATGAGGAGTTCCAGCAACAGCTTGCATGCGTAAAGATGTTGAACGGAAAAATAAAAAAACAGAGCCTTGTGCAGGTATTTAGAAATTTGGCGGCTGTCTTTAGCCAATTGGAAAAACCTGATTCTGTACGGAAATATAATAAGTTACAACTGGATGTTTTGCTGGAACTTGATGAGAAGGAAAATGTATTGCTCTATCTGGATTCCTATGATTGCCTGGGGGATTTTTATACCGGGAGAGGAGATTTTGCGAAAGCAGAGCTATATCTGAATAAGTCACTGGATCTAGTTGATAAATATCAAATTCCTGTATTTTTTAATACCAAGACCTATAAAGGGAATTTAGAGCTGAAAAAAGGAAATTACAAAAAAGCATTGATTTATTTTGAAGAGAGTGTGGCAAATATGGAGAAAGTGGGGGTATGGGATGAAATTAGCCGCCGTTACAAGTTTTTAGCTAACTATTATCGATATCATAAGCTGGGAGATAAAAAAGCTGAAGATTATGAGGTTGGCTATACCTGGGTCAATGATTCATTGGAGAAAAGAAATAAACAGATCTTAGATGTGGTGCTGAATCAGATCAAGGGATCGAGAGAAAAGGAAGCTGCTGCAAAGGTGGCGAAATCAGTTACTGTTTCCATAGTCGGTCTAATTTTGCTCGTTGTTGTAATTACGTTTTTTGTATGGCGCGTCAGGCATAACCGTAAGCTTCTGGGACAAAAGGATGAGGCGCTGCAGGAAACGGAAATAATGAATCGGAAACTTACTGGACAAATTGGCGAAAATAAATTCAATAACCTGATTGATCTAGCAAAGAACAATAACCCAGAGTTCCTCATTATATTTACTGAGCTCTATCCCCGGTTTATACAATCCCTAAAAATACGGGATCCCAATATCAGAACAACGGAGTTGGAATTTTGTGCGATGGCATTTCTTAATTTTTCAACTAAGAACATTGCAGAATACACATATGTGACAGTCAGAGCTGTACAGGTCCGCAAAAATAGGCTGCGCAAGAAATTTGCTATCGCCTCGGATGCCGATTTTAATACTTGGATGCGTGGACTGGCGGAAAATGAAAACTTGGAGAGGATGCCCTGAAATGAATAGGTCTTCTCAGATTAATGTTTAATTTATTAATATACAATAATTTCAAAAAAAAACTAATTTTAGTGTCCAGATGGCTTGATACTATCTTTTTAATGGCTTATTAATCTATAATTTAATGTGTAGACAATTTTTAATTTTTATTTTATGCTTGCTGACGCATAAAGCAATTGCTGGTGATAATAAGAAGCAAGAGGTTGATTCAATCTTGACTAAAGCGAGAGAATTCCATGTTGCTGTTGAAGTAGTGCCGCAGCTGCAATCGGCCTTAAAGGGTCTTGAGCTAGCGAACAAACTTAATTATGATGAAGGACAGGCGAAAGCACACTTTTGGGCAGCTGATGCACTTTTGAATATTGGTCTGTTTAAGGAGGCTTTTAAACATCTCACAAATATTGAGACAACAAAGTATTATGCGGAAAAAACTGTTGTACAGTCCGAAACGCATAGATTGAAAGGGCGGGCATATTTTTCACTTGGGTTGTATCAACAAGCTATTCAGGAGCTTCACTTTCAGTTAGCCTGTGTCAAGAAATTGGAAGGTGAAACACAAAAAAAATCCTATATCTATGCATTTGCGGATTTAGGGAGTATTTATGAAAGATTAAATAAACCTGATTCCTTGTTGAAATATATTAATCTTCAATTGGATAGCCTGAAGGGACTTAATGAAAGGGAAAATGCATCCCTTTATGTGGACCTTTATGCTAGTCTAGGTTCTTTCTATACTAAAAAGGGGGATTTGGCGAAGGCACAATACTATCTTGATAAATCGATGGCACTCGTGGAAAAATACAAAGTTCCCGTATTTTTTAATACGATGACTTACTTCGCTAATTTGGAGCAAGCGAAAGGGAATTACAAAAAAGCAGTAACTTTTTTGGAAAAAAGCTTGACAAATATGAAGAAAGTAGGGAATAGGGACGCCGTTAGGAGAAAGTACAAATCTTTAGCTTACTTTTATCGGTTTTATAATCTGGGGAGTCAGAAAGCAGATGAATATGACCACGCTTACAGCCGGCTCAATGATTCTCTGGAAAAAGAAAATAAGCTGGTAATGGATGCGGTAATGAACCAGCTAAAAATATCAAAAGATAAAGAGGCTACCGCAAAGGTTTCAAAATCAGTTACTGTCTCTGTAATCATCCTGCTGGTACTTATTGTTGTGACCGCATTTTTTCTATGGCGCGTAAGGCATAACCGTAAGCTTCTGGGCGAAAAGGAGGAGGCGCTGCACGAAACGGAATCATTGAACCGGGAACTTATCGAACAAATTGGCGAAAACAAATTCAATAATCTGATCGATCTGGCCAAAAGCAATAATCCGGAGTTCCTGATCTTATTTACTGAACTCTATCCGCAGTTCATCCAATCCTTGAAAACACTCGATCCTAATATCAGAACAACTGAACTCGAGTTTTGTGCGATGGCTTTCCTTAATTTTTCAACTAAGAACATTGCGGAATATACGTATGTGACAGTCAGGGCTGTACAGGTTCGCAAAAATAGGTTGCGCAAAAAGTTTGATATACCTTCGGAGGTCGATTTCAATGCCTGGATGCGTGGACTGTCCGAAAATGGTCAATTGATAATCTAAAGGCTTTGAAAGAGGGAGGCACTTATGCCGGTCGGATTATCATATTTTTGTGCGCTATTCTGCTGCGGACGGTTTGATAGGGATGGACCTGTGACTTTTTCTAAAATTTCCTGGAGTCTCTCCGGTCCATTTTTTAAATAACTTTGAAAAATTTGAGGCATCGTAGGTAAGCATAAAGGCAATTTTAGCGATGGATAGCGGTGAGTTGCTGAGCATTTCTTTTGCTTTGCTTATAATTTTCAGGTTGTAGAAGTAACTGGGATGCTTCCCTTTCTCTTTTTGGAGGATATAAATAAGATGTTTGTGTGAAATGGCCAGCTCACGCGCAATCGTGTTGATCTCCATAAATTCCATCGTGCGCCCCTGTATGACATCATCGATGTGTCTATCCAAAAATAATAAATATCGCTTGGTTATTTGGGGACCTCTACGTTCTGTTTTCATACCGTTAACAAACTGTATCGCTGATGATTTTCTCTGGATTTGTTTCGCTAGTGGCTATGTAGCACGACCTTATGTTGCTTTCGAGGATGAGAAATAGGAAAAAAAACCCGGCTTGGATAAACCAGCCGAGCTTTTGTAGTCAAATTGGGATAATATAATGACTACTTCATGAAAATTGTAATTTACCTATTATTTATCCTGGATACAGCGTACCGGATAGCCGGCTGTTTTATAATAATTTGAAGTACCCCATGTAGCATCTTCAAATCCACGACCTTGCAATGCCCTATCATTTCCACCCACTGCTGTTTTTAGCCAGTAGATAGCGGAGCTTTGTCTGAGCGTTAGGTCTCCATTTGTGGGAGCTCTATGGCCAGCGGCAGGAAAACTTAATTTAATATCGTTGCTCTTTTTGCTGGTCATCACATGTGCCGCTGTAAAGTCTGACAGTCCGGGACCATTACCCCCACCTCCAAAAGTAGTCCAGTTTCCAATGGCAGTATGGACGGTGGCATTTCCCAGGATGGTGAATTCCGCCTGAGTAGGCACTCTGTCCCCCGTTCCACATGGATCCGTTGCTGTTGCTTTTGTGGTACCGGTGCCCCAGGCACCATCCGCAGCAGGTTCTGTATCTCTCCATCCCGGAATTATCCCCGGATCAGTGTCAGCATTTGCTCCCGATGCCTGACGTCCCCATTGATAGTAGTTGCCATATAGTGCTTTTACCGAAGGGTTTGCATCCGGATTATTGGTTGCCGGGTTGGTATTGGTCACACCCAGGTTATAGCGGTCCCAACGGTAGCCCGCGATCACGGCATAGCGCGCATCAGTAGCATTGGCAGCTCTGGTGACACCGGCGGCATTGACAAAACGGTCGCTGTTAAAGCGCAACCTCATGGTATAGGAAAATCCCGGTTTCAAACCCAGACTGGCATTATCAAAACTAAAGGTTACGGGTTGAGGATTGACATCATGCCCAACTTTGATCTGGCCGGCCGGTATCGTTAAACCAATTGAAAAATTGGGATTCTGCCTCTGGTTAACAATAAAAGTCTGCACTGTTGCATTGAGATTTGAAACAGCGGGCACGCTTGCCACATTGACTGCGGATAATGTAGCACCGTTGCTTAGGCTGACAGTTGGACTGGCGAACGCTGAAGTCCATTGCGCCTGCACCGTATTCTCTGAGAGATAGCCTCCTTTTACATAGCTTGCGGTGCCCAATGTACCCGTCGCATCGGCCGTGTGCACTTGCAGAGCCACCCGGGTAAACATATGCTGCAATGGTGTGGTCAATGGTGTCGGGGTATTGTTGCCGAGGATGGTGACATTGTTTTCAATGGCATACATAAAGTCCGCCTCATTCTGGGCAAAGCTCGTAAGATTGAGCGCGACCTGACTTGTGGACAGGTTTGTTGTCGGAGCAGCCGGCGGTGGAGTGGTGGTAGAACCCAGTGAATAGATCACAAAGTTATATTTATTTCCGGCGATCAGTTTATCCCCAAAAAATACCTGCGTTGCATCCGCGGCGTTACCGACGGCCTGGTCAACATAGGTACCATCTGTTTGATAGGCTACGACCCGATAGCGTACCGCACCTCTCAGTGACAATCGGGATGTTGCTGCCTTTGTACCGGTGGATGCTTTCAGCCCGCTGTTCTCCGCTGTATTTTCGGTCAGTTCTGCGGTTATCGTAAACGGACCGGACTGCACTTCTTTCGTGATGGATAAGGCCTGGGTTGTACCGGCCTTTGTCGATGCTTTCGCTGCGGATATATCATCATCCCCGCCGAACTGGTTTTCTGTTAAAGCCAGTTTTATTCCGCCCCGATTGGCTTCAGCGGTATTTTCACCTTTTTCCTTGCTACAGGAGACGGCAACCGTTAGAAGGGCAATCAAAGCCAATTTTGTCTTTATGTTCTGATACATTTTTTTCATAATTGTTTTAAATAATTTTTGATTAGTTCCACCATTCGCCGCTGCTCGGGTCTTTGGTTTCTGTTCCGCCGTTGTTCCAGTCTGTTTCGCTAACGCCGGAGCCACCTCCGGGTTGGGCCGATCCTACTGATCCTGCAGCCACACCTTCTTCCATCAGCACCTGTAACTGCTCGATTACGGGTGTCACGTACATCTTTTTTTCAGTTCTCTTTTTCATGTGTATATTTTTTATTTGGTTTTTGTTTAACATTTATTACACCTTATACAGCCTTTAATCATGGATTAAAGTTCATTGTAGTCTGCTGATAAATGCCTTTTGTTAGTGCAGGTCCAATTGTTTGTACCTTTTGTGACGCTTTAAATTGAATTTTGTATATTAATTTCTTTTCATTTAAATAATTAGCTGTTTTAGGAGCTTCTCCTAACTGAATACATCGCCATGATATAGCATACTCTTCGCATCAAAGATAGTGCAGAAGCTAAAAAAAACGGGGAACTATGCATATCACATTTTTATCACATACATATCACATATTGTGTAACAATTTGATTTTCAGTATTTTGATGTTTTTATTTTAATTTAGTGATAAAACAATTGTTTAAAAAAGCCATCCGAGCGCTTTTGATTATCTCATTGGATGTGATTGGTGTCTTTTGGAGATAATATATTTCAAATTGATATATTTGTTTGTTTTGTAATTATAAATGTGTGATACATTTGTGATACATTGCTATTGTTTCTTTTGGTGAAATTATTTCCATATTTGCAGCTAATTAATTAAAATATTTATTAATCATAAAAAACTAAGAAAGAAAATGGTTTTACAAACACAGACAAACGTAAGCTGGAGAGCGCTAGTTCTATCAGCTTTGGTATGTGGGTCGATGTATTCCTGTAAGGAAAGCAAAGACAGTGTGACAGCAAGTGGCAAAGCTAGTGTCAATATTCAGTTATTGGGCGTAGAAAACCCGATCGTAACAACTAAGAAAGCAAGTACAGGAAATACTGTTGCGGGAGCGATCCAGACGACGGTGATTCCGTTGACAAAATCAAGCTCTTTTGAGGCAACATTGACCAGCGAGTCGTCCGTGACAAGTGGCAACCTGTTACGGGCCTCATCCGGTAGCCGTGCAGCGGTAAGTGAAGAAAGAACACCACTGGCAGCCAATGTCAAGTATAAAATCGTGGTGTACAACGCCGACGGGGATTATGTAACAGAAAAGACTTACACCAATTCAGTGGACAATAGCACTGAAATCACGTTGGATGCGGAAAAAACGTATACTTTTGTAGCCTATTCGATCAATAGCACGGCAACAGTTCCAGCAGTGACAGCTCAGGCCGATCTAGCGAATGCCAGCTTGGACAACATCGGCGCGGACCTCATGTATTTCAAGAAGGATTTAACGGTGCACTCTGGTGATAATAACCTGGATGTGATCCTGAAACATCAGTATAGTGAAGTAACCACTAACTTGACTATGGCGACGGAAATGACCGGTGCAATAACGAGTTTGGTTTCGCCTACAATAAATCCTACACATCCGAGTGCAAGTTTAAAATTAGCAGATGGTGTAATAACCTATAATGGGACTACTTCAACTACCGCTGTACAATTTCCGCTTTTAGGAGCTGGTTTACGGACGGTATCAAGTGTTCCTACACTATTGATTCACCCGGGGACGACAAGTGGTGCGTTTAATTTTGGCTCCATCACCATCGATGGAGAAACCAAATCCAATGTTTCTGTTTCCGGCTTGAACATCCTACCGGGACAGCGCTATAACCTAAACCTGAATTTCAAGACTTGTACACAGCCGGTAACCGGTGGAGCTGACCTCAACTGGACTTATCCAGCGTCAGGAGGAGGAGCTGTTGTTGATGGAGTAACTCGGCCAGCAGGATATGTATTGACTAAAGACCTTACTGCCCCCGGAGCAGACTATGGATTTGTCTTTGATATTCTTCAATTGGACAACTCCTTTAACATGGAGATCAATGGAACAAAATTAGCGACACAAGAAATTCAGTTTGAATCAGGTATTGCAATTGCACCTAAGAATGTACGGTTCGAGGACGGAAGTGAATATAATGGAACTAATACTGAAGGAGGAGCCACTCTACCTCAGATTTATAATATGGTAGGTACTGCAACAAATCCGATTATTCGTGTGGTTATTAGCCGTTCGGGAGAAGTGAAAATGTATGGTAGCAAAAGTTCTGGCGGAGTGTTGTATCCGTTGGCGCTGACACAAGGTCAATTTAACATTGTACCATGGAGTTCTAATACTAATAATGTTAAAATTACCCAAGTCGTTCAGGGAGCGACCAAAATGGTTGGTGCCGGCAGTGGTAGAAAGAAAATCGCTTGTCCATAATAGGAATTGGATCTTCGAAATAAATTTTTGAAATAACAATCTAAAAAATATAACATGAAAACTAATCAGTCTAAAAATACGTATATCAGTCCCAAAATTGAGGCAATAAATGTGGAACTGGAACAAGGTATCGCTGCGGGTTCTGCTGCTCCGGCAGATGTCAGCAATGATCCTCAACAATCCTGGGACCAAGCGGATGATGACAATCGCTTGATCAACTGGTAATTTATCTGAACTAATAGTGTTTAATAACTAAGATTGCTCGACAGGATGTAGTGGATACCTGTCGAGCTTTTTTATTGGGACGAATATTTTAATCGCGAACCCATGAGTAGATTCAGTTCAAATTGCAGGGGGGGCGATAAAAAATGAAAAAATTAAAGGCCTTCTTTGATGAGGAGGCCTTTAATTTTGGAGTAGAATTACATTTGCTGGATTTTTGAATTTAGATTATATGTCCTTTTTTGTAATAGTAATGTCTTGTTTTTCAGTTTTTTACAAAGTGTGATATCTATGTGAAAGGCGGTTTTTTTTGTTTCTTTCTTTTAATGCAAATATTTGTCAAGCAGAATAAGGGAGAACATTTCGGTTTGCGAGTTGCTGGATAAAAGCACCTGTAAAAAGATACTGATAAGAACTTTTGAATGCTGGCTATACTGAATTATCGCTCGGGCCTAATTTGCGTAAGGGCCCGTGATAATATATTTGGATTAACTCGGCGGGGATCATTTGAGCCCTGTCGAGTTTAATTACTCATAATTGCCTATTCCCTCTAAAAATAATATCAGCTATTGATTGAATGGGTTTATCAAAGGACGGAAATATAAGAACGAAAATTTACTGAAAACGATATATAATGGAAAGGAATAACTTCAATAATTTAATTGCTTTAGCGAAGAATAATAGTGCTGAGTTTTTGGCTTTGTTCAGTGAAATCTATCCTGATTTTGTTATCTCATTAAAGAAAATAAACCCCAAGATCCGTAGTAGCGAATTAGAATTCTGTGCCATGACTTTTCTGAATTTTTCGACCAAAAATATTGCTCAGTATACTTTTGTCACGGTACGGGCTGTACAGGTACGCAAAAATAGATTGCGCAAAAAGCTTAACATCGCTTCTGATATAGATTTTAATAACTGGATGCGCGATCAGATTCAGCGAAATCCAATTGTTGAGCGGGAGCACATTTCCGTAGGCGCCACAATGCAATAATGGGGGGATGACTTCAAGATTGTATTGCTCAGGATATTAAAATCAACCAGATATTAATGCACAGAACACTCGGAGGAAAGTTAACTTGTCCAGATAGGTTTTTGCGATGTACTATTAATAATGAATAAAAAGATCTTTTTATGTGATGATAACCTCGTAATTTTGGAGGCTTTGGAGCTGATATTGAGCATAACTGATGCTACCATCATAAGCGAAAGCAACAGTTCGCTCGTCTTGGACATGATAATAAACGAAAAACCTGATATTTTTATCTGTGATTTACAAATGCCCGGACTAAATGGCGAAGATCTAATGAAACAAATGCGTACTTATAAAATCCTTGATCAGATGGTTATTCTTTGCATTTCGGCTTCCTATAACGGAAGAGATATTGCCATCAATGCAGGTGCCAACTATTTTCTCCCTAAACCCTTTGAGATACAGGAACTATTATCCACTGTTAATAAAGCTTTGGTCTAGGGAGTAGGTGGATTCACTGTGAAACATTAATTTTTTTAATCATCTTGCATGTTTGCGTCATGCTGATATCAAAATAATCAAGTCGTTAAAAAAAACGCTCTGTTGGGAATAATGTAATGACGGTTTAATGTTTTGGAATGCCTAGATTTGCACTGCACTACTTTTAGGCTGAATTAGCCTTAAATTCTAGCAATAAGTATCTACCTAATATCTGTAATCTACAAAATGAAAAAGCAGTTTCTATTTTTAATTTTATTATTAGTTACACTAAAATTATCTGCTAAATCAACCGCAAGCGATCAGCAGAAGCAGGCGGTGGAATCACTTTTAGCCAAAGCACGAGAATTTGGTCAGGCGGGACAATTGTTACCCTATATAGAGACTTCGATAAAAGCACTTCATTTGGCCAACGAAGCTGACTATGATGAAGGAAAAGCAAAATCAGGTTCTTATATAGCAGAAGGTCTTGTGACAGCAGGGTTGTTTAAGGAAGGACTGAAACAGCTGGACCGTATCGAATCCACGGACTATTATAAGAATGAAATTTTTATGCAATCCGAAGTCTTACGCTTACGGGGAAGGGCCTACGGCGAACTCAAGCTGAATCAACAGGCCCTTCGCGCGTTCCGTCTGCAACAGGGACTGATAAAAAAACTGACCGGCGAAAAACAGATAAAATCCCTGCAGTTTAATTATGAATATTTATCAGTTGCTTTTCTGCGTATGGGGCAATTGGATTCCATGCAAAAATATACTGAACTCCAATTAAAGAATTTGAGGGTCTTTCAAGAGAAAGATGCGCCCATGCGATATCAGATTGTTTATGAAAATTTTGCAAGGTTATATATCGAAAGAGGCGATTTCGCGAAAGCCCAGCAATACCTTGACAAATCGCTGGAACTCATGAAAAAATATAAAATTCCGGTCGTTATGAATACCTATGGCACCTTGGGTCTATTGGAGAAAAAGAGAGGAGATTTTAAAAAGGCTGCTGCTTTCTATGAAGAGGGCTTGTCAAGAAAGCGGGCCGCCGGGAGCAGAATTGGCATGAAGAATTCATACCGGGAATTGGCTGATTTTTACCGAAAAACGGGTTTGGACAAAGCTAAAGCTGATCGCTATGAAATGGCCTTTAGCCGGCTCAATGATTCCTTGGAAAATGAAAATAGAGCGGTGGTCGATCAGGTCCTCAGCCTGATTTTGAAATTGAAAGATCAGGAATCGGATACCAAGATTTCAAAATCAGTTAAGTTGTCGATAATTGCACTGGTATTACTTGTTGTGGTGACTGTATTTTCTGTATGGCGTACTAGACGCAACCGCAAGATTTTGGGTCAAAAAGAGGAGGCTTTACAGGAGACGGAAACAGTGAACAGGGAACTCACGGAGCAAATTGGTGAAAATAAATTCAATAATCTGATCGACCTGGCAAAAAGTAATAATCCGGAGTTTTTGACTTTATTTACCGAATTGTACCCGGAATTTATACAGGCATTGAAATCCCGCGACCCTAAAATTAGAACGACGGAATTGGAGTTTTGCGCCATGGCCTTTCTCAACTTTTCGACAAAGAATATCTCGGAATATACCTATGTCACGGTCAGGGCGGTACAGGTCCGGAAAAATAGATTGCGTAAGAAATTTGACATTCCTTCGGATACGGATTTTAATAATTGGATGCGTGAGCTAGCTGGAACGCCAACGATGCCATTGCAATCCGAGAACTAAAAAATAGGGGCTGTAGCCGTTTATGTGAGAAACAGATATCATGTTATCCGATTTGTTCCTTAACTTTTATAGGGCAGCAGCTTACTTTTATAATCGGAAGGTGTAATCCCCTTAATCGCTTTAAAGAACTTGTTGAAGTTGGGCAAGGAGTTGAAACCACAGGCGTAAGCGATATGGGTAATGGGGGTTTCATCCCGGGCCAGAAGCCTACAAGCTTCATTAATACGTACTTCATTGACAAATTTTGAAAACGTTTTCCGTGTGCGTGCTTTGAAAAATCGGCAAAAGGACGGTTTGGTCAGGTTCGCCAGCTTGGCGGCCTCGTCCAGGGAGATTTCATCATTAAAATTTTCAAAAACATAATTGTAAATACTAAAAATAATTTCTCCATCCTTTAGGGACAGTCCATCGATATATAGCTTATCGGATAGTATGCTGTATTCTTCGGTATAAAGAAGTATAGCTAATGATTTAAAGAGATACACCGTTTTTTGTATATCAGGTGCAGAGACCATTTTTCGCAGTATTTTTTTTAACTTATTTTTTGTTTCTCCATAAAATAACATGCCCTGCCTAGATCTTTCCAGGAAATCATTGAGATGAGATATTTCAAATAATAAGGGACAAAAAGACTGCAGCGCTTCCGGATCGAAAATTAGTGTTATCGACGCGGCGCTGTGCTCTTCGGAGGCTACTGTATCCTCATGTTGCCAAACGTGTGGCAGGCCGGGACCAATAAAAGTCAATTCATCACTTTCAAAGTCTTCCAGCTGATCACCTATGCAGCGTTGACCATTGCTCCCCAAGATGTAGGTGAGCTGGCATTCGCTGTGAAAATGATATTCGGAGAGAAAATCGGGATGATTTTCCCGTCGGATTTCAAAAACTCTGTTTCCTAAATTTGAAAGTGCTTTAGCATAAACTGGCCGCATAAATTCTTAAAATATTTTAATGAAATAAATGGGAACGTATTCCAATTTTTATAATTGATTGAAAATGATAACTCAAAAAACGTTTTTTAACGATTAAAAGTCATGTATTAAACGCTTAAAATCATGTAAAATATTACTTTTTGATGCTGTTTCCTTCGTACTCGCCCCCTGGAATAACCCGATCCACATGCAGCCGTATAAGGGCGAAAGTGTAACGTCCGACACCAAAAAAGCCCAGCAATTTTCCTAACAGGTTAATATGGCATCGGAAAAGAGCAATAAAGTGTATGTGTTTATAAAACTGGATAATTATTTTTGATGTATGGCGGAGGTCCTGCGCCTTTCTAGAGGACATCATTCGCATTGAATAGTTAGATTTGAACATACACCGATTTATAAACCGCAATGAATTATCACCCAATCCTAACAAGCCTTCATCGTATCCGTCGGGGTTTAACCTGTTGCCTGCTGCTTTCAACAGCTGTTGCCACCGCGCAGACCCAAGTCAATAGGGCAAACAAAATCTGGTTTGAACAGCCGGCAAATGCCCTGGCTGTAGACTCCAAAAACGGCTGGGAAAGTGATCCCGAATGGTTAAAGGCCCTGCCTATTGGCAATGGTAGCTTGGGTGCGATGGTCTTTGGGGATGTCAACCGCGAACGGATCCAACTCAATGAAATGACGCTTTGGAGTGGCAGCTTTGACGAAGGTGACAATCCTGCGGCTTCGCAGTCTCTGTCGAAGATCCGTGAACTGCTCTTTCAGGGCAAATACAAGGAAGCGACTGAACTGACCAATAAGACCCAGATTACAAAGGGAAAAGGCTCAGGAAGCGGCAATGGAGCCAATGTACCTTTTGGCTGCTTCCAGACCCTGGGTGACCTACGCCTGGACTTTGGTACTGACGCCCCGTACCAGGATTATCACCGCGAACTGGATCTGATAAACGGTATCGCTTCCAGTTCTTTTGTCCAAAACGGGGTCAGGTTTACCCGTGAGATCTTTGCCAGTCATCCCGATCAGGCAATTGTGATACGACTTACCGCTGACAAAGCCGCCGCAATCAATTTGCTTTTCAATCTGGACAGGCCAGAAAGGTTTGCCACCGAAATAACGGCATTGCATGGGCTACGCATGTTTGGTGTGCTCGATAATGGTCGAGGCGGAGATGGTATGCGCTACGAGGCTCAGGTGACTCCCATCCTCGAAGGGGGACGCATCAGCAGCCAGACCAAAGCCGGCGTGCAAATTAAAGGGGCCAACGCCGTAACACTTATCGTAACAGCAAAGACAAACTATAAGCAGCATTATCCGGATTATGTCAATGCCAATTATCAAAAGGAGCATCTGGGTATCATCAAATCGGTTATGGCTAAATCATACGCGACATTAAAGGATCGCCATAGCCAGGATTTTTCTTCGTTTATGGAACGCGTGACTTTTCAGTTGGGGAATGATAGCCCCAATCTTCCGACCAATGAGCTCATGGCCAATAATTTCCGATCCGGAAATGAACAGGCCTTATATCCGCTGTATTTTCAGTATGGCCGATACCTGCTGCTTTCTTCCTCGAGAGCGGGTGGGCTGCCGGCAAACTTGCAGGGGATCTGGGCCAACAAGATACAGACGCCCTGGAACGGTGACTATCATACCGATATCAATGTACAGATGAACTACTGGCCTGCGGAAGTGGCCAATCTATCCGAATCGCATCGTCCGCTGATGGACCTCATTGCTTCACTCGTAGCGCCGGGAAGCAAAACCGCTCAGATTCAGTATGGTATGCAGGGCTGGGCACTACATCCGATTGCAAATGTCTGGGGCTATACTTCTCCGGGAGAAAGTGCCAGCTGGGGGATGCACATCGGTGCGGGCGCCTGGATTGCCCAGCACATCTGGGAGCATTACGCTTTTACGCAGGATAAAGATTTTCTGCGCTGGGCTTACCCCATACTGAAAGGGTCTTCGGCCTTTTACCTGGACTGGCTGACGGTAGATCCAAAGACAGGTCTGCTGGTTTCGGGACCTTCACCTTCACCCGAGAATTCCTTTAAAGCGCCCGACGGTCCCACGGCGCAGATCAGCATGGGACCTTCCCATGATCAGCAGGTCATCTACAACCTGTTTGACCATACGCTGCGCTCGGCCACGATCCTGGGACTAAAAGAAGATGGGTTTTTAAACCGCCTGCAGGAATCGAAGGCTAAATTGGCCCGTCCAAAAATCGGCCACGATGGCCGTCTGATGGAATGGGCCGAAGAGTTTGAAGAGGTAGAACCTGCTCACCGTCATCTGTCCCACCTGTTTGCCCTTTATCCGGGCAACGAGATCACCGTCAGCCGTACACCCGACCTGGCTAAAGCTGCACAGCTATCGTTGGAAAAACGGGGTGATGACGGAGTGGGGTGGACTTACGCCTGGAAAATCGCATTATGGGCACGCTTGCATCAGGGCAACCGCGCTCTGAAGCTGCTCAATAAACAATTGCGGCCTACAGCGGATATGGATACCAAATACGATGGCGGCGGCGGTACGTATTACAATCTGTTCGATGCCTGTCCGCCGTTTCAGATCGACGGCAACTTTGGGGTGATCGCAGGCATGGCCGAGATGCTGCTGCAGAGCCACGAAGATTTTATCGAACTGCTTCCGGCACTTCCCGACAGCTGGAAATATGGTGAAATAAAGGGGCTGATGGCACGTGGAGCCATTGAAATTGATCTGAAATGGGCAGATGGAAAACTGCTGAGCGCAGGGGCAAAGGCCAAAAAACGTCAAAAATGCCAGATTAAACATGCAGGCAGGCTGCTTGATGTTGAACTACCGGCTGGTAAAAGGGTGGAGCTCCAATTGCGATAATAGATTGAATAGGTTGTATTCCATCAGAATTAAGTAAGTTTGTGCTATAGCGCTTATAATACATGCAATCTCTTTATTTCTATTGGTTACTTGTCTGTTCCTTGATCAGTACTGCTGTTGTCGGGCAATCGCTAGATTATCCTTCCTTCCGCAATATTTCTTTGGGAACAAATGCCAATACAGTCCATTCATTTGCGCAGGATAGCCTGGGGATGCTTTGGCTGGGAAGCAATAATGGGCTATTTAATTACGATGGATATGCACTTCAGCCCCTTACGGGAACGAAATCTCCTTTTCAGACCTTTGTTTACTGCATTGCGCTGATTGATAGCAAACATTTCGCATTGGGGACAGGACAGGGGGTATTGCTCTATAATTATCAGTTCGACAGTTTTGAATCTTTTCCAGCAGGGGGACCTGCAGATGTCAGGTCGCTGCTACTTGTCGGCGATACCCTATGGATAGGGTCCATAGCCGGTTTGTACTGCTATAACACCAAGACGCGCGAAATCGTCGATTATGGTAAACTCTTCCCCAAGAATATAGCAAAAACTGCGGTATACGCTCTTGATAAGGTTGGCGATAGGATCTTAATAGGTACCTACAATGGACTTTTCGAATTGAATCCTACGAAAAGAGATATTGTATCCCTGAGGCTTCCCGATTACAAACCTGGAAGCAATCAGTTCGTCAATTCTATATTTTCTATTCCGGCATCGACAAGTACCTACGTCGGGACAGAATATGGTCTATATCTCTATAATGCCAAAGACCGTACCCTACTGAAAACTCCTGTGCTTCAAAATCATCCCATCAAGGCGATGGCTTCCAAGGATTCAAAGACCTTACTTGTAGGCACCGACGATGGACTTTTTACTTATCAGCCAGCTCAGCAGCTGATTCAGCGGATCAAACATGATTCCCGCAATAGAAACTCGCTGGCCAATAATATCGTGTGGAGTATCTTTAAGGACCGGTCGGAAAATATCTGGCTGGGCACAGACCTCGGTTTTTCTTTGTGGTCCAATCGCAAGGTGGAAAAAATACTGCCTATCTATCAATTGACAGCAAGCAGCGACGGTAACCGTTTTTATAAAATTGCCAAGGATCGCAATGGCTGGTATTGGTTGGGTGGCGACAATGGTTTGATCCGGGTACATGGACTGGACGATAAAAATACGGAAAGCAACTGGTACCGTATGGATGCCAAAACCTATCGTCTGATACATAACCGTATCCGAGATATATTTCAAGATCATACGGGACAGGTGTGGATCGCCTCCGATGGTGGTGTCAATTTGTTTGATACGCATACCAAACAATTTAAAAGCTTTACAATTGTCGATGCCAGCGGCAGACGAAATGCGAAATGGTCTTATGATATCCTACAGGACGGACAGGATAATCTCTGGGTGGCCTCTTATATGGGGGGAATATTTGTCGTCAGCAGAAATAAGCTGCTGGATGCAAAGAGTCCAGTCGTAGCAGACCGTAATTTTAGTAAAGCTGATGGCCTTTTGGAAGATTTTGCCAATCAGCTAGTTGATAATGGAAGGGGTAAGATATTGGCGCTGTTCTATAATAAAGGAATCAGCAGCATTGAGGCAGCCACAGGGAGGATAACAGAACTTAAAGACAGCGCAGGCCATGCGCTAAATCAGGCAACCTTTATGCTGAAAGACAGGCAGCATACGATCTGGGTAGGGGAGCATGGCGAATTGCGCCGGATTGCGGCGGACGGAAAAAATACATTGGTTCGTTTTGATCCTGTCGGTAAAGGTGAAGTAACTGCCATGGCCGAGGTCAACGAAAATATCTGGGTAGCAACAAGTACAGGGGTCTGGCAGATTAATAAACAGAGCCTGAAAGCTGAATTATTAAGGTACGGACAACGGATCTCCTCCATGTATTACGATGCTGAACGGGAGGAAGTGGTCCTTGGGGGGATTGATGAGGTGGTTCTATTACCTGCACAAAATGAGCGAATGGATTTGGATAGGTCCAAAAAGATCGTGCTCACCGCTATGTATGTCAATAATGAACGATTTGGTAGCTACGGCTACGGTTTGCGTTATCGGAACGAGATAAGCTTGGCGCACGATCAGAATAACCTCCGGCTCGAGTTTTCCGACCTGGACTATGGGAATCATTTAGGCTATCGCTTGGCCTATGCTTTTAAAGGTAAAAATGAAACCTGGATCCCAATGGAACGTGGCGATAATAAGGTGCTCCTCTCCAACTTAAATTCGGGCAGCTACGATCTTCAGCTTGCGAAGGTGGATCTTGCCGGCCACGTTGTCTCAGAAATTTATACCTACGCTATTCAGATCCGTTATCCCTGGTATGCGAGCTATTGGGCCAAAAGTCTCTATGTGCTCATTGCTGGTTTCCTGCTGTTTTGGATTGTCAATTTTTTCAGGGTACGCAGTACCTTAAAATGGGAAAGACGTGAACGGCGGAAGGTCCTCGAGCTCACAAAGATGAAAATGGACTTCCTGACCGCTGTATCGCATGAGCTTAAAACGCCGCTAAGTCTAATTTTGGCTCCCGTAAGCCATATGATGCGGCAGACAAAGAACAGTGACAAAAAGAAACAGCTGGATGGCGTGCATCGAAATGCCTTAAAAATCAGTCAGCTTATTCAGGAATTGATGACTTTTGATCAGGTCGAACAGCAACAGATGCCGCTGCAGGGATTGCTGACCTCCCAGATTGACCTGGTTGACTATAACAGACAGATGATAGCCGACTGGCAGCAGGTACCCGAGTACAGTACTATCCACTTTGGCTTTGTCAGTAATATGGAAAGCTTTTTCATACAGACGGATGTCGCCAAGTTGGGCTCGATTGTCAACAATTTGATTGCCAATGCCTGTAAGTATAATCGTCCTGACGGACAAGTGGAACTGCGGCTGGAAGTAATTGGGGAGACTGTAAAGCTTACCGTTCAGGATACTGGAATCGGTATCGCTCCCGAAGACCTGCCTTATGTATTTAGCAAATTCTATCGCTCTTCATTGAAAGAAATGGCTGCAGTACAGGGGACCGGCGTTGGTCTTTATCTGGTCAAAAGTTATTGTGAGCAGCTGGGCTGGGGCATTGACATCGCGAGCAGCCAAAAGGGCACAAGCGTGACGCTCAGCTGGAGGCAGGATAATATAAATGATAAGGATTCCGCAGAAAGCACGCCGGCAACAGGCAAACGAAAATTGCTGATCGTTGAGGATAATGCCGAACTTGCTGATTTTTTACAAAATGCGATGCAGGTACATTATGATTGCCGCATTGCTGGCGACGGCAGCGAGGGCTTTCGTTTGATCGACGGGCATATCTTTATGCCAGACATTATCCTGACAGATGCCATGATGCCCAATATGGGGGGAATTGAAATGGTTAAAAGACTGCGACAAAATATCGTGACAGCAACAATACCGATTATGCTGTTGACAGCACAGGACGATGAGCTCATCAGACGCGAGTGGGTTGCTGCCGGAATAGATGCCTACATGGCCAAACCTTTCGATCTGGACCTGCTGCAGATACAGCTATTGCAGCTCTTGGATAGGAAAGATAAGCTTATAACTCAATTGCGCATCGACGAAATCAGTAAACCAGCCGAGCCAGCCACTGTACATTCGCCAGATGAAAAATTCCTGGCTAACGTGACGCAGTTGATCGAAGAAAATATGGACGATTCAGAGTTCTCCGTACAGCGCCTCAGTGAGCTCACGGATGTTGCCGCCCGACAGCTCCATCGTAAAATTAAACAGCTAACAGGATATACACCGGTAGAGTACATACGCAGCATTCGTATCAAAAAAGCTGCGCTCCTGTTGCAGCAGCAGAAGTTTACCGTGGCCGAAGTCATGTACATGGTCGGATTCTCCAATGCCTCTTATTTCTCGAAATGCTTTCAGTCAGAATTTGGGATGTCACCAAAAGTATATATGGAGTCTTTTGTTTAAGTGCCTGGTTTTTAGTGTTGTTGTGGTATTAGAGAACTGGGGATGTCCAATTTGTGTTGTTCTTTGTCCGATATGTGGCCTTAAAAAATAATACCGTTTGATAGGTTTGTAAGAGTAATAACCAAAAATTATAAATCGATACAATCCATGCGTGTAATTATTTTATGCTGCTTTGCTCTTTTGGGCTATGCCAATTCTTATGCACAATTTAAGGCCAAGAAAAATGTCCCCACAGTTTTTGTAGACCGTGAAGGTGTCATGCGCTGGTCTGACTCCAAAGCTGAGGCATCATTTTATGGCGTTAACTATACCGTTCCATTTGCCCATGCCTTTCGGGTGCTGCAGACCAAGGGAATCGATCGCAAACAAGCCATTGATCGCGACGTTTATCACTTTGCGCGTTTGGGATATAATGCCTACCGTATCCATATCTGGGATGTGGAGATCTCCGATAAAAATGGGAACCTGATCAGCAATGAACACCTGGATCTGTTGGACTATCTTTTTTTTAAACTCCAGGAGAGAGGTATCCGGATCCTGATTACGGGAATGACCAACTTTGGGAATGGCTATCCCGAAAAAAATATAAATACGGATGCATTTACCTACCACTACGATAAGTGTAAGGTTCATGCCAATCCACAGGCCATTGCTGCACAGGAAAAGTATATCGGTCAATTGCTTCGTCATGTTAACCCCTATACGGGTTACGCCTATCAGCAAGATCCTTACATCATTGGATTTGAAATCAATAATGAACCTTGTCATACCGGAACGGTTCAGACGACTTCGGACTATATTGCCCGGATGGTTAAGGCCATGAAGAAAAGTGGTAATAAAAAGCCTATTTTTTACAATGTAAGCCATAACATGGATCATGTAAGGGCTTATTTTGATGCTGATATCCAAGGGACCACTTATCAATGGTACCCTGTAGGACTGGTTGCGGGACGTGAACGTCAAGGCAACTTTCTGCCTTACATCGATCAATACAATATTCCCTTTTCAAACTTGAAGGGTTTTGCCAATAAAGCAAAGGCGGTCTATGAATATGATCCTGCAGATAATCTCTACAGCTACATGCACCCCGCCATGAGTCGCACGTTCCGTTCGGCGGGATTTCAGTGGATCACCCAATTTGCCTACGATCCAATGGATATGGCAGCTTACAATACCGAATATCAGACGCATTACCTCAATTTGGCCTATACACCCGCAAAAGCACTGAGTACCATGATCGCTGCAGAGGTGGCTTATGCTATACCGAGAAATAAAAAATTTGAGCGCTATCCACAGGATACGTTGTTTGGCGATTTTAGGGTCAGTTATGAGCAGGATCTCTCCCTGATGAATGCGCCGGACAAATATTTTTATACCAATAATACAGCAGTCAAACCTTTAAATCCACAGAAATTGCAGCATATCGCTGGTCATGGTTCATCACCGGTGGTGGATTACCGGGGATCAGGTGCTTATTTTTTGGATCGTCTGGAAGATGGCCTATGGCGCCTGGAAGTCATGCCCGATGCTGAAAAAATCGCTGATCCCTTTGCCAAACCATCGCTCAATCGTGAGGTGGTACATATCCTGTACCGATCTCAGATGATCGATGTTCGGATACCTGATCTAGGCGAGTTCTTTACCATTCAATCGCTTGTGGGGAAAAAGGGAGTCGCTAAGGATATTTCAGTCGCCAAAACCAGTTTCAGGGTTGAACCAGGCGTATATCTGCTCAAACGCAAGGATCTCCAGCTGAAAAATAGCTGGACAGCTTCCTCCTCCTGGAAAAATGGTTATTTGGGTGAATATTATGCGCCAAAAGCTCAACCATTGAAGGAAGCTTTATTGATACACCAACAGCCCGAAGTGCTGGAAAAAGGCAGCGCTGCCAAATTGCACTTCCGTTACATTTTTGAACAGCAGCCCGACTCGATTATTTTACAAACAGATCAAGTGTCGTTTTGGAAAGATCACAATCCCTACATTAAGCTGATCCCCAAAGATAGCAGCACCTATGAAGCGGAGATCCCGGCATCACTGTTAGCGGGAAGTGAGCTGAAATATACCGCGACAGTGTTTGTCGGCGGCAGGCAGTTCACTTACCCTGACAACCGGGCCGGTGCCCCGCTTGACTGGGATTATCGGGTCAATAGCTATTGGACGGTCGGACTGTGTGATCCGCATGCTCCTGTTACTTTGTTCGAATCCTTGTCTAAAGTAGCTTCTTTGGAAACTTTCGCAATTCCCGAAACCGCTTATATGACTGCAGAACGGCAGCAACAGGATTTGGGAAAGGTCCCTTTTTGGACCTACACCTTTCACACCAAGGATTCGGGGGCGAGGTATTTTTGGTTAAAGGATATCAGAACTGCAGTTCTTGAGCGGCCAGCGGGGCTGAATGCCGCTAAAAAGCTTTGCGTGCTCTTAAAACATCAGGGTGGAAGTCCGGTGCTGGAAGCTGGGTTTGTGACAAAAAAGGGCTATACCTACGTGAAAAAGATGAATACCGAGTCAGATGCCGAAACATTGGTCCGTATTGATTTGGCAGATCTGCAGCTTGTGCCAACGGCGTTGCTTCCTGCTCCTTATCCTGTCTTTCTTGAACGCTTTTTTAATCCGGCGGTACCCGTTCAATTTGACAAAATGGATATCGAAAAGCTCATTATCTCTGGGGAAAATATGGATGGCACGCCACTGTCGATTGCAGCGATATGGTTAGAATAACCGTATAGTGCGCTTTTATGCAATGAATCATTCCGTCGAGAATGCTAATGTACTGTTCGGATCGTCATTTTTCGGGCCGTTGCAAAGACCGAAAGAATTGACAGGTTAGTTTTCGGGACGGATCGACAAGGTTGACAGGAGCAGAAAGAATAAAATAAAGGGAAAGAAAACAATTATAAACACATAAATCTAAAAAAATGAAGGGTTTTGCATTTAAAACAAGTTTATTGGGCTTGTCATTGCTATCCTGTGTTGGGGAAACGCAGCTATACGCGGCAACGAAAGGAGAGAGTAAATGGATCAGGCCGATGCAACAGCAGGATATCCGTGGAGTGGTTCGCAATGAGCAGGGGCAGGCGATGGCCGGTGTGACGGTACTGGTGGCCGGAACAGCGGTGGGGACTTCTACGGCCAGCGATGGTTCATACCGTATTTCATTGCCCAAGGGCAAATCCCAGCTCTCCTTCTCTATTGTTGGCTATAGCAGCCAGACTTTGACGGTACAGGGAACATCCTTGAATGTCAATATGGTGCCGGCGGGAAATGTATTGGAGGAGCTGGTGATCGTAGGCTATGGAAGTACAACCAAAAAGGATCTCACGGGTGCTGTCAATACGGTCGGAAGCAAGGATTTTAACAGTGGACTGGTGGGGTCTCCCGAACAGCTGATCAATGGGAAAACAGCCGGCGTGCAGGTGATGTCCAACAGTGGTTCGCCTTCCTCCGGGAGCACCATACGAATTCGCGGGGGCGCCTCATTGAGTGCCAGCAACGATCCGCTGATTGTATTGGATGGGGTACCGTTGGAGACGGGAGGAATTAGCGGCAATAGCGGCAATTTTCTCAGTCTGATCAATCCTAATGATATTGAAAGCATGACGGTGCTTAAAGATGCATCGTCGACAGCCATCTATGGATCGCGTGCATCAAATGGTGTATTGCTGATTACAACAAAGAAAGGAAAGGGGGACGCTTTACGGCTTTCTTTTTCATCCATTGTCTCCATGCAGCAGGCGATGGGTGTGGCTGATATGATGTCGCGCGATGAATTTGCCACGCTGATCAATAGCAAAGGAACTGCCGCGCAAAAAGCGCTGCTGGGCAATGCCTCAACGGATTGGTTGCATGAAGTTTTTCAGGACGCCATGGGAACGGACAATAACTTAAGCCTGCAGGGAAAGATCGGCAAGACCTTGCCTTTTCGTGCTTCCGTGGGCTATTATAATCAGCAGGGAACCTTGCGGACCGACAAGACGGAGCGTATGACAGGGGCGTTGGTGCTAAATCCTACATTTTTTAATAAACACCTGACGGTCAATCTGAATGTTAAAGGTGCCCGCAACAACAATAGTTTTGCCAATACCGATGCCATATGGTCTGCTGTGGCTTTTAATCCGACGCAGCCAATTTATTCGGGGGTAGATGCCTACGGTGGCTATTACGAGAGTCTAGATAATGCTGGCCTCCCGGCAACTGGTGCAAATCTCAATCCACTGGGACTACTCCGTCAGGAAAAGCATCGCAGTACAGTCAATAGGGCTGTAGGTAACCTTGATCTTGATTATAAGTTTCATATGCTACCCGAATTAAAAGCACATGTAACACTCGGCTATGACTATGCCAAAGGGAACGGGTCTAATCTTATTCCGGCAAGTGCGGCAAATAATTTTACGATTGGAGGTGCTTTTGACCGTTATGAACAGACACTTAAAAATAAATTGTTTACGGGCTATCTAAATTATAACAAGTTCTTCCCGGAAATTAAAAGTACAATTGACGTCACTGCGGGCCACGATTATCAATATTGGAGTGCAGGGCGCCCACCGATAGTATACTATAATGAAGCTGGCGATATACGTTCTACGGCCATTGCATCTGACGAACGCCATACCCTGATCTCTTGGTACGGCCGGATCAACTACAATTATGACAGCCGTTATTTATTGACAGCGACGGTTCGAAAGGATGGTACTTCGCGATTTAGCCCCGAAAACCGATGGGGGACATTTCCTTCAGTCGCGCTGGCCTGGCGCCTTTCGCAGGAGTCTTTCATGAAAGGGATCGCTTTTCTGGATGACCTAAAGCTCCGGGCAAGTTACGGTATAACAGGGCAACAGGAAGGTATAGGCAATTATGAATATTTGCCGGTCTACAACCTGGGAACTGCCTATGCACAATACCGTTTTGGCGATCAGTATCATTTGGTATACCGTCCATCGGTTTACAATCGGGATTTACGCTGGGAAACAACCAAGGCATTTAACTATGGTCTGGACTTTGCACTATGGAAAAATAGGGTATCTGGTGCGATTGAATATTACACCAGAAAAACGCATGACCTATTGGCCAATGTACCTGTGGCGGCAGGAACAAACTTTGACCAGAATGCAACCATTAATGTCGGAAATGTTGAAAGCAGCGGTTTCGAATTTCAATTGAATACCGTCCCTATCCAAAAAGATAACCTGCGCTGGGAAGTTAATATAAACGCCACCAATCAGCATACGAAAGTGACCAATATTGCATTGGTACAGGATGCGAATGCGGTGGGAACTTATGTAGGGCCGAATGTCAGCGGCCGTGGTATCCAGATCCTGACAACTGGATATCAGCCCTATATGTTTTATGTATACAAACAGTTATACAACGAAGCAGGCAAACCCTTAGAAGGCGTATATGCGGATCTGAATGGCGATGGAGCGATCAATGAAAAAGACTTATACCGCTACCAGTCGCCGGCCGCAAAATGGCTATTCGGTTTCAATACGCAGCTAACCTACAAAAAATGGACGGCAGCGACCACATTACGTGCAAATTTGGGGAATTATGTCTTCAATAATACAAAAATGAACCTCAGTGCTTGGGAGACGGTTCAATATGTAGACCCATCGATCAATAACTTGCATCGGGAATACTTTAACACGGGATTCCAGACCAGGCAGTATTATTCGGATTATTATGTCGAAAACGCATCTTTCCTTCGAATGGAAAACCTGTCGCTGAACTATAATTTTGGTAAGGTGGGCAAGATATCCAATCTGCGCGTGGGTGCAGTAGCTCAGAATGTTTTTATTGTGAGCAAGTATAGCGGTATGGACCCCGAGGTTCCGAGTGGATTTGACAGTTCGTTCTACCCACGTTCAAGGACTTTCTCCTTGAGCCTCAACCTAGATTTTTAATGGCAGCCTCAAAAAAGAAAACTTATATAGCGATGAAAAATATAAAAAGATATTGTTTTGGATTGTTGAGTATACTCCTATTGCTGCAATCCTGCACAAAGGACTTAAATCAGTATCCCACTGTGGAAACTACTTCGGAGTCGGTCTACACTTCTGTGGATGGTTACCGTGCTGTGCTTGCTAAATTGTATGCTTCATTTGCCGTTGCGGGCAATGGTCGCGGTGATGCCGATCCGGATATGGCGGGCAGCACAGCTTCTTGGGGCTACCTTCGGGTATACTTTAACCTGCAGGAAGTACCTACCGATGAGGTGATCTACACCTGGGCGGGTGGCGATAACATGACCGATATTCAGTATATGACCTGGGGAGCTTCCGATACATGGGTGAATGCGATGTATTACCGGATCTACTACACTGTGGCTATCTGTAACGAATTTCTGCGGAATGCCACCGCGGAGAAACTGGCCGCCTTTAGTCCAGCCGAACAGGCAGAGATCTTAACATTTGCAGCCGAAGCTCGTTTTCTGCGTGCACTGGCCTATAGCCACGCCATGGACTTGTATGGGAATGTTCCTTTTGTGACGGAAAAAGATCCTGTAGCCGCGTTTTTCCCACCACGGATGGCGCGGACTGATCTCTTTGCATTTATTGAAAAGGAACTGACGGAGGTCGCAGCGATCTTGCCTGAAGCACGCCAAAATGAATATGGACGGGTAAGCCGTGCTGCTGCCTGGTCGCTATTGGCCAAGAATTATCTGAACGCTCAGGTTTATACGGGCACAGCACGTAATGCAGACTGTCTGAATTATGCTAAAAAAGTGATTGATGCGGGATATTCCTTAAATCCGAATTATAAGCAGGTATTTAATGCCGATAATGATAAACGGACCAATGAAATTATCTTTCCAATAGAAGCTGATGTCGCACATACGACCACATGGGGAGCGACAACTTATCTTGTCAATGGCCCTATTGTCGGAAGTATGAAATCATCGGACTACGGTGTACTTTCTGGATGGAATAGCTTTCGTACACTTCGTGAATTTGTCGCTCTGTTTCAAACAGAGGACAAAAGAGGTGATTTTTGGAAAAACGGACAGGCTTTGGATGTAGAAGATCCATCTGCCTCGAGCCAGGGCTATGGACTGGTCAAGTTTACAAATTTGAAAGATGATGGGACCTTTACAACCGATGAAGGTCTGGTGGGTACGGATTTTCCGATGATCCGTCTGGCCGATGTCTATTTGATGTATGCGGAGGCCGTGCTACGCGGCGGTGGGGGCAATGTACAGGAAGCGATTACTTTGGTCAACAGTATCCGTCAGCGGGCCTACGGAAGTTCAGCAGGGGCTATCGACCAAGCACAGCTAACGCTCGATTTTATTCTTGCAGAACGCGGCCGCGAACTGTTTTGGGAATGCACGCGCCGTACAGACCTGATTCGATTTGGGAAATTTACAGGCAACGCTTACCTCTGGCAATGGAAAGGCGGTGAAATGAACGGCCGCGCTGTGGATGCTAAATTCAACTTGTATCCAATTCCAGCGACTGATATGAGCGCAAATCCGAATTTGATTCAAAACCCCGGTTACTAGTCTTGGATGATTTTATTAAATAAAGACAATGATTACATATGAAACAATTGACACTCTATATCTTGGTGCTTCTTTTAATTGCCTGTAAAAAGGAAGGTGGAGCACCGGCTGTCAGCGGAATAAAACCCGCAGTGCTGCACAGCAGCACAACCGAACTAGTCTTAAAATCTACTGACCGCAAGGCAGTGGCACTGCAGCTTGTTTGGGATGAAGCGATCCTGGCAAGCGATGAGCCAATGGCACAGTCGGTCTTAAAAAATAAGATAGAAATAGCGGCAGACCCTTCTTTTTCTGTCATCGCCAAAAGTATTGAGCAGGTGGCAAGTTCCATTAGCTATACGCATGAACAACTGAATAACCTCGTCATGGGGATGGGATTTGTGCCTGATGAAAAAAAGGTGTTTTATGTCCGAATTGCTTCGCGATTGGGAGCCAATACAGACTGGCTCTACAGTAACGTGATTGCTCTGACTGTGACGGCTTACCAGCCTGTTGAGGATGCGGCCTATCTTTATCTTTCGAATAAAGAAATTACCCAATTCCCATGGAAGCTGTGTTCAAGAAAAGAAGATGGTTTTTACGATGGTTTTGTACGCCTCGATCAATGGTATAATTTCTATTTAACCAGTGAGGAGAGTACCAGTGCGTCGCTTATCTATGGTTCCTATCCCTTGGATGGCAGTCAATATATTCTATATAGCGGTGCAGATCGCTGGAATTGCTGGACGAGTAAAGGTGGATACCTGTACCTAACAGCCGACGTTAATAAGTTGGCTTGGAAGGAGACTTCCGTGGAATCGATGACGGTGACGGGCGATTTTAACGGCTGGAGTGCAACGGCAACACCAATGGTATATGACCAGACGGCAAAGGTTTGGAAAGCAACTATTACGACAGCGGCTGCCGAGCAATGGGGGATTAAAGTACTGATCAATGGCAGTTGGACTTGGTTTTTTGGAGCTGCGGAGGGTAGTGGAAACTGTAATTTATATACGGCAGATGGAAGTGGTTTTGCTTATGATAAGGTCGGCACGCATACATTGATCCTTGATCTAAGCGATCCAAAACAATTTAAATATCATGTAGAATAGGACCGATAGGTACGACACCTAAAATGAAATAATCAGATGAAAAAAATAAAAATAGGGAAAATATTAGGCTTGTTAAGCCTGTGTTTAGCGCTGTCCAGCTGCAGCGATAAAGATAACCTTGAAGTAGCTGCATCTTTGCCGCATATGGCAAAAGGTGCGGATGTGAGCTGGATTACGGAAATGGAAGCCTCCGGAGTACAATTTTTCAATGGTGGGGGCAATGCGGTGGACGGACTAAAATTGCTGCGTGGATTGGGAATGGATGCAGTACGTTTGCGGGTTTGGGTAGACCCCGAACGAGGCTGGTGCAACAAGAATGATGTACTGGTCAAGGCACGCCGGGCGAATCATTTGGGTATGCGCATTATGGTGGATTTTCATTACAGTGATACCTGGGCCGATCCGGGACAGCAGACAAAGCCTGCTGCCTGGAAAGCACTGGCGTTTGGCGGCTTAAAGAAAGCTGTAAGTGACCATACAACGGAGGTCCTGCAATTGCTAAAAGATAACAACATCTCACCGGAATGGGTACAGGTAGGCAATGAAACGGGCAATGGAATGCTTTGGGAAGATGGAAAAGCCTCCGTTAGCATGGCTAATTACGCGGCATTGAACAATGCAGGCTATGATGCGGTGAAAGCGATTTTTCCGGCAACAAAAGTGATTATACACCTTCACAATGGATTTGATAATAATTTGTTCCGCTGGATGTTTGATGGTCTAAAAAATAATGGCGGGAAATGGGATGTGATTGGCATGTCGCTTTATCCAACCCCAGAAAACTGGCAAGAACGGAATGCAGCATGTGTTAGTAACATCAAAGATATGATCGCCCGGTACAATTCAGAGGTCATGATCTGTGAAGTGGGGATGAGCTGGGATGCAGCGGATATTGCCGAAACATGGCTCAAGGATCTTTTCAGCTCGGTCAATGCCGTACCTGATCAGAAGGTGCTGGGTATATTCTATTGGGAGCCTTTGGCTTATGGCGGCTGGAATGGTTATACCTTAGGAGCATTCGATAATAATGGACGTCCGACAAAAGTATTGAACGCTTTTAAATAAAGTATATTTATGCCGCTAAATGATGACAAAATTGAACTGTAGACTATAAATACATGAATTGATGATGAGATTACTGCGTACGATTTACTTTTTGTTTTTTTTATTCCTATTTGTTCCGCGCAATTCAAATGGACAGTCCGCACGCCAATCCTTCCTGCTGGAGAAAAACTGGCGTTTTTTTCAGGGAGAAGTTGCGCAGGGTGAATCGATGGCATTGGACGATAGAACTTGGGAAAAGGTTACCATACCGCATGATTGGGCTATATTTGGGCCTTTTGACCGAGCACACGATCTGCAGGATGTTGCCGTAACACAAAATGGAGAGAAAAAATCGACCGTAAAAACTGGCCGGACCGGTGGTTTACCTTATGTCGGAGTGGGCTGGTATCGGACCCGCTTTGATGTGCCACAATTCGAACCCACCAATAAACGTGTGGTACTAAAATTTGATGGTGCAATGAGCGAGGCCCGGGTCTATGTCAATGGAAAGGAAGCTTTCTTTTGGCCTTACGGCTATAATGCTTTCCACTGCGATGTGACTGAACTGCTGCATAAAGACGGCAGGAACAACATGGTCGCCGTGCGCCTGGAAAATAAAGCGCAGTCTTCGCGATGGTATCCCGGTGCGGGACTTTACCGGAATGTGCATGTCATTGTTACGGATAAGATCCATGTACCTGTGTGGGGGACCTATATCACGACACCTTTTGTATCAGACAGCGTAGCTTCAGTTAAGCTCGAAACCAGCTTGAAAAATGCAGATGGCAAGTCGGTGCGGCTGGTGACATCGATTTTGGATGCAGAAGGGCGTGTGGTGGCACAGAAAGAAAACCAGCAAAAAATAAACTATGGTAAGCCTTTCGTACAAAATTTTGAAGTGATAAAACCGGCCCTGTGGAGTCCGGAGGCTCCGAATCTGTATAGCGCGTCTACACAGGTATTTGTCGATGGCAAGCTGACGGACAGTTTTGAAACTCGTTTTGGCATTCGGGAGGTACGTATCATTGCTGATCGGGGATTTATGTTAAATGGAAAGATCCGAAAGTTTCAGGGGGTATGCAATCATCATGATCTTGGACCATTGGGGGCGGCAATTAACGTCTCGGCCCTACGCTATCAATTACAGCTGCTCAAAGATATGGGCTGTGATGCCGTGCGTACAGCGCATAATATGCCCGCTCCAGAATTGGTCGCTCTATGTGACGAATTGGGCTTGATGATGATGATCGAGCCTTTTGACGAATGGGACATCGCCAAATGTAAAAATGGATACCATCGCTTTTTCGCGGACTGGGCCGAGCGGGATATGGTCAATATGATCCGTCATTTTAGAAATAACCCTTCGGTGGTGATGTGGAGCATTGGAAATGAAGTGCCTACGCAATGCAGTGCCGACGGATATAAAGTGGCTTCATTTTTACAGGATATATGCCATCGGGAAGATCCTTCTCGGCCTGTCACCTGCGGCATGGACCAGGTAAGCTGTGTGCTTGAAAACGGGTTTGCGAGTTTATTGGATGTTCCAGGGCTCAACTATCGCACGCACCGGTATGAGGAGGCCTATGCCAAATTGCCGCAAAATCTGGTGTTAGGTTCGGAAACAGCATCTACGGTGAGCTCCAGAAGTGTCTATAAATTTCCCGTGGTAAAAAAGGGCGATATGCTGTACCCAGATCATCAGTCATCGTCTTACGATATGGAGTATTGCTCTTGGTCCAACCTACCGGATGAGGATTTTGCCTTGGCAGAGGATCATCATTGGACGATGGGACAGTTTGTCTGGACTGGATTTGATTACCTTGGTGAACCGTCTCCATATGATACGGATGCCTGGCCCAATCATAGTTCCATGTTTGGTATTATTGATCTGGCAAGTATTCCCAAAGACCGTTACTACCTATACCGAAGTTTATGGAATAAAAAGGAACATACACTTCACATTTTGCCACATTGGACATGGCCGGACCGTGTGGGAAAGCAGACACCTGTTTTCGTATATACAGATTATCCGAGTGCAGAACTTTTTATCAACGGCAAGAGTCAGGGGATACAGCGTAAAACTAAGAATTCATTGCAGGAACGTTATCGCCTGATGTGGATGAATACGCTGTACGAACCCGGGGAGGTCAAAGTTGTCGCTTACGATGAATCTGGAAAGCCGGCGGCCGAAAAAATTGTCCGGACGGCGGGTAAACCCTTTCAAATTAAAATGGATGCGATGCATGATTCCATCGCTGCTGATGGACGCACATTGGCTTATATCCGTGTCAAAGCAGTTGATAAAGTGGGGAACCTCTGCCCGCATGCAGATGGATTGGTCCAATTTGAAGTAGGAGGAGCTGGTACATTTAAAGCGCTGGCCAACGGAGACCCGACCAATCTGGAGGCTTTTCAAAAGCCCCAGATGCATTTGTTCAATGGAGAGCTTACGTTGATTGTGCAGTCGGATGAAAAATCGGGAAAGATTCGGATACGGGCAAAGAGCAAAGATTTAAAAGAAGGCGTATTGACTATTCAGACGGTTTTGGTACCTTAAATGGCCGCCTTTCATTTGTCATTAATTGGATAGCCGCCTTTGTCTGTTATGCATCAAATGCCCGCATATCATCCCTGATATCCTGTTGTTTTCCTGGGTTTACGGTATTTGAACCGTATCGAGCATTGGCCTTCAATAAAAAATACCGAAGCGATTTGAGCTTCGGTATTTTTTTTGAAAAAGAAAAAATTACTACTTAAAATGTTAGATGGTTTTGCTATCGCGCATCATTTTAATGATATTGTGCGCTTCGAGCTGTTTGCTGAGCTGCGTATTGATCAGGCTATGGACGTTTTGTGAAAGTTCTTCCGATCCGTCAGCCAAGGCTGTTTGATAGGTCGATTTGAAGGCATCTTCACCTTGCTCACAGGTTTCCAATAGACTTCTTTCGTCGTCTCCGGTAATATTTACTTTGATGCCCATCCATACGCGGAAGAGCTTTCCGCTGAGCATCGTACTATCTGTTGCCTCTTTGCCCTCAAGTTCGACATAAGGCGTTAGTTCGGCGATAAATTCTTCCGACTGGCCAATGAACTTTTCGAATGTAGGGATAAGTTTATCTAAACCATGACTGTTCGCCAGATCAATTGCTTTTTTATAACCTTCGATGCGGTCATTGTTGATCTTGATAATGTCGTTGATGATTTCCGGATTATTGATGTTGTTTTCCATAATATTGTTATTTGTTATCATTTTGTTTATTCGAAAAACATCCTCCGACGAATGATCGTTTGCAGAATCCTAGATTCAGGTATTTAATTCATCCTCCGTATTTATCCCATTTTTTATTGTGCAAGAATAAATGCCTCTAAAACTTTCTACATTTTATCCTTGTTCTTGATCCGAATACTGTCATACAGGCAGCGCAATTAAAACTATGCAACAAAATATCCATGTAGCCATTATCGGGGGCGGACCCAGTGGCCTGTTTATGTACAAAAGACTGATTGAGAAGAATCTTGCGGGGCTCAAAATATCTATTTTTGAGTCGCGCAAGCAATTGGGCGCAGGTATGCCTTACAGCTACGAAGGTGCGACAGCCGAACACCTGACCAATGTTTCGGATCATGAAATCCCTACGCTGGTCACCACGATCGAAGAATATGTCCAATCCCTGTCGGTGGCTACGCTCCGTAGCTATGGCATTGATGTGGACGATTTTAATCGCTATAAGGTAGTTCCGAGATTGCTTTTTGGGCGGTACCTGTCGGAGCAGTTTATGCTGCTGAAGCGGCAGGCCGATGCAAAAGGGATTGAAACGCAAGTTTACCTTGCCAGTCAGGTCAGCGATATCATCGACCTGGAAAGCCAATCTCAGGTGAAGATTATCGTTGGCAGTACTGAAACACATATAGTCGACAAGGTCATTATCTGTACCGGTCATAAGTGGCCCACCAGGCATGAGGGCAATGTCGAACATTATTTTGAATCGCCCTATCCACCGTCAAAGCTCGCTTTGAAGACAGACCATGCGGTGGGTATACGGGGTGCTTCACTCACGGCGATAGACGCTATCCGAACGCTGGCCCGCCACAATGGGTCTTTTGAATATCTGGAAACGGGCGAATTGAGCTATCAGATCGATCCCGGTAGTGAACATTTTAAATTACTGATGCATACGCGTAGCGGGCTGCTACCTGCTATCCGTTTTCATCAGGAAGAGCCGTTTCTGGCTAATAATCTCTTGATCACGGAGGAAGAACTGCTCTTGAACAGAATGGAAAATGAGGGCTTCGTTTCCCTCGATTTTTTGTTTGAGCGGAATTTTAAAGCACAGTTCAAAGAAAAGGATCCCGACTTCTATGCAATGGTGGAAAAACTCAGTCTGGAGGACTTTGTGGAGGTAGTACTCAGTTTAAGGGAACAGAAAGATGCTTTTGAAGTCTTCCGTCAGGAGCATGTACAGGCCTTGAAGTCCATCAAAAGGCGGGAATCAATCTACTGGAAGGAGGTGCTTTCTGCGCTAAGTTTCACCTTAAATTATCCGGCCAAATATATGTCCGCCGAAGATATGATCCGTTTAAAGAAGGTGTTGATGCCGCTGATATCCATTGTTATTGCCTTTGTGCCGCAAGGATCCGGCCGCGAGCTGTTGGCGTTGCACGATGCCGGCCGGCTGGAAGTGGTCAATGTGGGATCGGAAAGTCGGGTCGAACCTGCCAGCGATAGGGGGGCTTATTATGTGTATACGGATGAACAGGGCATCGAACGCAAAGTACATTACAAAACCTTTGTAGACTGTGTAGGGCAGCGGCCCTTGGACTTTGCAGACTTTCCCTTTAAGAGTTTGGTCGACAACGGTAATATCAGTCCGGCTTATTTGCGCTTCAGGTCAGTGGATCATGCCAAGGAAGAATTATTGGCTGGCAACGACCACATGTTTGTTGCGCCGGACGGTGCGATCTTTCTGCAGGTACCCGGTGTGAAAATAGACGACAGCTTCCAGCTGGTAGACCAGAGTGGGCGTTCCAGCCAACGTCTTTTTATGATGGCTGTCCCTTATATCGGTGGCTACAACCCGGATTATTCGGGCCTCGACTTTTGTGCGGCGACCTCCGAAATCATTGCCGGTAGGATCGCCGAGGGGGGATAAATACGCAACTTTTTGTTAAAATACGGTAACATGGTTTGGGCTGGCGGACGCGGGATTTAATTTAGGCTCCTATTATTATATTTGGCGGCCATCTAGACCACCAGTTGGCACTGTCTTAACACAATTGTTGAAAAAGCATGCCTAAAACTATTTTAAGAAACCTGCAGATAGGTTTTGGAATATCGCTGTTGTTGCTATTAGCAAGTTCAACGGCTTCTTATGTGAGTATTCGTAAGCAGATCCATAATAGTGCGATGGTCGATCACAGCCGGCGGGTGATGAGCCGGGTCAACAAAATTCTGCAGGATCTGCAGAATGCCGAAACAGGCCAGCGCGGCTTCCTGCTCACGGGTATGGACAAGTTTTTGGATCCTTATAAAACGGGGCTTCAGTCGTTACCTCAATCCTTGAGCCGAGCGCACGATTTAACTTCCGATAATCCGGAGCAGCAGCAGGTAATCGATACGCTGTCTACACTCGTGCGATCCCGGCTGGCAAAACTTGAAAATCTGGTCAATATCAAAAAACGTGGTGGCATGGTCACGGTTTCCCAGCTCGAAGAGGGGAAGACCTATATGGATAGCTGCCGTTTATTGATCGGCAAGATCATTGATAAAGAAGAACTGTTGCTCAACAAGCGTTCGGATGAACTCGGACGTTCCTCGGGCTATACCTCCATATTTGTTTTGTTGGCTGCGGTAGTTTCTCTGCTGATTACCATCTTTTTTTACTTCCGCCTGCGGGCTGATTTCTTTAAACGGGAGCAGCTGCAGAATGACCTGAAACGTAAAGACGAGGAGATCCAGCGCCGGCTAAGCATTACCCAGCGTATTGCCCGGGAAATTGCTGCCGGTCATTACGATATGCAGATACAGGACGCCGAACAAGACGATTTGGGCAGTTTGACGGGATCGCTCAATGAAATGGCCCGGTCGCTAAAAACTTCTTTTGATGAACTCAATAACAACAACTGGCATCAGGCTGGATTAACACAGCTGAGCAATCTGCTGATGGGCAACAAAATGCAGGAGGAGCTTACAACCCTTACTTTAGGGCATCTCATCACCTACGGCAATTGTGTCAATGGGGCTATTTACCTGATGGAGCAGGATCAATTAGTCTTAAGGGGATCCTATGGGCTCGAAGATCCCGACCATAAACGCTTTGCTCCAGGAGAGGGCATGGTTGGCCAGGTCTTTAAAGACGGCAAAGAGAAATTATTCGAAAACCTCGAAAATACCCGTTATGTCATCAGTTTTGCTGCCGGAAAGGTACAAGTAAACAACCTTTTTGTACTGCCTGTTTTTGATGGTAATCAATGTATCGGTGTGATGGAGCTGGGGTCATTACAGCCCTTTTCTTCCCTACAGCTTGCATTCTTCAGGGATGCTGTGCAGAAGGTAGGTACTTCACTCGCTGCGGCACAAGCCAGGCTGGTGGTACAGAATTTATTGGAGGAAACCCAAGCACAGACCGAAGAGCTGCAGGCGCAGCATACCGAACTCGAATCGCTCAATTCGAGCCTCGAAATGCATACCCATAAACTGCAGGCTTCGGAAGAAGAACTCCGCGTACAACAGGAGGAACTGGTGCAGTCCAACCGCGAACTGGAGGAACGCTCAAGGTTGCTGGAAGATAAAAATATAGAAATCGCCGAACGCAATGAGGAAATCCAGAAGAAAGCAGCCGAACTTGCACAAAGTACACGCTATAAATCTGAATTTTTGGCCAATATGTCGCATGAACTGCGTACACCGCTCAATTCAATTCTTTTGCTCTCCCGTTTGATGGCCGAAAATTCGGATGGCAACCTCAATGACGAGCAGATGGAATCTGCCGCCGTGATCCAGAGTTCGGGAAAGAGCCTGCTGACCTTGATTGACGAGATTCTGGACCTTTCCAAAATAGAATCCGGAAAAATGGATCTGGATGTACAGCCTGTATTTTTTGCTGACGTACTGAACGGCCTTTCGGCTATGTTTGGACCGATCGCCGCCGACAAGCAGCTCGGACTGGAAATGAGCACGGGGGTAGGATTACCGGCCCAGCTGGAAACGGACAAGCAGCGTCTGGATCAGATTTTACGTAATTTACTCTCCAATGCCATTAAATTTACGGCTTCGGGCAAGGTAACCTTATCTATTGATCGCGAACAGTCGTCCAAAAAGCGGATTGTGTTTGAAGTGCGCGATACAGGTATCGGCATCCCAAAAGACAAGCAGCATCTCATATTTGAGGCTTTTCAGCAAGCCGATGGTTCTACACGTCGCAAATTTGGCGGTACGGGACTGGGACTTTCTATTAGCAGGGAGCTGGCGCGCCTGCTCGGCGGTGAAATCTTGCTGGATAGCGAAGAAAATAAAGGCAGCGTATTCCGTCTGTTTCTTCCGGAGCAGATTTCGGGAGCGATTCCAACCGCTTTTGATACGGAACAAGCGTGGCCAGTAGTCAGTGAGGAGAAACAAGAACTAGCGCAGCAAGCGCCGCAAATGACAGCGCTGCCTGTAGAAAAGCCGTTGGAGATACCTATTCCAGCTGATATTCCGGATGATCGCGACAGTATCGTGGCTGGCGACCGTTTTATCCTGATCGTCGAAGATGATATTGAGTTCGCGAAGATCCTGTTGAAATATACGCGCCAACAAAACTACAAAGGGATCGTGGTGGTGCGCGGTGATATCGCGGCCGAGATGGTAGCGCGTTATATGCCGCTGGCGGTCTTGCTGGATATTCAGCTTCCGCTCAAAGATGGCTGGCAGGTGATGGCTGAGATCAAGGAAAATCCCAAAACAAGGCATATACCGGTGCACATCATGTCTTCTTTGCAAGTCAAAAGAGAAAGTCTGCTGCAGGGCGCCATAGACTTTATCAATAAACCGATGGCACTGGAACAGATGGGTGATATGTTCCGCAAAATAGAGGATGCCCTCACGCGCCATCCCAAAAAAGTTCTTATTGTTGAAGAAAACCCCAAACATGCGGCGGCCCTTTCGCTGTTCCTCGGAAGTTTTAACATTGCTTCGGAGATCAAGAGCAACGTGGAGGAAAGTATTGCCGCCCTGAGCTCAGATACCGCCGACTGTGTGATCCTCGATATGGGCGTCCCCGACCGTGTGGGCTACGAAACATTGGAGGCTGTCAAACGCAACCAGGGACTCGAAAACTTGCCGATTATTGTGTTTACCGGCAAGAACCTTTCGCAGGTGGAGGAGATGAAATTAAAACGTTATGCAGATTCCATCGTTGTAAAAACGGCAAATTCCTATCAGCGTATTTTAGATGAGGTGGGATTATTTCTGCATCTCGTCGAAGAAAATAACGGTCCTGCTACCAAAACCAGCAGCAGGCTCGGTTTTTTGCAAGATGTCCTGCAGGGTAAAAAGGTGCTTGTAGCGGATGATGATATCCGTAATATCTTTTCGCTTACCAAAGCACTCGAAAAGTATCAGATGACTGTGGTACCGGCAACCGACGGAAAGGATGCACTCAAACAGCTGGAAGAAAATCCGGATGTATCGGTGATCCTGATGGATATGATGATGCCGGAGATGGATGGCTACGAAACGATTGCTTCGATCCGGAATAATCCGCGTTACGAGGATATGCCTATCATTGCTGTTACAGCCAAATCAATGATGGGAGACCGGGAGAAATGTATCGCTGCGGGCGCGTCTGATTATATATCCAAACCGGTAGATATCGATCAGCTCTTGTCCCTGCTGCGGGTGTGGATGTATGAATAATAGTAGAGGTATGAATATTAAGGCAATAGATAAAGAGTATGGATAAGAATAAAACCGTATTGATTATCGACGATGATCAGAACAATATATTTGCGTTAAAATTGGCCTTGAAGTCGAGGGGTTTTCAGGCAATGGGCTGTCTTTCTGCGGCGGAGGGGCTTGCCCAGCTGCGGGATCATGCAGGCATAGGCCTTGTCCTGATGGACATGATGATGCCCGAGATAGACGGCTATGAGGCCACGCAGCTGATCCGCAAATCATGGAGCGCCAATAAGTTGCCTATTATTGCGGTGACAGCGCAAGCGATGACCGGCGACCGTGAAAAATGCCTTGCAGCGGGAGCTAATGGCTACATCTCCAAGCCGATCGATATTGAACTTCTGGTACAGATGATAACCGAAGTAGCCGGATGACAGCGGGCAAAAAAATTGTAAGCCAAGAGCAGGTGATGGTCCTGATGGAAGATGTGGAGCGTCTCTATGGTTACGATTTTACGCATTACACCAAAGCCTCCCTTTCGCGCCGGCTCAACCAGCTTTGTCTGCTAGACAATTTTGCGAGTTTTGCCGAGCTGCGCTACCGCATTGTCCATGATCCGGATTACCTGCAGCGATTTGTTGAAAAGATGACGGTCAACGTGACTGAAATGTTTCGCGACCCCAGCTTTTTTGCGCATCTCCGCCATGAAATCCTGCCCAAATTGGGGACTTCACCCTTTATCCGCATTTGGGTAGCGGGCTGTGCCACGGGAGAGGAGGCGTATTCTTTGGCCATCCTACTTCAGGAGGCTAAACTGCTGCACAAATCATTGATCTATGCCACCGATATTAATCCTACCGTGCTCGAACAGGCAAAGAGGGCCGTCATTCCCATGGCAAACCTGAAGTCTTATGTCGAGAATTATCAGCTTTCGGGCGGCAAGGCGGATTTTTCATCGTATTATACAGCTAATTACAATTGGGTGAAGCTCAATTCCACCTTGCAGGAGCGTATTGTCTTTGCTTCGCACAATCTAGTGAGCGATGCTTCTTTCAACGCCTTTCAGCTCATTCTATGCCGCAATGTGTTGATCTATTTTGATACCTCACTGCAGGCCAAGGTACTGTCCTTGTTTGACGAAAGCCTTGAAACATTCGGTTATCTTGCTCTAGGCAGTCAGGAGACGCTGCGCTTTTCGGTGTTGGCTTCCAACTATAACCAGGTGGGCAATGAAAAAATATGGCGGAAGATAAAGTAAAAGGAGATGTTTTTTATGTATAAACTTTTCTTAGAAAATTAAATTTTTAAAAAAATAAAGTATCTTAGTAGGATTGGAGGAAAAATGACTAAAATTCTTTTAGTTGATGACCATCGGCTTGTGCGGAACGGGATACGTTTGATCATTGATACCCACGACAAGCTTTCGGTGGTAGGAGAGGTAGACAGCGCGGAGGATGCATTGATCTATCTGGAACAGAACACATTGCCCGATTTGGTTCTAACGGACCTGAATATGCAGGGTATGGATGGCATAAGTTTTATTCGGATGGCCAAAAAAATATATCCGGATCTAAGATTTGCCCTGCTGTCCATGATCGAAGAGCCCACTGAAGTAGCCGAAGCTTTTCGGAGCGGCGCAGATGGGTACCTGTCTAAGGGCGGCGACTATGATGAAATCTTATTTGGATTATTACGGTTATCCCAAGGGCATAAATATCTGATGACCAATTTCGGTCTGCGGTTTATGGAAACTTTTGATGTCGAGAGCAGCGCAACTGTAGATGTAGCTTCACGTTTGGCACATTATGAGATTACCGAGCGGGAGTTTGCCGTGCTCGAACTGATTGCGCAGGGGTTTACCGCTGTCGAAATTGCGGATAAGATCTTTTTGAGCAAACGGACTGTCGAAGGGCACCGTCAGAATCTGATGGACAAGACCAAAAGCAAAAATACGGCCGACCTGATCCGTTTTGCCTTTCAGCAAAAGCTGCTGAGTTAAAATAAATGATCGCCTGTGATTATTGCAGGCGATCATCTGCATTCTTTTCTAGTTGCGTTTTTTCAGTTTTACCATTTTCTTCGACAAGGGAATTTCATAGCGGTTCAGTTGATCTTTGCTGATTCCTTCGAGCTCATAATGGCTTTCGGGATTTACATTGAGCAAAATATGCGCGATATTTTGGGCTGGATCACTGTTGAAAACCAATGTAACGCTGCGGTCTTTTTGATCGTAGTGGAGTTCGGCAATTTCGCCGGCATCTGTCGTTAGCCATAGATTTTCTTTAGCCAGGAACACGCGGCCTTTGGAAGCCGTTGTCAGGGCAACTTTGACCTGTTGTTTTTCTGTTTTGAGGTTGCCGCTAAAAGCGAGCCAGCCAAATTCAGGATGCTCGACAATATAGGTTCCTGAGTTGACCGCATAACCATAAAATCCCGTTCCGTAGTCTCCGGATATCCCATCATTGGCCAGTGTGGACGGGTAGGAGTGGAATGCTCCGGGCCCAAAGCCATCTTCGGTGACATTGGCGAGTGCCCCCATCATGCCGGCATGTCCGATGCGAAGCAGGTAGAAATCGTCGGGGTGGTCGCGGAAGGCCGTCAGCACAGGAATAGCATTAAGTGCAGAGCCATAGTGGTGCAGCTGGCGCTCGATACGAGAAAGCTTACCGCCGTAGACAAAGTCCCAATAACGGCGTGCGCTGCCATTGTAACCCCAGTGCGGCACCGTCGGCATATAGGCGATAATGGCATTGAGCGTCACTTGGGCTTTTTCATCAAAACCAAAAAAGCGGGACCAGAGGTATACTTCTTCCTGACCGGTGGAATCCCAGGGCATTTCGCTTCCGAAAGGATAATTGAGGGTTTTCCAATGTTCTGCACGCTTGCGCATAGCCGCTTCCAGGTTATTGGCCATCAGGGTCAATCCCTCCCGGCGCAGGTCGTTGAGCACAATCAGGAATATACTGCCTTCCATCTGACCGAATTGAGCATAATAAGGGGCTTTTTCGACCATGGCCATGCTGGTCTGGTAAGCTCTTTCGAGGTAAGTTTGCCAGCTTTCTTCATTGACGAGATTCGTGTAATTGCGTGCAAGCCGGTACATGACCCAATGTGCTGCAGCTACGTGTGGGTAATTGTAAGACCTGCCTATATCATCGGCTTCTTTTTTCGGCCAGGCAGCCCAGGTCTTCCAGTTGATATCCGAACGGTAGGTACCGGCAGGCATAGAATCAGGTTCATAATAAAACAAGCTTTTGACGACCCCGTATTTCTTATCACCTTCCCGATGCTGTATGCGGCCATAGAGGGTTTCATTGACAAATCGCTTGAGCTTGGCTATTTCCTGTGGATTGGGCTGCAGCACTTGCTTCATCATGGCTGCAAGCCAGCTTGCAGCGCCAGCTTCATCGCTTAAACCTGCAAACCAGGCACTCTTATTTTGGGTAATGGGCTGCTGTTCTTCGTAGTCATACGATATGACAGATGGTGATCGGCCAAACAAATCTTTGTCATTTTCATACCACTGCTTGGTGGTGAGGAAATGACCCAGATCCTTTACGACTTCTTTTTCGGATTTGATGACTTTATAGTGAATTGTCTGCGTCATGCCGTCCCGGTAGTTGATTGTCAGACGGGCACGTCCCCAACGGTTACCTTGTACTTGGTATTCGGTCCATTGATGTGGGGTATTCCCTTTTTTTGTCAGGGTCAGCGCACCTTCGGGATAGACGCTGACACTTTTGATGGCCTGATTGTGTTTGACAAAAAGCTTGACGGGATTATCCATCGGAACGACATAACCCGGGGCACCCACCGCCACAGGTCTGTTGTTTTTCAATAATGCTGACTCAATGCCACGGATGCTCGGTGCAAGGACAAATTTGAGGGCAAAGGTTTTGGATTCACGGGGTTTCAATACGGTCGAGGTCGGTGTATTCCACTGCTCTACGCCTTTCCAGTCGGTATCGGCATGTGCCTTGCTGTGGATCAGCCATTCGTGAAATCCCTCAAAGGTAATACTGCGTGGTGTCGGATCGCTGTTGAGCGGATTGTAGGCTTCAAAGCCTGCATTTCTGTAGGGCAATACCAGCAGACTCGGGCCACGACCATGTAAACGGTTGACCTGTAGGTAGCCGGCATCCCGACCGATATAGGGATCAAAAAAGACATTGTGGGCATGTGCCTGATCGAGGTTTTTCCAGTCCATGTTGTTGTTGAATGGAAGGGGGATACCCAGCGAACCAATCTCGATGGAATAATCATTGGGATTGGTCAGTTCGAAGCTCAGAATCAGATCGCCTTGCTCATCCTGCCAGCTGCGGACGACCTTGAGGGGGATATTGCCGAGTGTAGGACTGATGTCGGCACTGGCCAGGCTGTTTTTTGCCGGGCTGAGCGCCTTTACAGGCTTCCGGTCTGCCGCCGACGAATAGGCTGTCCATGCCGAATCGCCCTGACGGCGCAAACTGACCGTGATATCGCCGATATGAAAAAACTGATTACGGTCCCTTTTGTTTAGGAGTTCAACCGGTGTATAGTCAAAATCCTTTTCGCCGCTATTGGGACGAAAGGAGGAGAGGGTCTGCGATGCGTTGAGGATCGCCACATGCAAATCTTTGAGGGTAAAGCTCTGGGCTCCCTCTTCCACGCCTAAGGTAGCTTGTTGCGCTTTGACTGCTTTCCATACAGGATGTTCGTCCTGCTGGCTGTATACGCTGCTTGGCAACTGGGTGCATACGAGCGCAAATAGGATCCAATAGCTTTTTTTAAGATTCATTTTAGATATTTTATTACTCATGATAAGACAGCGAAGGTCGTTGCTCTTACAAAGATGGACGATTACGGCTTGTATTTATGGGTAGATTTTAACCTTCAATAGTCCATTTTTAACCGATTTGACCTCAAAATTTGTCATGTTGCTCCGGATTTATAAATTTAATGTAAAATTGACATTTATCATAGGTTTTATTTGTTATAAAATTGATTGAAGGAGCTGTCTTTTTGAACCGGTAAACTTTGCGCTATGAGGAAGCATTATTTTTATTTTACAATTCTGGTTATACTGCTCTTGTCCTCGGTGACAACTTTCGCGCAGTCTTTAAAACCTTGGCAGCAGCCGAATGTATTGAATCCATTGTTGCCTGGCTATTTCGCCGATCCGACCATTAAAAAAATTGGTGATACCTATTATATTTATGCTACGACCGATGGCAATGGCTGGGGAGCAGGACCATCGCAGGTATGGACATCCAAAGATATGAGAAACTGGACAATTCAGCCGATGAACTGGCCGAATACGCACTGGTATTGGGCGCCTGATATGACGCAGGGCTACGACGGGAGGTATTACTTATATTATAGTCAGCCGGTGGAAATCTTTGGGGCAGTTTCGGATCATCCCGTAGGTCCCTGGGAACCGCTGGTCCCGGATGGCAAATCGATCATTCCTAACTATAGAATTCCAGGGGTGATCACCCTCGATGGGCAGACTTTCCGCGACGACGATGGCCGTATTTATATGTATTGGGGAACCTGGGGCATCTATCCCGATCACGGATGTGCTGTTGGGTTGCTGAACAGGGACATGAAAAGCTTTGAAAAGATACAGCTGATCCCGAATACTGTGGCAAAAGAATTTTTTGAGGCCCCTTATATGTTTAAGCGCAAGGGCGTTTATTATTTGATGTATTCCTCGGGTCATTGCGAAGATGAGACCTACCGTGTGCAGTATGTTAAAAGTAAAACCGGACCTATGGGGCCTTTTGAATATCCATCGCAAAATCCGGTATTGGTCACTAACGTGGATGGCAGTATCCATGGTCCAGGTCACCATAGTATTCTCGAGCAAGATAATCGCTATTTTATCGTTTATCACAGGCACAATAATCCGCATTCGGGCGGTGGCTTCCATCGCCAGGTTGCGCTAGATGAGCTTTTTTTTACAGCGGAGGGCGATATCGAAAAGGTAAAGCCGACACATCAAGGTGCTGCGGACCTGCTTCCATCAGTTGAGCGACCAAAGGATTTAGCTTTTGGTAAAACGACAAGCGTATCCTCGTTTTATAACAGCGATTTTAGACCTTCTTTCGCGGTAGATAACAATAATGGGACGCTCTGGCGGGCAAAAAATAATCAGGGACCGGCCTGGATAGCCGTTGATCTGGGCAAGGCCGAGACCGTACAGACGATTTCTATTCAGTTTGAATACCCAACTTATGCTTATCAATATCGGCTTGAAACTTCTATAGACGGCCATTCGTGGACGGTCTTTATCGACCGGTCGGACAATAACCGCTGGGCGAGCCCGATTGTGGAACATGGCAAGACAAAAGCAAGATTTGTCAGACTTCAGGTATTGAATGCGCAATTGAATGGGTTGCCGCGGGGACTGTGGAACATGAAAGTGTATGCCCAGCGGCTAGGGCAGGAAACGCTATGGTCCTCACCGCAGCAAATGCCTGACAGCAATGCAAAACGATCAGATTTGCTACATATTGATGCCATGGATTATCGTGAAGGACAGCAGCTTTCTGATATTCAAAATAAGGGTTCCCTGCAGGGGATATTCAGGACGGAACAAGCTCTACCCGTTAAAAACTACCAAGGAAAGAAAGCCTTTTTCTTTGATGGAGCCACGGCATTGCGTTCGAACTTTGCTGTACCAAGTTCCCTGGCTGGAAATAGCTCCTATAGCCTTGCGATGTGGGTCAATAATCCGACTATTGGACGGCTTGAGCAGTTGGTTGGCTGGTCGTCGGGATCGCAGGAGCTCAGCAAAGCGGTATTTGGTTACGGTAGCGATCCGAAGCAGGGGGCTGTCATTCATGGATCTTGGCCTGATATGGGTTACTCTTCGGTACCCAGTCCGAATACATGGCATCATTTAGTGCTATCTTTTGATGGCTATGAGGAGTCTATTTATGTGGATGGAAAGCTTCAGCGCAGGGAAAATAGGATGCTATTTGTCAACCCGGGTAAGTCTTTTGTTCTTGGAGCTTCGGATATACTGGATCAGAATTTTTCGGGTTATGTGGCTAGTTTGCATTTGTATAATACAAGTATGGATGAGGAATCTGTAGCCAAATTGGCAAATGCAGTTTCGGAACAGCACTTCTTTGGGCTGCAAACTGACGATTTAAACCTGGGAAAGGTCAGTACCTTGAGAAACCAGGGGACAGCGCTAGATACGTTGGTGACGGTGCAAGATGGGGAAGTTATTGTTCAAGGAAATAGACTCGCACTACGCGGAAAGGCCTTTGCGGCGGGAGCTTTGACAACATTATTGCAGCGAAAAGATTATGCGATGGATTTTGACTGGTATGATGGTGCGGCTTGGCAGCATGGGATTGCTGTTTTTGATGGAGGTAAACAGATCTTTTATTGCAATGGAAAGGTCGAAAAGCCGGCTTTGGCTAATAAGCTGCTGCAGGTAAAAAATAACAAGATCGAAATGGCCTATCCTTTTCATTTCTTCCGTGTCTATCCCCATACACTGACTGCAGATGAGGTGAACACAAAATTCAGTTTATGGAAGGAGGGATTGGCTAGCGGTCTGGGGCATTATACACCGGTGGTGCTTTCCGCGCCGCGCTTTATCAATGCCGATCAGGTATTTGTGCAGGTCGAAAAAAAACAGGACCTATGGTATCTATTCCGTTCCGAAGGAGGAAGTTCGGGCTGGAAGCAGGAGCCCCACCATCTTTTCGGACCTTCTGAAATCGGCAAATCGATCGAAATTTTGGCAAAGGATGCTTTTGGCCACGTGAGCAGTGCGGCGGCAATGCCTGTGCTGGAGCAAAAACCGTCTCTGCTCCGGGCATCTGATCTGCCGAACGATAAGGTAGCGGATAAGAAGATTTCTTTTTGGGATGGTTATCAGGCCAATGTACGGGACGACAGTACACAGACAGCAATATCCTGGCAGATCGATCGTGGAAGAATCCAATCCAAAAATACGAAATGGGGCGATGCAGCATTTCCTGTGCCATTCGTGTATAAAGAACTTGAGGAGGATTTTACGCTGGAAGTAAAGGTCAGCGATGTGGTCGGACTGGAAAGTAAAACCCGTACATCCAATGAAGCAGGAATCATGATTCAGCTTGCAGACAGCATAAATGCTTACATCAACAATTGTATTTTGACAGGATGGAACCTGGGGAATCTTTCTCGAAGTATTGGTCCACAGGTTTTTCAGGAAGGAAACACGGGGACGGGCCTGAATTTTTCGCCTTACCTCCAGATTCAAAAAGTAGGTGATTATTTCTTTTTGCGCTGTTCTGTAGACGGTATACAGTGGAAGGACCTTCCCAATACGCCATTTCTACGAAAGGATCTGAACGGAAAAAGGCTACGGGTCGGACTCTATCAGCTTGCTGGCAATAACCAATTAGGTTATGCGGTATTTGATACACTAAGGATTTGGAAGTAAGCTGATTCGGTTGTTTTTTTAAGGGGATTTTTTAAGATTCGATGGGTGATCATTTGTCTGATTACTGCGACCGCTAGCAATTACTGTTGAAGGATCACTTGGAATCAACGGTTGCTAGCGTCCGGATCAGCGAATCAGCTTCTGCTTTTGCAATGGGCCTGCTGGATGATGCCGTTTGCACTTTATAGCGGATATCTACGACTTTTGCCTGTTCATCATAAGTGGTTTCCACTTCCAGGACCTTGGTGTATTGCCTCTTTTCGGCATCATATCCGAAAGCGAAAAGATCAAGTTCTTTTTTGATGCTGCAGCCTTTAAAATAGACATTTTTCCAGCGATGTCCTACATGGTCGCTCGGATTGTACCAGATGATGCAGGAATCGAGATTTCTTCGGCCCCAGTTGGAAGGAAGGGGATATAAACCCAGTTTTTTGCGCTGTTCATTGTAATCGACGCCATAATTTTCTGTAATGCACCTTTTACTAAAATAAGACCGTATGGAAGGATAAATAGGCAATAGGATCACAATAAAGGACAGGGCGGCAAATAGGTTCCGAAAAGTGGTCTTCTTCATAAATATGCTATGTTATTTGTTGTTAAGCTGGTTTATTGGCTATGGCAGTACGTTGTTGGCAATTCATTATGTTTCTCCATTTAAATATATTAAAAAAATATCTTTTGAAAGCTCCGACGGGAAGATTTTCCAAAAAATAAAGGAGTCGAAACAACACGACAGCGCGCTCATGGTCTGACCTGACTGGGGCTGATGGCAAACTTTTTCTTAAACGCAGTGCTAAAATGCTGCAGCGAACAGTAGCCCAGTTCAAACGCGATTTCTGTAGCCTGTTTTTTACCCTCCAGCAGCTGATTTTTTGCCAGCTCCAGACGTAGATCGGATAGATAAGAAAATGCGGTCTGATGGAATATTTCTTTAAATCCTCGTTTGAGTTTGTATTCATTTATGCCGGCTATCCTTGCCAATTCGATCAGCGAAGGCGGCGACTCTATATTTTTAACCAGGTAATCGCGGGCAAATATAATCCGCTCTTTATCTTCATCATATTTTAGATAGGCTGCTGCATATCGGTTGTTATTGAAGGATTCGGCCTGTAAAACCAGTAATTCAATTGTCTTTGACAGAAAAAACATCTTCTTGAGACCAGCTGAATAATCGCAGTTCAAAATCGAACGGATACAGTTCAGCTGTGATAAATCGATGTTTAAATTGCTATCTGAAAATGCGGTCGGACTGCCTGATACAATCTTGTCCGCAAATCTTTGAAGGGATTCATTTCCATTTTTTGATAGATCTAAAAAAGCCTCCTTCTGGAATTGGATCATAAAGGATTTCATTTTTAGTTCATCAAACCTCATTTTACCCGAAGCCTGAGTACCGTAGAATAAATTGTGCTGATTTTTTTTCAGTTCAAAAGCACCGTTCATCCCATCCTGTTGGATTGATGTGCTCCCTTGCAGGTTAAAATGCATGCTCACCAGTTCTGTATCGCCTGTCCAGTCCATTTCAGCCGGCCGGTTGAGGTCTGCTTCTGCATACAGGATTTTGATCCCGTCAAAAATCCATTGTTTTGATGAGAGCTCACCATTAGGCAGCTTGATTTTAAAGACTTCATCTTTAAAATCCCTGCCCTTCAAGCTGTCTTCATCGAAAGCCATTTTTAAGTGCTTTCCCTCATTTTTCAATTCAAATCCCATGGTTCCCGAATTTACTAGTTTTGCTCCTTTTTTTGCAAGTTGATGCGATGGAAGCGAGGTAGTTTTGTACTGAAAATTAACGATAATTACTTAACATGCAAAATACCTATACATTCTCCAAAGCTAGCCAGTGGCTGTTTTATTCCATCTGTGCATACTTTCTGATGAATGGTGCCCAGCTTTGGGAGACAGCACTTATGGTGCCTGCATGGACAGCAGCGCCACCTTCTTCCCTGATTATCTTTCAGAAGCCCTATACCTTGGATTTTAAGATTTTCTGGATTGTCATGCACAGCCTGCATGAAATTATCTTTATCGTCGCTTTATGTTATAATTGGAAAATAAACAAGCGCCGAAATTTGATGGTTGCGGTATTTTTGGCCCATTTGTGTATTCGGATCTGGACCTTGATCTACTTTGCACCCACGCTGATGGAATTTCAGCGATTGCCCTACATTGATACCGTGGACCTGATCCTGAAAGAGAAAGCTACGCAATGGCGCAATCTGAATGATTTGCGCGTGGCCCTTTTTTTTGTGCTCAATTTTTTACTGATACCCGGATTAAAAATTAAAGAAAAAGACGATGAATAAGAAAGTTATTATTATCGGTGCTGGTATTGCTGGGCCAATACTGGCATTGCAGCTCAGAAAAATCGGTGATGACGCTGAAATTTTTGAATCCCGAATGGACGACAATAGGCAGGAGGGAGCCTTTTTGGGGCTTAGCCCGAATGGATTGAATGTATTGAAGGAATTTGTGGATTTAAATGCATTAGAAGAGGATTATACAAGTGCTTCAATGACTTTTTTCAATGCGCGGGGGAAACAGATCGCCAAGCTGGATACCCAATATCAGCTGCAAAAATATACGGTTGCAACCCTTCAAGTAAGACGGGCAAACCTGAATAGGCATATTCGGGAAGCGGCGGCAGAAGCTGGTATAAAGATAAGATATGGTAAAACGTTCGTCAGTTTTCAGGAAGCAGAAGATGGTGTAACCGCCTATTTTGCCGACGGAACTTCGGCTTCCGGAGACCTGATGATTGCCTGTGACGGCATGTTTTCAACTGTCAGAAATCGTTTATTTCCAGATTTATCTGTACTTCGATATAGCAAGCTGATCTCGACCGGTGGTTATGCCCGGCTGCCAGAGCTCGTTAAGCCATCGGAATCCATACAGATGACCTTTGCTGAACGTGGTTTTTTTGCCTATTCGGTTTCCGATAAAGGTGAAGTATGGTGGTTCAATAATTATTTTAGAGCGCAGGAACCGAGCCCAACGGAAATTAGGAAAACGCTGAAAGGCGAAATTCAGCAGCAGCTGCTCGACATTCATAAAAATGACGATCCATTGTTTTCCAAAATTATAACCAACAGCCACGAGATCATAGCCTATCCGGTTTATGATTTGCCTAGGCTGCCTAAATGGTATAAGGGACGCGTTTGTCTTATTGGGGATGCAGCACATGGTATCTCGCCTCATATCGGACAGGGAGCTGCACTTGCCCTAGAAGATACATTGGTACTCGCGGAGCTCCTAAAAAAGTACGAGGAATACCAAAAAGCTTTTGAACTTTTTCAGTCTCTACGCCAGCCCCGAGTCGAAAAAATCATTAAAAGCGCCCGAAAAGTAGGCGATACTAAGACGAAAACAAATCCAATAACGGCCTGGTTTCGCGATCGCCTGCTTCCTTACTTTATCGACAAACAAGTTCAACAGCTGGATTGGATCTATGGCTGGGTTTATCCCTAGCATTGTGTATTTATTTTTGATCGATTTAATTGTTTTTGAAATAATCAGCAACAAGATACCAGACCTTCTTTTTTTCGCCCCTATCGGAGAGTAATCCCTTTCTGTTCCAGCCTTTTTGATAAGTTGGGTGCGCTCTTCCTGGAGAACGAAAGTCAACCAGGAGCCAGGGTGTTACGCCTCTTAAGAACGATATATTCTTGAACATGTTAAATTGGCGCTTATAAATATCCACCAGATAATCTTCACTCCAGCTACTCGCCCGTTTTGGATCTATGTTGTTTCCAAAGACGGCCTCACCACCGAATTCTGAAAATATAAGTGGTTTGTGGAATTTGGATATCCATTCGACTTCTTTATCGGCATCAGGCCATGTCTTGTACCAGCCAAGGTACTGGTTGATGGCCATAATATCCATCACGCGGTTAACCTCATCCTCGATATAGGCCTTGTTGCCTTCAAAACGCATATTGTTAAATGCAGATGTCACAAGACGGGTATTGTCCAGCGATTTTGCGAGATGATAGAGTGCGATGAGCGAACTGTCTCTCGCCGGGGAGGAGTAGGTTTCGTTCGAAAGACTCCAGATAATGGTGGCCGCCCGATTTTTATCGCGGGCAATCAGCTCACGAAGCATTAAATTCATTTTTTTCTTCATGCCCGGATCTGCGAAATTGATCCCCTGGTAAATGGGCAGTTCCTCCCAGACCATCAGCCCCATTTGTTCGGCCATTTTTACCATTTTTTCATGATGAGGATAGTGTACCAGGCGCACATAATTGCAGCCCAATTCTTTCGCCCAATCCAAGAGCATTTGATAATCGCTTTCGCTATAGGCCCGGGATCTGCGCTGTGGTACTTCTTCGTGGATATTAATTCCTTTTAGAAACATAGATTTGCCGTTCAATAAAATATTTGTCCCGTCAACTTTGATTGTTCGAAAACCGATTTGCTCCTGAATGTGATCAGTCTCGGTCGAGACCTGCACTTCATATAATTTCGGAGCTGCCGGTGTCCACAAAGTCTTCTTCCGGAACGGAATTTTAAGTTTGGCTTTTCCACTGCTATCTGTTCTGGTTTTATAGGTGAAGTTCAATTCGGGAATATTTATCGCGATGGCTTGTTTTTTTTTAGGTCCATCAAGTGTTACGTATCCCTCGATGCTATTTTCATCCTGCTGCGCCAGTTGAATAAAGTAATCTTTGATATAGGTCGTGGGCGTCTGTATAAGGTCGACGTCCCGGGTAATCCCACCATAATTGAACCAGTCAAAACCAAGACCGGGTATACCATCTTGAATACGTTGATTATTGGCTTTCACGATCACGTTGTTATTGCCGATCCTCAGATGATCGGTGACTTCAAATTGGAATGGTGTAAAACCACCTTCATGTTCTCCGATCTTGACCCCGTTCAGATAAACTTCGGCTTTATAGTTTACGGCAGCAAAGTGGATGAAGGACCGTTTATTCTCAGTTGCTTGTATTTTAAAAGTACGTTTGTACCAGACGCTACTTTCATAATAGTAGAGCTCGGGAAGTTGTGAGTTGAAATCCCCGGGTACATACAGCTGTGGGCCACCCTCAAATGAGGATTCGACAAAGTCTGTATTGCCCAATGGTTTCCGGTCTTTATAATAGGCAGCCCAATCACCGGACCCTGCATCAAAGGGGTCGATAATGGTTTCCCATAAGCCATTTAGGCTGGTCCTTTCCCGACCATCGATATGGATCATTGCTGATTGTCCAAACAACAGGAAGGGAAATAGGTGGCATAAGGCTAAAATAATTTTCAGTTTGAGAGTTGTTTTCATTTGCTAATGAGGTGAGTGGTATTTGGCAAAAGAACAGTTGTTAATCTTGTTATGAAAATAATAATTTAATTAATTTTTAGAACTAGTGAAATTTGATTGGGCTTTTCTGAGGGTAGGATAACAGCGAGTGCTTCATCATTTTGTTTAAAAACCAGCTTTTTCTTGTGCCCCAATAGCGATACAGTTTTAACGTTGGGGGAAACTGTTTTACTTTTCTTTCCGAATGATTTGATCAAAACCCTTCCATCACTTGGCCATTCCAGTATATGGGCATAGATAGCATCTCCTTTTTGTACAAAACGGATATCAGCTGCAGTATAAGTATTTTCTTTGTCTTCATTGAAACCAGCCGCATTCAATGGCCTGTTTTCATCTGTACTAGGTCCCTCACCGTATATTTTCCATGGACGGGTATCAAAAATACCAGCTTTATTGACTTGCATCCAATCGCCTATTTCATGGAGAATTTGCTCTTCCTTTTCGTCTATGCTGCCATCCCCCTTGATGGGAACGTTAAGCAAGAGGTTACCATTTTTACTGACAATATCGATAAGCATATGGATAACTTTTTTGCTGGATTTGTAGTTGTTGTTTTCATAGTCGGCTTTGTTGTAATGCCAGCTTCCCAGGCAAGTGCATGTTTGCCAGGTTTTCTCCTGCACCTGATCTGGCACCCCACGCTCGACATCCCATACCAGACAATCTTTTTGCTGTTCGGATAAAATTTTTCCGAATAGCACGGCATCGACCTTTCCTTTGTTTTTCTTGGCATTACTGTTGTAAAAATGGGCGGCAATATCGAGTCCGACGGTACTGATAGGCCAGAGGGGAAGTGTGGTATCATCAAAATAGAGCAGATCAGGCTGGTAGCTGTCGACCATATCGATTGTGCGTTGATAAAAATTATCGATATATTCCTGCGTGGGTTTGGAGGCTCCATTATGCCAATCCCACTGCGCCCACAAGGATTTTACGTCTTCGCTTCCCTTACTGAGGGGATGGTTTTGCCGATAGAGTTCCTGGGGATCATAGCCTTCCCACCATTTGCCTTTTCCCTCAGCTTTCGTGACGTTTCCATCATAAGGGACTCCTTTTAATGGGCCAGATCGATCTGCTCTTTGGGCGGTTTCATACCATGTCCATGCATGGGAGGCATGAATGCTCACGCCGAAAGGCAGCTTATTTTTTTTCGCTGCTTTCGCCCAGGTGGCCAGGATATCGCGCTTCGGCCCCATATTAACTGAATTCCATTTTTGATATTTGCTATCCCATAAATCAAAATTGTCATGATGGTTGCCCATTGCAAAGAAGTATTGTGCGCCTACCTTTTTGTAGAGTGCGACGAGCCGTTCGGGATCCCATTTTTCAGCTTTCCAGGTAGGAATGATATCCTTAAATCCCGCTACTGAAGGATGACCATAAGTTTTTACATGTGAATTATATTGTTCGCTGCCTTCGTCGTACATGCCGCGGGCATACCAGTCTCCCTGCTCTGGTTGACATTGAGGCCCCCAATGTGCCCAGATGCCAAATTTGGCATTGCGAAACCATTCCGGTGCTTCATATTGTGCCAAGGATTCCCAGTTCGCCTGAAATTTATCAGGCAGGTCTACCTGTTTTTTTTGTTGGGCTGGAGCGTTTAATGTCGTTCCGAAAAAAGTAAATACTAATAATGTCTTAAAAAAGTGTTTTTTAATCATGAGGTTTAGTTTTTATATTTTAAAATAGTATTTTTCTAAAAAGCAATAATTTGATTTGTATCTTATTGTGGTCTAATTATCGCAGCATAGCCACCACCGCTTACCATCTGTATTTTTATCACATTCCCAGCTTCAAATGATACATTTTTTTTCTCGAGTTTTGTGGGATTCGTTGCTGCGTCATTTGCATCCCGCCAGTATTCCAGTATATACCTTCCAGGGGGTAGAAAACTGGTTGGTACTTTCACCTTGCGGGCTACATCGTTAGTCATGGCACCGATAAACCAGTTGGTTGCCGAACGTTTGGCCATTACAATAAATTCTCCAGGATACCCGTCAACAAAATGTATGTCATCCCATACGGTGGGGACGACCTGTAAAAAGTCGCTTCCAGGTTGGCCTAATACATGCTTCGGATGGTCGCAGAAGACGGTGAGGGGACTTTCATAAATGACAAATTTAGCGAGCTCAGCGCAGCGGGTATTCATCATCAGGGTTGGCGATTGATTCTTAAACTGTGCCGGTGTCACATTAAGAAAACCTCCTGGCGTATAATCCATTGGTCCGGCCAGCATGCGCGTGAACGGCAAGGTAACGTTATGTGCAGGCCTGATGCGATCAGAAAATTTGGCGTATTCTTCCCCTAGCACGCCTTCACGCGTCATCATATTGGGATAAGTACGTTCGATGCCATCAGGTTTGTACGCTCCGTGGAAATTGATCATCAAGCGATGCTCAGCGGCTTTCTTGATTACTTTGTGATACCAATTGACCATCTCTTGATCGTCGCGGTCCATAAAGTCTATTTTTACCCCAGCAATGCCCCAGCGTTCATATAGTTCAAAGGCCTTTTCGTAAGCGTTGTTGCGGTTGGCATCGGTGCTATAAAGCCAAAGCCAAAGACGTACATTTTTCTGCTTTGCGTAGTTTAATATTTCGGGCATATTGATTTGAGGAGCGGCTTTGGTGATATCGGCTTGTGCTTGGTTAAATGGGCCATACCATTGCCAGTCGATCAGCATATAAGGCCAACCTTGGGCAGAAGCAAAATCGATATATTCTTTGATAACCGCGTCTTCCATTTTTACCTCTCCACTCCACCAATGATCCCAAGCGCAAAGTCCCGGTTTGATCCAGCTGGGATCTTTAATCGCACAGGCAGGGTTGAGCGACTGAACGATTTCGGATTCGATGAACTTTCCGGGATTATCGCCTATCATCAGCACGCGCCAAGGGGTCTGTATTTTGTCGAAGAACCGGGCTTTGCTCCCGTTTTCTTTTTCCCCAGGTAAAGGGGAGAGCTTTGTGCTGAGCAATGCTTGTCCGTTAACATCAGATTCTCGGCCAATATAGAAGCCGGGATAGTTGGCGATGTGCGCTTCGGTTATGGCCAGATAGTTCTCTTTATCGACTTCGACCAATAAGGGAAGGCCAGCTAGGGTCTCCTTGTTGAATGCTGCCAATGGAACTTTATTAAATTCGCTTTCTTGGCTGGACGTATAGCGTGGTTTATAGCTTGCTGCCCAGGCTTGTGCTTGATCTGCAACAGAAAATCCGGTCATCTCCCGGCTAATAGTTCTATTGCCTATTTTGGAGCTACTGTATAATTGATAACGAAATGCGACACCTTGGTCATAGACCCGGAAGGAAAGATCCATTCGACGCTGCTCACCATCTTTTTCGACAAGGTTCAGCTGTATCTCGTTCCAATGCATGTCGATATGGCTGTGTTTGTTTTTCACTACTGGCGTCCAGGAGTCTTGTTCTCTCGTTGTTTGAGGACTATTTAACAAGGTAAATCCTTTGTACATGGGGGGCTCATCCTGGAATTCAAAGCCGAGCGGTGATGGATTGATTATCGGTCTGTCTTTGTACGAGATGGTGTAGGAGAGTCTGTCTGTAAGGTCTATGTCCACACAGATTTTCCCATCTGGCGATTGTAGCATATAGGTCTGGGCCGAAAGTGTGGATGCTACGGTAAGAAATAAGAGAAGAATAAGTGCTCTCATAATAAAAATGCGTGTTTGAGTAATTAGCGTATCGTTTAGTTTTGTTCCATAATAAGTACTTCCCATGGATTCAATAGAAGCGTCTGACCTGGTTTCGCCACCTTGCCAGAAATAAGTTCTTGGGCTGGAGGACCTGTATAAGTTAGTTGTTGTGCTGCAGCGCTGTAATTGAATAGGTATTGAATAATCTTTCCCAATTTGTTTATTCCTGAACGTTGGATGATGGGGAAACTGTAACTGTCTGTGGTGACAACTTTGGCTGCAAGTGCGGCTTTTTTGATAGTCGCATCGAGTAGCTCCTGAGAGGGATAGGTTCCGATATAAGTCAGTTTTCCCTTGCCGTAGGTGTTTTCTGTGATCACGGGCCATTTGCCAAAGAAGGGGTGTTCGGCATAAGCTAAGGCTTTAGCCGTCTCGGGTATCAAAAATTCATACCAGTCGCCAATTTGATTAGTATTCGTCAATTGAAAAGGATTATCTTTTAAGTGCATGTCGCCGATGGTAGAAAATTCCTGATAGTAGAATCCGCAGGCCTTTCGTAACGGCCCCGGTGCAGCAGTGGCCCTGATGGCTGAGTGCTCGTTGCAATAGCCGCTTTTGTGCATCATAACGACATGACCGCCTGCACTTACGAACTTGTCAATGGCCTGCAGTAGCTCATCCGTAGCGACATAAAGTGGTGGGATAATCAACATGTCGTAGCCATTAAAATCGGTAATTTTATCGCAGGGGATAATATCGGCTTCAATGTTCTGAAAGTAGAGCGCTTTATGGACCATGTCGATGGGATAATTATTTTTATAGGTGTATGGCATAAAATTCAGCGCATGGTAAGAATCGTGGCTATATAAGATGGCGGTCTTATTTTTCTTTTTTAAATCAATAAGGTGATCGCCGATTCGGGCAAGTTCTTGTGCAGTGGTTTTAACTTCATCGTATATTCGATTTGGCTGGAGATCGTGTCCTAATACCCCCCGCCAATAGCTCTCCTGACCATAATGTAAAGTCGACCAATGCCAATATTCGACCATATTGGCACCGGCGGCGTAATGGGCATAAACGTTTTGCCGTAGCTGTCTATCGTAGGGCGGGTATTGCGTGCGTGCATCCCAGCCTATACCTTGGGCATTGGTTTCCATAACGATATAATTATTTCTGGCGACAGTACGAACAAAATCCCCGGCATAAGCAATACGCTGGCCGTCCTGTTTATCCTGTACGTCATGGTAGATATTAATGGCAGGATATTGCATCTGACGAAAACTCTCTACCTGATCAATATTGTGGAAATCAGGCATGAAGCAGTGTGTTACAAATTGGTCATTACGTTTATATTCATTGACAATGTCGCATTGCCAATTAAGAAAGTCGGCGACTTGTTTTCGGTTGTAGCGCTCCCATTCGTTTTTATAAGAGGGGTTGGTCACGCCGTCCCGGGTATAGAATTCTTCCCAGGTCCGGATATTCATGCCCCAGTAGTTCATGCCCCAGGCTTTATTGAGTAAATCTAGGTCGTTGTTAAAACGGCCCTTGATGTAATTGCGGAATCCGATAAAATAGTCCCTGTTGTTTACGCCGCGTGCTTCTGTCTCATTGTCTACCTGATAGCCAATGATTCCGGGATGCTTGGCATACCGTTCCATTAGCTTGCGGATGATACGCTCACTGTAATACTTAAATGTAGGGTTGGTAAAGTCTATATTCTGTCTGATGCCATAATAAGCTTTGTTGCCGCGCTGGTATTCGGCCAGTATCTCGGGATGCTTGTGGGCTAACCAGGCTGGGATGGAATATGTTGGTGTCCCCAGGATGATGCGGATACCGGCCTGATGCATCTTGTCCATAATGCGGTCCATCCATTCAAATTCAAATACGCCTTCTTGCGGTTCAAAGAGGCCCCAGGCAGATTCGCCGATCCGTATCACGTTAAGCCCGGCATCTTTCATCAGGCGGATATCCTCATCCAGACGCTCAGTGGGCATATATTCGTGATAATAGGCGGCGCCATAGAGCGGTTTATCAAATTTGTATTGTCCTTCCAGTGATCGGACGTCCAGTAGTAATAAGCAGAGCAGAAAAATATTTTTTGGTTTCATGGTTTTTTGGTACCTGGTTATAGTAAGAGATAGAGACGCACATGGTACGTCTCTCTGGGGCATGTAGTCAAAAGCTTGTTTTATACGGCTTCCATTAATTGCATAGAGCTATATTACTTTTGACTGCGTGGATATTTAGCAGGTATTGCCATTGTTTGCTCCAAAAACAACGGGTCTTTGAATGTACTGCTTGTCCGGTCGTATTGCCCACCTCCCTGAACGTCCCAAAGCATGGGACACATGCCACGTGAATAAATGGCTTCGGTGACCGATACATTAAATAGCCTGACCACTTCCTGTGTTCTATTCTTTGAGGAACAGGCATATTCACCAACAACGACAGGTATCCCTTTGTCAACGCAATTTTTCTTGAGCAAATCCATATTGTCGTTGAGTTCTTTGAATTCTTCTGCTGTACCCCAGGAAGGTACACCGACACCCCATCCGGCGTCTTCACCATTGCCCAAGATGGCAAACAAAGGCGGTGTGTAATAATGCACGGTCAAGGCTAGATGTTTTACCGGATCGTTCGGAATTTTGGTGAGTGGATCGAAAGCATACTCCAGGCCCGTGTTGTAAATTTCCACTAAAAGGTGGCGCTTGGCATTGTTGCCACCCGATCGCCGGACGATATCGACAAAAAGCTGGTTCAGCTCGTTTACATAGCCGAATGCTTTTGCTTTTTCGGTCGGTCCACCTTTCCAGGGTGTCCATATTTCATCATAGCCAATTTCATTCATGGGTTCAAATATCAAGTGATCTCCATATTTCTCGAAGCGGGTACAGAGCTGCTCCCAGATGGAAGTGAACTTTTTCTTTGCTTCATTGTCGGTGGGGACCTTTTTGACCCATTCATTCTCATGATGCACATTTATAATGGCGACCATGCCGCAATCGAGCGTCCAGTTCAGGATCTCTTCGACTCTATTGAGCAGATCCGGATGAATCCGGTAATTTTCTGCATTGATCATCATATTGCTCCAGGTGACAGGAATGCGCAGTGATGAATAGCCGGCTTTGGCATAACCTTCGATCATTTCTTTTGTAATGAGGGGGCTGCCCCATGCAGTTTCGTAATTGGTGATACTACTAGGGTTGATCCAGTCACCCGTTGCATCCAGCGCATTGCCAAGGTTAATTCCTAAACCCATTTCAGCAACCAATTGGTTAGTGCTAAAGTTGTCGCGGACCAGGAATTTGCTATACGAAGCCTTGGGTTCTTCTTTCGTCTCGGGTTTGCTGAGTTCTGTATTGGCCTTCATTTCTTTTGTGGAGCATGCCGGGAGTACCAACAGCATCAGGAGGTAACTTACTAGTGTTTTCATTGTTCTCATTTTAGGTGTTTTTTTATATTGATATTCATGTTGTTAATGGTCATAAACGTCCTTTATTCATTGCTAAAAGGGATGGCGGGTAGGCCTTCCTTATTGAATAAATTGACATCGGGATTGTCACTCCAGGCATAGCGGACGAATACAGGATTTGCGATCTGATCTGCCTGTACGATAACTTGATTACCGATAATATGGGCTTGGGCCCAAACAAATTTTTTATCTGCTCCGGCCAGGGCAAATCCTTCGACATACCCGTATTTGTTGTTTGCAACGAGTCCTCCGCCGATAGCATCAAAAGAAATAACCAGTTTATTGCCTTCCTTAACCAGTGATCTGTAAACTGGACCCGAGTACACAAGGTCTTTTTTACCGTAGTCTTTGGCCAGTGCGATTAAAGCAAGCCGCCGGCCAACTTCTTGTTTGTTGCGTGGGTGGATATCATCTGCTTCACCGATATCCGTGATCACTGCCTGTCCCGTATGGGCAACACGAAGGGTCCGGGTCTGTGCATCGCGCAGTTTTGCCCAGTCGCTGTCTTCGGGTGTTTTTTCTTTGGCCATATAATTGGCCAATTGAACCCAATAAAATGGAAATTCTTGCTTCCATTGCGAGCGCCAATCTTCTATCAGGTTCGGAAATAGCGTCCGGTAATCATAAGCGCGTCCGGCATTGTTTTCGCCCTGATACCAGATGACACCCCGAATGGAATAAGGAATGATAGGATTGATCATGGCGTTGAAGAGCAAGGACGGAAACATATTGGGCGAAACTTCTTTGTAGCCATGCTGCTGTGTGGTGACGGCCTCTTTGTAATTCCAGTCACCATCAAGTGGAAATTTCTCACCTTCGACTTCGATGTAAAGCTGGTCTGGCTTACCGTAAAATCCGCCACCACCGCCGGTGTCCATAATTTTTAGGCTGATTATATTTTCACCTTCTTTTAAAACAGCGGTTGGGATCGCGTAGTTCCGTGAGGTTGTGTATCCTTTTGTTTCACCTATTTTTACGCCGTTTATCCAGCAGATATCGTCATCATCGATGGTGCCAAGCTGAATGTACCCTGACTTTCCCGCGCTACCCTTGGGGAGATAAATACTGCGCCTGAACCATACAATACCGTCCATATCGCCCAGCTTGGATTCCCATAACTGTGGAACTTTCATCTTTCCCCATGCAGATATGTCTGTATTATTTTGGTACCATTTGGCAGTTATCCCCGGATCTTTGGCCAAAGCTTGCTGATATGCCTGTTTCTTCAATTCGTTTTCTCGCAAAAAGCCCTGTAGGTCGCCATTAAACTGCTGTTGGTAGGGGGCTTTGAAATGCGCAGGTAATTTGTCGAAACTATATCCACTCGTCCAGGTTTCGACGCCGGTACCACCCCAGGACGCATTGATGATACCAACGGGGATACCGAGTTCCTGATAGAGCTTGAGGGAAAAAAAGTAACCTACAGCTGAAAAATCGCCCACCGTGGAGGGCGAGCATACCGCCCATTTTCCCCTAAGATCTTGTTTTGGGACATCACTGATATCCTTCTCTACATTGAAGGCCCGAATATTGGGGTAATTGGCATGGCTGATTTCGCTCGCGGCATTATTGGAATTTTTTACGATCCATTCCATATTGGATTGGCCAGATGCAAGCCATACCTCACCGACCAGGATATTTTTTAGGAGAATCTGTTGGCTGCGGCCTTTTATTTCCATACTATAGGGACCTCCATACGAAGTTGGGGCTAGAGTAAGGTTCCATTGACCATTTTTATCTGCTTTTGTCTTTAGCTCCTGTTGCATAAACTGCACATGGATTGTTTCATTTTTTTCGGCCCAGCCCCATATTTTTATAGGGCTGTCCCGTTGTAGAATCATGTTGTCGCCAAATAGTGTAGGAAGCTTCAATTCGGCTTTCAGCAGAAGGGCCTGTAAGAAAAAGGCGAAGAAAATTGAGATTTGTTTTATAGTCATATTTTATTTTGTGTTATAGTCAAACCAGTCGAAAAATGCTTTGGCATTGCTCGGAACGCCATTTGAAGTTGCATACAATCCTATCATCACACCTGTAAAGCCGCCTGCAACCTCGGTCGCAAGGTAGCGTGTATCCAGTCTTCCGATTTCTTGATACGCTTCACTGTCGTCACTCGCAACGGAAAAGATATACTGTTGAGGGCTTCCTTCTATTTTTAGTTTTTGCTGGTTACCCTGAACAGTTTTTTCGGCAGCGATATAATTCATTGATCCGACTTTTACGCGTAATTGAATGATATACCCGCCTTTCTGTTTTTTGATCAAGAAGTCATAATGATGGCTGTTGTTTTGAATCAGTGTGATTCCGGCCTCTTCATTGTCATTAATCGATATGAACTGCAGCAGCGTACTTGCTGTAAAATTGTGCTCCGTTTGTCTTCTAAGGATAGCAGAAAGCGGTTTTGTATCGTTAAGTGAGGTTGGCGCAGCTTGTATTCTTAACCAGCCTTTTCTTTCGGACAAAGAATAATGCTCCCGTACGGGATTTCTTAGATATTGCCATTCAAGTCCAAGTTGTTTGCTGTTAAAATCGCTTCGAACAGGAGGTTTGGGGAATGGCTTAAGCGGCAAAGTAGGGGTTTTCATATCCAGGCTAATTGTTCCATTGCCATTGACCTGTGGCCATCCACCTTGTGGCCAGTCTACAGGAGCAAGGAAAGTCTCCCGGCCCAAAATGTGGTAATAGCTATAGGGCTGCGTAACCCTGAAACCGAGGCAAACCAGCCACCAGTTGCCATCCTTGGCCTGAACCAGATCTGCATGTCCGACACCTTGAATAGGATTGGCCTGTCCAATTCGATTGGCATGCGTCAGTATCGGATTCAGTGGACTAGATTCGTAAGGTCCAAGGATATTTTTGCTTCGCCCAATGGTTGCGCTATGCATGTATTCGGTGCCGCCTTCACCCAGAAGTAGGTAATAAAATCCGTCTTTTTTATAGATATGGGGAGCTTCGGGAAAACGTCCACCGATACCGCCCCAGACGAGGTGTTCGGGGCCTATGACCTTCCCGGTTTTTATATCAATCTCTGTCACCCGAATACCTTCGTTTCCCTGGGTGACAAAATAGGTCTTACCGTCGTCGTCCCAAAATATATCAGGATCAATACTCTCGATTGCCACATGGGTAGGGTCACTCCAAGGACCGCTGGGATCAGTTGCCGTACAATAAAAATTGCCACCCGATGATACATTGGTGCAGATGACATAAAATAGACCATCGTGATAGCGGATAGAAGGAGCAAATAAACCACCCGAAGCAGTTGCCTTTTCCAGCGGTAGCTGTGTGTCGCGCGTTAAGCAATGGCCGATTTGTTCCCAGTTGACAAGATCTTTGCTGTGATAAATCGGGAGGCCCGGAAAATATTCAAAAGATGACGTGACGAGATAATAGTCATCGCCCACTCGGCAGATGCTCGGATCGGGATTGAAACCCCTGATAACCGGATTAGAAAAACCGGTTTGAGCCACGACATAATGGGAGGCTAGGGAGAATACGGCCGCAATAATGAAAGAAATGGTCTTTTTAAATTTCATGTGTGTATGCTTATGATTTATTTATTATTCATGGCCGGTATGAGACGATCGTTCGCTTATCCGGCCCTGTTGTATTCGTATTGCTGTTTGACGGATATAGATCTAGTTTTTGCTGGTGTCGATAATTCTAAAATTGTCGAAATAGATGTCAACCTTGGCATTGGCATTGTCCGCTTTATTTTTAGTGAAAATGCCCAGTTCGGAGTTTGCTATTTCAGCAAAGCTTCCGTAGTTTACAACCGTCGTAAACCTATTGAGGGGTATGTCACATGTCATCCATTTTCCGATACTTGTTTTGTTTGTGTTTCTATCGCGAGGCACATAATCTGATACCATTTTATCCCAATTTCCTTTCAGTTGCATATCAAATGTTGCCGTTGCAAGTGGTTCATTTAAAAAACATTCAAATCGGAGTACCAAACTGCTCGTAGGCGTATTGGCAGGTATCGCATTTACGGAAGGATAGACACCTTTATTGGAAAGATTTCCCCACCAATATTGCCATGCACCGGGTGTACCAAAAATGCGGTACGCTGTTCCTGTGGTAAAGAAAGGTGGCTTAGTTCCATCTGCAATGACAGGCATATTGTTGTCTCCCCAATCATAACTGCCAACTTTATCCCAGTCTAAAACAACATGTTGAATGGGATAAAACAGCAACATTGAATTGGATTGCCCGCCTGCGGCATAGACAGTGATCTTTCCGGATGCTATTGGGGCTTCGGGTAAGCGATAATAAATGGTATCTTGACTTTTAGCCACCATTAAATCTTCGCCTGGAATATCGAATTCCCCGTTGATGTTTAGTTTGGTTACATCAATGAAGTTGCTACCGGTAATAAATGCCTGATCCCCGATGATAGGCATGTCGCTGCTCCATGATTTTATCACTGGTGGTGAGACATTCGTTGTGAAGGCGATGCTGACTGAATCCGTCATACAGTAAACCGCGAGTCGGCCATCCTGAACACCTGAAGGAATCTTTAACTCGATGATGTCATAGTCCTTGCCGACTTCATATTCGGTAGCTGCTACGCTGCCGCCTGCCGTACTCTCAAATGCTATTTTCTTTACTTCGTAAAAGTTTGAGCCGTAGATACGGAGTTTTTCACCTGCTCTGGCCGGATATTTCAATTCGATACGACCGATCTGCGGTGCGGGTGAATAGATATGGAAATTAAACCTTGCTTCGCCATGGTTCGTTTGGATTCGGATCTCATTGGGAAGATCCGGATGGGTTCCGGTAAGAACTAGATCTGCGGGAACGGAAATGATTGCACTTGTTGACGTGCAATAGTTTGCATTAAATCCGATAGGCTGGTCGTTGATATAAATTTTTTGGATACCATCGAGATTTTTTCCGATAACAGCAATCATAGTGCCCGGAAAAGCACCTGTAAATGTGCTGTCCGCTTTTTCAGGATCTGTTAGCCGCACATGGGTAATTTCGGGGCTCATGGCCATATCATGGTCGCGGCTGCAGGACAGTACCGACAACACGCCGATTGCGATGAGCAAATAATAGAAAACGCGGATATTATCGTTTAAAGCTTTCATAGTTCTTTACTGATTATTAAATGGATAGGCTTGTGGGGCTTCTTTCAATCTCGGATTTTGAATGAGATCGTTTTCAGGATAGGGAAAGAAGATATTGTTGGCTGTCACCACCACCGGTACTGCCGGTGCAGTGGGATCTTCGAAAATAAGGTTACCATCTGCATCTTTCGTAATGGAAGCTGTTGTCCAGCCCCGTTGTTGCGCATTAAAATAGTTCAGCATTTTTTCGGGCTTATAGCAGTACCAGCTGACCATATCATACCAGTTGGTATACTCCATGGCAAATTCCACACGTCTTTCTTTGATGATGTCGTCCAGGGTAATGGCGCTCTTTCTTCCGATTTTGGCCCGGTCTCTGACTTTATTAAAGTAGCTAAGTGCTTCGCCGCTATTGAGTGTATTGTTATTGCCCAGACTTGCTTCGGCATAGGTTAGGTATACATCTGCCAGACGCAAAATGTAAGTGTTGAGCGGTGAGCTCATCGACTGTACAAAGCCATCATTGTCATCATTGGGGCCACCTATTACACCTTTTTTGATAGATGCTCCTGCATTGCTATAGGAATAGCCGCCTTTATCAATGGCGATATAGGGGTAGAAGGAATGTTGGGTAAAATAAGTGGCATTTCTCCGGAGCGTATCGGCGCGTTCGTATTGTTTGAGCATATCGATCGTTCCGTTCAATCCACCGCCCCAGACGTTGACACCACCGGTCACATCGGATGAAAATGCCAGGTCAGCTAATAGCGTGTTGCAGACTCCCCAGTCGCCTAGCGGCACCCATTGCATGGCGATAAGTGATTCGGGATTATTGTTATGTTTGTATTTGAACAGATCCTCATATTTGGGATAGAGTTCAAGACCACTGTTTACACAGACATCCTGTGCGTATTCTTTTGCTTTGGCAAGATCGGTCTCATTTCGGATGCCGCCGGTTTTCCAACCTGCCCGTGCGAGGTAAACCTTGGCAAGCATGCCTTTGGCACCCCAGCTTGTCGCACGGCCTTTATCGGCCTGAATAGGGAGGTGCTGTGCTGCAAAGCTGAGGTCGTCGATGATAAATCGAAAGATATCTTCTTCACGGTGTCGGGGCTGCATCGGTTCTTTGATCACTGCATCGTTGTTTTCAATCAGTATAACCGAACCCCAGGTGCGTACAAGGTAGAAGTAGGCAATACCGCGCATTAACCTTGCTTCTGCAATAGCAGTGTTTTTTTGACTCTCGGTCACATTCACAGCTTTGTTTTTAACGGCGTCAATGATTGCATTCGACATGGTTACAACACCATAGAATGATTTCCATGCGTCTGAAAGTCCATCATCAAGCGATGTTACCGTGAACAAGGTATACGAGGGATTCATATAGGGATTATAGCCATCGTTTGCTCTTAAACTACCAATTGCGACGGCAGGTCGCTTATTATAGTCAAACCAAGCCCTGTTATAGAGTGGGGCCGTGGCTGCTTTCAATGCTTCAGGCGAGGTATAAAAGGTTGCGTCCACATAGGCGCCTTCAGGTTCTCTGTCAAGAAAACTTTTATTACAGGAATAAAAAATAAGGCTGGCCATCAAGGAGGCTATGAAGAATAGTTTTTTCATAATTTTTTACTATTAAAACATGAAATTTAAACCGAGGGTATAGATGCGTTGTGATGGGTATCGGGCATAATCTATTCCTTTCAATAAGACATTTTGGTTATATGAACCTATTTCAGGATCATAGCCTGTATACTTTGTCCAAGTGAGGAGATTCTGAATATTGATGTATAACCTGAGGTTTTCAATTTGGTATTTTTTTAAGAAGTTCTGTGAAAAGGTGTAGCCCAGTGAAATATTTTTCAAGCGTAGATAGGAGCCGTCTTCAATAAACCGGTTGCTCATCCGACTATTATCATTTGCATCACTGACGGTAATCCGTTGAATGCTCGCATTGGGATTAGAAACCCGTACATTGGAAATATCCTGGTCGGAACCGTTTGGATCAATTGTCTCAATGAGGGCGATTTTGGTAGTTTCTTTGAGCATACCAGAATTGTTCATTGGGTTTGTAAAGTCTTTGCGCAGTTGATTATAGATTTTGTTGCCGTATACGGCATTCAGAAAGATATTCAGGTCAAATCCTTTGTAGGAAAAATAATTGTTCAGTCCAACGATAAACTTCGGGTCCGGATTGCCGATAAAATCCCGGTCCTGCTCATCGATTTTACCGTCCTTGTTTTTGTCTTCGAAAATAAAATCCCCAACCCAGATCCCATTTACGCCGATGCTTTTATCTTTGGGAAGTGCAATAGGCGTTTTTTTTCCATCCTGATCCAAGACCGTATTGTTCTGAGCGTCCCGAAGATAAAAATCACTTTCTTTTTGAAACATGCCAATGACATTGTATCCATAGAATTGACCAACAGGGTTACCGACCTTGGTCAGTGTGAAGGTTTCCGCGCCAATTTTTCCTTGAATGGCAGCGGCATCTGTATATAAGTGCGTGACGCGGTTTCTATTTAGAGAAAAAGTTAAACCGGATTTCCAGAATAACCCATCTTTATTGAGGTTGATGGTGTTCAGGGTGAGTTCAAGACCTTTATTCGTCATCGAACCCGCATTTACCCAAGGTGCTGAAATTAGCCCACTGACATAGTCGGGCAATACGGCCTGCATCAGCAGATTGTCGATTTTCTTTAGATAAATTTCTGTAGTAAGTTCAATTCTGTTCTTAAACAAGCTGAGATCCAGGCCGATATTGTAGGCATTGGTTTTTTCCCATTTCAGGTCGGGATTGGCAAAGTTTGCAGGATAGAAACCTGTACCCCATATGGATGCTGCGGAAGCCATAGTCACGCCATAGGCATAAGAACTTGCTGCCTGATTTCCGACGAGTCCCCAGCCCATACGTAGTTTGAGGTTGTCTATTGCTGAATTGTTCTTTAAGAACGATTCATTTTTGATTTTCCAGGCTGCTGCTAAGGAAGGGAAAGTTCCCCAGCGATTGTTGATCCCAAACTTGTCGGATCCGTCCCGGCGTAAGGTAGCGGTCAATAAATATTTGTCGTCGAAACCGTAGTTCAGGCGGCCGAAATAGGATTCAATACCACCTGAACTTCGCGAACTTCCATTTTTGGCAGTTTTTGAATCGCCGGCATCCAGTTCATGCACAGAATTTAAAAAATAGTTGGTCCGGCTTCCAGATAGGGACTCCCATCTGTTTTCTTGTGCTTCATGTCCTGCCATAATCGAAAGATTGTGCTTTTCGGCGAAAGATTTGCTGTAGGTCAGATAAGTTTTCAGGTTAGTAAACGAACCGTTACTGGCGAATCTTGCTCCGGCGGATTGCTGCTTGAAATTTCCATAATCATACGAAGGCGTAAATTGATAAGCGTTGGAATAGTTGTAATTTCCGTTTGCTTCGATCCGCAGTACGAGATCTCGGATAGGCGAAATATCCGTATAAGCATTGACGCTAATTTGTGAACCTTTCATATAGTTTTCACGCGTAAGTGCTTCTTCCAAGGGGTTAGCGAAATACGTACCGTACATGTTTTCCTGCTGTGTCCCCCAGGATCCGTCGGGATTTTTTGCTGGTACCTCGGGCAGCTGTCTAATGGCGAGTGAGATAATTCCGCCGTTGTCAATGGTATTCCTGTTCTTTGTTTTTGCGGTATAGGCATTGATGCCGACGGTTAACCATTTGTTGATTTTTGAATCAAAATTCATGCGCAGGGAGTAGCGTTCAAAACTTGATCCCTGTGCGATTCCTTGTTGATCAAGGTATCCTCCGGTGAGGGCAAATCTATTTTGTTCGGTTCCGCCGCTAATATTCAATTGATGGTTATGCATCGGTGAGGTTCGAAAGATTTCCTTTTGCCAATTTGTACCTTCTCCCAATAGCGATGGATCTTTAAATTCCTCCCGATCACCGAAGCCAATGACTTTACTGCGGAGATTTTGGTAAATGGCATATTCACGGAGATTAAGGACGTCCAACATGTTAGGTAGCTGTTGGAATCCAACATAGCCTTCATAGCCCAATTTTGTTTTGCCTGCCTGACCACGTTTTGTCGAGATCAGTACGACTCCATTCGCTGCTCTTGTCCCATAAATTGCAGCAGCAGAAGCATCCTTTAAAATTTCCATGGAGACGATATCCGATGGGTTGATAGACGATAAGGCGCTGGAGTTATCCCTGGTATTTCCGTCTATTGGGATTCCGTCGATCACGTAGAGCGGTTCATTGCCACTGAAGGAATTGGTACCCCGGATGCTGACCGAGATGCCACCCCCGGGAGCCCCTGAATTCTGTGTCACCGAAACACCTGCTGCACGTCCCTGTAGTGCTTGATCGAGTGAAGTACTAACAGATTTGCTGATGTCGTCAGCCGTGACAGAAACAACTGAGCCAGTTAGGTCACTTCTTTTCATTTTCCCATAGCCAACCACAACAACTTCGTCCATAGTATGTATATTTTCTGTCAGCTGAATATGCTGCTGGTTTCCCGTTACTTTTACCTCCTGGGTATGGAATCCCAAATGGTTAAAGATTAAAACGCTACCTTTTGAAGCTGCAATACTATACCGGCCTTTTTCATCTGAAAATGTTGCGGTTGCTGTACCTTTTAGTTTAACTGAAACGTTGCTAAGTGCCAAGCCTGAAGCTTTGTTGGTAATCAGTCCTGAAACATTGATTTTTGTTCCCTGAGCTTGAGAAACTTGATCGGTAAACAGAAAAAATATGGCGAATAGAAGATACTCCCAATGCCGCAGTTTAGGCCAAAAAACTGTTGTGATCCGTTTTTTGATTTCATGGTTAATTTAAGTTTATAATTTATATTGGTTATTTTCCCGAGAATGGGATGGTTAAAGTTAGCAACAAGGTCTTGTAGCGATAGGGTCAGAATGTTGCAGATAAGAGGGTAAAATGTTTAATTGACTGCCTATTTAATCGAGTGATGTCTTTTAAATCAGAGAACAAGTAAGCAGTTGCATTTGCTGATCCTTGCGGCAATAAGAAAGTATATGCATACGTTAGAGAATAGCTAGTTTCTCTTGGGGTGTATCAGGGTACTAAATGTTTCAGGTTAGGGTATAAAATGATCATTTATGATGTAATACTTTGATAAAATCACTATTTTGACCTTTAGTTCTTGAAACGATAACCAATGAAACGGCTTTTATTACTCATACTTTTCTTTTTTGCTATTGCCAGCTATGGCCAGGAGTATAAGTTTGCCCATTTAGACAATCGTAATGGTTTGGCTGGAAATGAGGTAGTCGCCATCTATAAAGATAGCAGGGGCTTTCTTTGGTTTGCCACCAATACCGGTTTAAATAGATTTGACGGCGAGCGTATAAAGACGTTCAATCGTAGCAAGGATGGGACTTTGGGTACCTCCTACGATGGATTAAAAAAAATTGTTGAGGACGAACAGGGTAATTTGTGGATGCAGGGCAATAAATATGTCATGTTTGATTGGCGGAATGAGCTGCTTGTCAATAATACGGATTCCATTCTTGAGAAAATAGGCCTGCCCCCCAATCCTATCGCTATTCGGGTAGACCAGTTTAAAAACTTTATTGTAGCTTATCCCCATAAAGGCATATTTAAGTATGAGCCAAAGCATAAAAAACTCCTTACTTTCAGCCCCTCGAATGATCCATTGACTATTCATCCTTCAGAGATTGTAGAAATTGCTGTGGAAAAGGATTTTGTATGGATACTGCATAAGGACGGCTTGTTAGAGCGGCTAAATACCCGCACAAAGAAAATTGATCTACGAAAAAACTATCTAAACAGCAAACCGATCAATTCGTTAATTCCGAAGAGTATTTTTATCGATGCTGACCAGATGGTCTGGATTTATCCGGGATTAAACAATAGCGGTGCACTTTGCTACAATAGGACTAACGATCAATGGAAACAGTTTGATATTGACACGAAACCTGCACTTTCCAATTCTTTTGTACGTGGAATCGTTTCGGACAGGCAAGGACAGGTCTGGATAGCGACGGATCACGGTGGGATTAACCTTTTTGATAAAAATAAAAATTCAATGAAGGTACTTTTGCATGATGAATATGATAAGACGTCGGTCGGGCAGAATTCTATTGTAAGTTTATATAGTGATCCACAGGGGATTGTTTGGGCAGGGACATATAAAAATGGCGTTTCCTATTATCATCCGGAGATGTTCAAATTTCCAAGTACGCGGATTGCGACTGGAGTGCAGGGAAGAAATGAACTTTTTGACTGCAGCGTTATCATCAAAGATAAGGTAAATCATCTTTGGTTAGGTACCAATGGAAAGGGCCTCATCAAGTTAAATGAGTTGACGGGAGAAAGTCAGTTTTTTAAAAATAAACGCAGTGATCTGACGAGTCTCTCATCTGATATAGTCACCGCGCTTTGCGAGGACCACAGCGGAAAAATATGGGTGGGTTCTTTTATGGGGGGCTTGAACGTTTATGATGGTCAACAGTTTAAACGCTATAGCGTACAAGAAAAGAATAGCAATGGACTCTCCAATCAAAGTGTATATGGGATCGCGGAAGATTCAGATCGCAACTTATGGATTGCGACATTAGGTGGTGGCGTAGACAGATTGGATCCAAGTAGAACTTTATTCAGCAATTATAATCGAGAAAATAGCAAGTTGCGTTCTAATTTTATCCTTTCTACGCGGAAAGAGACTGATGGAACGATTAACTTTTCTGCAGATATAGGTATATATAAGGCTCTCGGCGACCGACTGATAAGACCTTATTTTTCCAATACTGATTTTCAAGATAACGCTGCTGCGGTACCTGTTTATCAACTCATGCGGGATTCAAAAGGCCGCGTTTGGCTGGCAACAAAAAAAGGCATAAAAATCTTTGACAATGCGGGCAAAAAGTTTTCATTTTTGACCCTCGCAGACGGGTTATCTAGCGATGATGTACGGTCTTTGGTAGAAGATCAAGATGGTTATGTCTGGGCAGGAACAAGTAATGGACTGAACCGAATACACTACTTTCCGTATAGCAATGGCCAACACAAAACGATTGTTTCTACCTTTGATGTTAGTGATGGATTAGTAGGGATGGTTTTTAATCCCAATGCCGTTTATATGGATAAGAGGGGCAAAATATATATGGGTACGACTGAAGGTTATGTCGCTTTTTATCCGAGAAAAATTCCTACAAACGAACATAAGCCGTGTGTCCGATTCACTGAACTGCTCTTGTCAAATGAGGTTGTTAATCCCGACGAAAAGCGAGAAAATCATCTCGTTTTGCCGCAGTCTATCGTTGGCCTCGACCAGATCACGCTGAAGTATAATGAAACAAATTTTTCAATTCGATTTTCCGCTTTTAATTTTATTCATCCTGAGAAAAATAAATACCGCTATAAGCTGGAAGGTGTTGATAAAGAATGGATAGAAACTTCCCGAAGTACCGGAGTTGCTTCGTATTCGAACCTCAATCCGGGGCATTATGTGTTGAAAGTCTATGCCGGGAATGAGGATAATGTTTGGTCTTCTGAACCGATCGAAATGCATATAGTGGTTAATCCCCCATTTTGGTTCTCCTGGTGGGCAATAGCACTTTATGTGGCGGTATTTATCTTGGTGGTCAGATGGTTTATCAAATATCGGTTAAAAAGAAAGCGAGATCATCTTGATCAAAAAGCCCGTATGTTGGAAGCAGATAAGCTGCATGAAATAGATCAATTGAAACTCAAGTTTTTTACCAATATCAGTCATGAATTTAAGACACCCCTGTCTTTAATTATCAGTCCCCTTGAATTATTGATGAAAAATGATACGAATCCCGAACAGAAAGGAACTTTAGGGATTATGTACAAGAATGCACAGAAGCTTCTTACCATGGTAAACGATATTCTAGATTTTAGGAAACTTGATCAGGATAAAGCGAAGCTCAATATTTCATCTGGCAATATCGTTGAATTCGTCAAAGAAATAAGTACCTCTTTTTTATCCATTGCAGCTGAAAAAGCGATCAAGCTTACTTTTACGGTGAGTGATCAATACATTAATCTGAGCTTTGACAAAGATAAGATGTATATGGTCATGTCAAATTTGATATCTAACGCTTTTAAGTATACGAACAACGGAGGCCATATTGACGTCAGTGTGTATATATCCGAGAAGGTCATCGATAGCCAAATCGATAAAAGGTTATATATCCGGGTTTCTGACACCGGTATCGGTATAAAAAAAGAATATCTCGAGCGTATTTTTGATCGTTTTTATCGTGTTGATTCCGATGAAACCCAAGGTGTTGTAGGGACGGGGGTTGGTTTACATATCGTAAGTGAGTTTGTCAAACTTCATGGTGGAAGTGTGGATGTAAGTAGTGAGTATGGTAAAGGGACTGTATTTACCCTACAGATTCCAGTGATAAAAGAGGTTTTTGAGGGGCATAAACAGGATGTTATCTATTCAGGTGCCGATAGCGAGATTACCCTCGCATATCGGTCTGAAGGGGAGAATGAAACAATTGTTTCCCCTAAGAGTGGCGTTTACACACTGTTGATAATCGATGATAATGCAGATTTTAGATTGTTTTTGAGCGGTCTTTTTGGCGATGAATATAGCATCTTATCTGCTCGAGACGGGCAGGATGGTTATGATCTAGCTGTCGAACATATTCCCGATATTATCCTTTGTGATGTTATGATGCCAAATGTAGACGGTTATGAATTTTGTCGAATAATCAAGCAGGATATAAGAACTTCACATATTCCAGTAGTTTTGCTTACTGCAAAGTGTTCGAATGAGAATCAATTTCAAGGTATGGAAGCTGGAGCAGATGCGTATATTTCCAAGCCATTTAATATTGATATCCTGCGTGTTACTCTTGCAAATATTGCCAAAAGACAAAAACAGCTACAGGAAAAGTTTAAATCGAGAATTGATATCTCAACAACGAAACCAGAAATAGTTTCTATGGATCAAAAATTTATTCAAAAAGCGGTTTCCATCGTGGAGTCCAATATAGCAAGAACAGATTTTTTGGTCGAAGATCTATGTCAGCAGATGGCAATGAGCAGAGTCAATTTCTATAAAAAGATGCTTGCATTGACAGATAAAACGCCATCCGAATTTATCCGCTTTATCCGGCTTCAGAGAGCGATAGAAATGCTTGAAAAAAGTCAAATGTATGTTAATGAGATCGCTTTTCTGGTCGGATTTAATGAGCCTAAATATTTTCGAAAATATTTTAAGGAAGAATTTGGAGTTACGCCCAATGAATATAAAAAATCCGTCGCTAACAAATTTCAACAGTTTAATAACTAAATTAATTCAATTTAATTAGCCCGTATTGGATACCGCATTACAATACAGTGTAAGAAATATGTAGAGGCTGAACTTTATTGTTTTTCGTATTGAAAAGTGTGCTGCTCTTTAATATTTTTGATTCCCTTTCTATTTAACCATTCGATAAAATGATCGGGATCGTCCGGTGTAAAATGGATAACCTTACCATTGTTGAGAAGTAAGGAAAATATACCACAATTCGCAATGAATTTGATGATTTCATCAGAACGGTGTTTCAATAGCGGAAAATATTCCATTAAGTTTATCTTTTTTTTCTTTTAAAAATAGGTCGGATAAAATATCCAAAATATGCGTTAAATGGTTAATTCAATCGATTGCATAAACTGTTTCAAAGATGTGAAATTTAGTTGATATTTCTCCAAAAGATTATAAATTATTGTCGATATTTTTTTTGCATTAAATTATTCTTGTTCGACGACCTGATCGGCGCTTTTTTTATAGGTCTTCTGCAAACACCTTTTAACAGACTTGTAGTTTTTGATCTTAAAAATAGCCTGTAGGTCGCGATCTAAAAGCTAGTGCACCTGGCTTCGATAAGTGATTTTAAACATTTTTACCCTTCTTTTAAATATTCGTTGCAAAGCTCTTTTGCCGAAAGCTATAGCTTTGCTTTGTAACCAATTGGCAGATAACCGGTCGATTTTAAAGCAGTGATCGGGTAAACTACAATACTGATTTTTTAGGATGCATCTTATTGAAGCAAAGTATTTATGCGTCGTGTCTTCGGGCACATGTTGATGTATAAAAACAACATAGGGGAATAACCAATATATAAATAAATAACCAAGTAAGTGCCTTTAGGGGCTAAAGGACATTTATCTCAAACAAAGATTATGAACAAAAATTATGTCTCTTCTTTCTTTTGTTTTCCGAAAGAAAGGAATAAGAAAGTGAAGTGGTTGTTAGTGGCTTCGATGTTAATGGCCATGGGACAGCTATCCGCGCAAGAAAAAGTCGTCCATGGGAAGATCTTAAATGATCAAGGAAAACCAATTATTGGAGCATCGATCAAAGTGAAGGATAAAACCCTCAGTACATCAACGAATGAGAAAGGTGAATTTGTCCTTAAGCTGAATCCAGGAGAGGTCATCGTTGTATCCAACGTAGGTTATAATCGTGTGGAGTATGTCATCGGCAATTCTTCGGAAATCAGTATTCCACTTGTTGCGGCCGAAATTGCTGTGGACGAGGTGGTCGTGGTGGGTTATGGTAAGCAGAAAAAGGTCGATCTGACATCTTCTATTGCTGTAGTTGATACCAAAGATCTTGTGAAAGTACCCGGAGGTACAATAGCTACGCTTCAAAGTGCTGTACCCGGGGTGCAGGTGACCAATGGTGCTATCCGCATCCGAGGTGTTGGATCTATTAACGGAACCGATCCGCTTTACGTGGTTGATGGGATGATCGGTGGAGCGATGCCCGACGAAAATAATATTGCTAGCATTCAGGTCTTAAAAGATGCTGCTTCGAGTGCTATTTATGGAGCCAGGGGGGCCAACGGCGTTATTCTGGTCACCACAAAACGAGGCAAAGCCGGAGATGTGAAGCTGGATTACAATGCTTTTGCTGGTATCAAAAATATTTCCCACAATGTGCCCCTGTTGAACGGACAGCAATTGGCCGAACTGATTAATGAGGAGATGTATAATAAGGATCCTTCACGCAAGGACTATTTAGCTGCGCTGTCCAAACCGTCCGCCATCGGTCAAGGGTATAATATGATGGATGAACTGCTACAGACAGGCAATTACCAACGGCACAATCTCTCGGTTTCTGGCGGTTCGCAAAATGCTAATTTTCGCCTGAGTGGTATTTATGCAACGGATAAATCCATTATTATTCAGGACAAAAACAAGTATTACGGTGCACAATTTATCTCTGATTTTACCAAAGGAAAACTCAAGATAGGTGAAACGCTATCCTTGGGTTATACGCGCCGCAACTGGAGCGACAAAAATATCATCGATGCACAAAAGTGGTCTTCCACTTTACCGCTGTATGATGCCAACAGCAGCACCGGATTTGCAGGGGCCGGCAACGGAACAGATGTGCAGAGTGCTTTAGCAAATGCTTATCTCAACAAAAACGTCAATGACAATTTTTCTGTCAATGGCAATGCTTGGGCTACTTATGAAATCATCAAAGGGCTGACCTATAAATTCAATATGGGGATAGACCTTAGCCGTATTAGAAATGAAGGTTACATTGGAAATTACTCGGTCGGACAATATCAGAATCATAACCCGGATGAGCTCAATATTTCAAGTAGCCAGAATAACCGCTGGTTGTTTGAAAATACACTGACTTATGAAAATAATTTCGGAAAACACGCAATTTCTGCTTTGGCAGGGATTACATCGGAAGAATCCCGGTACAATGCCGTCAATGCTGGTGCCCGTGGTTTGCCCAGTCCAGATGTATTGATTCTTAACTCAGCCTCCTTGGCCAGCTCCCGTCTTGTGGGATCAGGTGTAGGCCAGTCGGCTATGTACTCCATGTTGGGCCGGGTCAACTATAACTACGACAATCGTTACCTGTTGACTTTTAATATGCGACGTGATGGTTCGGCCAACTTTAGTAACCAATACCGCTACGGGAATTTCCCCTCGGTATCGGCAGGCTGGCGGATCAGCCAGGAATCCTTTATGAAAGCTTTTCCTGCGATCAGCGAACTGAAGCTCCGCGGTAGTTATGGACTCCTTGGTAATTCGGATATTGCGCAATATCAATACCAACGGACGGTTAGTTTTGACCATGTTTGGTATTATTTAAACAATGTGATGGTCACGGGTGCCTTACCGCAAACTCCTTCCAATCCAAATGTTAAATGGGAAAGCCAATACTCAACTGACCTTGGGCTCGATTTGGAACTGTTTAATCACAAACTGGCTTTGACGGTCGATTATTATAATAAGAAGACCGAAGATATGCTGATCAATGTACCTATTTCGTTCACGGCCGGGTATGTCAACAACTTTCCCGTGCTGAATGCGGGCAGTATACGCAACCGCGGATGGGATATATTGGCGTCCTATAAAGATCAGTCGGGTGATTTCAGTTACCAGATAGGGGCTAATATCTCTTTTGTAAAAAACCGTGTATTGAGCTTGGGCAACAACAATGAAATCTTATGGGGAAGTATTGCTCCTGGAGGTGAAAATGTGACACGAACAGCGGTCGGTCGATCCGTAGGTGAATTTTGGGGGTATACCACCAATGGGTTATATACGAGTCAGGCACAATTGGATGCAGACAAAGCCTTTGCTCCAAACGCAGCGCTCGGCGATGTCCGGTTTAATGACCGAAACGGAGACAAGGTTTTAAATGATCAGGATAAGGATTTTTTAGGAAGTCCGATACCTGATTTTAGTTATGGCTTCAATGCCGATTTAAGTTACCATAGCGCTATCGGTACATTTGACCTGTCGATGATGTGGCAGGGGAGCAAGGGCAATGACATCTACAACAATAGCCGATATTGGGGGGAAGGGATGTATCATTATTACAATAATTTTGCGTCAACTCTCGACCGTTACCGCGCAGAGGAGCTGATCTTCAAAAATCCGCTGTCCGGTGAAACGACCGTTTATCCCAAAAATACAGATACAGACATTCCACGGGCTGTCTTAGGTGATCCAAATCAGAATTTAAGGGCTTCAAACAGGTTTGTGGAAGACGGCTCTTACTTAAGGCTGAAGGTGCTCAATATCGGCTATAGTTTTTCTAGCCCTACGCTGGAACGCTGGAAGATCGATCGCTTAAGATTTTACCTTGGCGCAAAGAACCTGCTGACTTTTACCAAATATTCCGGTTATGATCCGGAAGTGGGGTCGGGGGATACACGCTCGAATTTAAGCCGTGGAATCGATGGGCAAACACCATGGGGGTTGAGCTTCCCGAATTCAAGAGAGTATTTTATGGGTATTCAAATTACATTCTAATTACTATATCGATATCATGAACAGACACTATATAAAACTAGCTGTTGTTGCGCTGCTGCTACAGTTTTCGAGCTGTAAGCCAAATCTAGATCTCTCCAATCCACAGGAATTGTCGACAGATACTTATTATAAAACAGCAGATGAATTGGAAAATTCGGTCATTCCTGCTTATCAGGCCCTGGTTGGCCGTACTCAAGGGGGCTACGCCCGTAGTTTATACTACGAATTACTGGCCCCTGGAGATGATTATAATCATACCTTCAAGTGGGAACCCATGTACCAGGATACCTACAATACACCGGCTAGTGACGGAATGGCTGCACAGACCTGGAGAGATCTCTGGAATGGGGTGTTTGCGGCAAACCTGGCTATCGACCGTATAACAAATTTTGCGGGTGAAATAGAACAGAATAGAAAAAATAGACTTTTGGGTGAAGCTTATTTCCTGCGAGCGCTGCATTATTTGCACCTCGGTATGCTTTTTGGAGAAACCATCCCGCTCATCAACAAACCTGTTGAGACCAATGAAGATTACTATCCGGGCAATTCACAGGCGGGGGCTGTATACGCGCTGATCGTGGATGATTTTAAAAAGGCTTCCGAATTGTTGCCAACGCGGGCCGCGCTCTATGCCGATAGCAAAATGATCGGCCGGGCAACCAAAGGTGCCGCACAGGCCTACCTGGCAAAAACTTATCTCTATAAACCTATCCTGGCCAAAGGGCAGGCGGCTGACTTTTCCAGTGCCGAAGCGCAATTGAAAAGCGTGATTGATAGTAAAGAATATCAATTGATGTCTTCCTATCGAGATAATTTTTTGGAAAAGAAAGAGAACAATCAAGAGTCTATTTTCGAGGTTCAGCTCTACAATGGACCAGGCTGGCTGGGGGATGATATATCGAGCTCATGGCGATGGCAGGAAATCGGTATGTTTGACGGCACAGGTGGTGCCTGGTGGAATCTGGCTCCCAATAAAATGGCTCACGATGAATTTGAAAATGGCGACCCTAGAAAATACATGACACTATGGTGCGAGGATGGGGCAAAGTTTACCCAATTGGACGGTAAGGTCACGGCCTATGCCGACTGGATGAAAAACCTCGCTACCAACAAAGACTTCTTTGGGACAAGAAAATACTGTCCGGATGTCCAGATCGCGGACTTTGATAACGGCAACAATGACCGGATTTTTCGCTATAGCGATGTGTTGCTACTTTATGCTGAGTGTCTAAACGAACGCGGAGATATTACCGGTGCAAAACAATATATCAACCTGGTTCGTACCCGTGCGAATAATGTGGTCCCAGACGAGCAACCACACCTTTGGTATCAAAAATCCAAGGGGACAATTCCAGACGTAGACGGCTTGATCGCCCAGGGGCTGGTAAAAAACGGTATTCCATTGAATACGATCAAAAATATCATTGTACATGAACGATTTGTTGAATTTTTGGGAGAATATCAACGTTATTTTGACCTGCTACGATGGGGGATGGCTAATCCAACCTGGCTGGAGCCACTGAAAAAAGGAGGCTGGTCTCCCAAAGCAATGTATTATCCTTTCCCGCAGTCCGAATTGGACAATAACAAAAATCTGAAAGGTAATGATATGAACAATTGATTTTGAGATTTAGGTGTTTTTTTATTCATAGTTAGTGGTTAGGTGAAGGCGTCCTTTTGGGGACGTCTTTTTTCTTGGGGAAACAGCATGAAATGGGGGCTTCGTCGATATTGTGCAAGTATTCATCGATTATGTAGTTTCTTTCGTGATTCAATACCGGTACTTTTGGTATGAAAGAAGATAACAAATTATAAACCGAATGCCTTTGTTCCACAATTTAGGCTTAGGCATTCTGACCGAAGATCATTGTATAATGGATAGAAGAACAGCAATTAAGTTTCTCGGTGCAACTATTCCGACCCTTTTTCTTGGTAAATTCAGCGCTGCCCACGCCTATCTGGGAAAAGCTCCTTTTCATCCCGACTGGCGTTCATTGGAAAACTATCAGGTACCTGATTGGTTTCGCGATGCCAAATTTGGCATCTGGGCACATTGGGGACCACAATGCCAGCCTGAACGCGGTGATTGGTACGCCCGTGGCATGTATCAAGAGGGATCGGACCAATATCAATATCATCTTGAAAAATATGGACATCCTTCTGTTTTTGGTTTTAAGGATGTGATCCATCAGTGGAAAGCCGAAAACTGGAATCCGGAGGAGCTGATGGAGCTGTATAAGAATGCCGGTGCACAGTATTTTATGGCTCTGGCCAACCATCACGATAATCTTGACCTTTATCGCAGCAGTCACCATCGCTGGAATAGTGTCAATGTCGGACCTAAAAAAGATCTTGTTGGCGGCTGGGAACGTGCCGCAAGAAAAAGAGGACTTAAATTTGGCGTGAGTGTACATGCAGCACATGCCTGGACCTGGTACGAAACGGCTCAGCGAAGTGATAAAGAAGGTAAGTTTGCAGGCGTTCCTTATGATGGGAAACTAACCAAAAAAGATGGTGCGGGAAAATGGTGGGCAGATTACGATCCACAGGAGCTTTATGCCCAGGATCATCAACTGAGTCTGGACAGCACGGATAATCACACGGTTCACCGGCAGTGGCATTGGGATGTCGACTCCGGGGTGAGCGTACCTGACAGAGCCTATTGTGAAAATTTCAAAGCGCGTACCCTGGAACTGATGGACAGCTACCGGCCAGATATCGTTTATTTTGACGATACGGTGCTGCCACTTTATCCAATAAGCAATGTTGGCCTGGAGATCGCAGCTGATTTTTACAATAAAAGCATGCAGGCAAATAAAGGCAAGGTTGATGTGGTAATTAATGGCAAAATACTGAATGAGCAGCAGCGTAAATGCCTGGTCTGGGATATCGAACGGGGGCAGAGCAATACCATTGAGCCACAGCCCTGGCAGACCTGTACCTGTATAGGGGCTTGGCATTATGACCGGCGGATCTATGATAATAATCAATATAAATCCGCTAAGACCGTTATTCATATGCTGATAGATGTGGTCAGCAAAAATGGCAATCTATTACTGAGTGTACCTTTGCGCGGTGACGGATCTATCGATGACAAAGCAAGGGGAGTGGTTGAGGGTATAGGGGGCTGGATGGCTGTACACCGGGAAGCTATTATCGGAACCAGACCATGGCATATTTTTGGTGAGGGCCCTGCACAGGAGGAGGCTCCTTCACTAAGTGTACAGGGGTTTAACGAGGGAAAAGGAAAAGCTTTTACCGGTGAGGATGTTCGTTTTACGACAAAGGGAAATATACTGTATGCCTTTATTATGGGAATACCGACCGAAAAGCTGATTAAAATCAAGTCATTGGGGCGTTCTGCACCCGATACTCCTGTGGTCGGCAAGGTGCAGCTATTGGGTAGTAAAGATCGGATATCTTTTCGGCAGCTCGACAATGCCCTTGAGGTCCAGATACCCGATAGTTTTGTTCAGAACGATATCGCGACGGTACTAAAAATTACCTAATGATCTGATCGTTTTACGGGCTAAAGCAACTGTTCGACGCCGGATAAAAACTTCAATACAGCATCTCTAGGGATGGCCAGACAAGCCGTGTGACTAAAGCGCGCAATGTTGATGCCTATAAAATGGCCATTGCTGTCGACTATCGGACTTCCACATTCATCGGCATGAATGCGTGAATCGTGAAGAAACACACTTGGAAATTGGTCCCTACGAACTGATTTTCCTTTGGGAATGTTATTTGCCGGATGTGGATTTTCCCTAGTTGGCCATTTGGAAAGGATGACCTTGGTATGAAAATCCGCTGCTCCCCGTCGGTATTGAACCTGTAGCGTATCGCCTGCAGAAAATTGTTGCATGGCCGCATTGATTTTGACGGCACTTGCCACATCATGACCATTTAATGCAATCATATGGTCGCCGACTTGGAGTCCGGCGTGGGCTGCTGCTCCCATGCTATCTACTTTTGTTAAGGTTGGAAGACCGTCTAGCTCCTGCATCTGTGCATCGAAAGTTCCTGGAAGGGGTATACGTGGGAAGGTGCGGGACGACATGCCCAGGACACCGGTTTTGCGCTGATTGGAGGTAAGCAGTGACCATAAATTTAAACCTACCAGTGTATCCGGTATACCTTGTTGTGCAATTTCCGATATGGCGATCGACGGAAATTTATGATTACTTATAAGTGCCACTAGGTCGCTTTTTTCGTCTCTGAGCAGGACTTTTAGGGTGTAGACCTTCTTGCCAATTTTAACAATTGGCGCTTTGCCAACTAAACTACTTTTGGATAAGATCACCTGCTTCTTGTTGCGCAATTGAAATACCGTCCCTAATATAGAAATACTGTCGTCTTGTAAAATACTGCTAATTGTTATGGACTGAAAGTTTGTCTTTGGATGTTTTGCCTGTTTTTTTAGCGCCAATTCCAATAGTCTCTGCTGCTCAGGATCACTACCGATCGAATCGCTTAAACTGGGATAAGTGTCGATAGCGACTGGGTGGCTGAGCGACTGCCAATATTTGCGGTAGCTATTTACAGGGACCTCAAAATTAATACCCTCGGCTCTGTCGATACGGCTATGAAGACCAATGACCCGACCTAGGGCATCAAACAAAGGGCCTCCGGAATCTCCCGGTTCCATGATGCTGCTGCTTTGAATAAAACCATAGTCGTCCATTTTTTTTACAATACGCCCGGTGCGCAAAAAGGGAATGTAGAAGGGCAGTGTTTCGGGATAAGATAGTCCAAAGCAGAACTGGTTTTCAGCGATAGATGATGACCAGCCCATTTCAGCAAAGGGCCAGGGGCCTTCGCCTTGCATCTTCATCATAGCAATATCAGGCAAGTTGCTCTGTTGATCCACGACCAGTCTTCCGAGCGCCTTGGCGACTCCCTGTTTACCATCGGAAAAAATTACGCGATAGAAATTGCCCGGCTTTGTGGAATGTGCCACTGTAAGGATAGCTCCATCCACAGACACAATAACACCACTGAAAGGGGCACTGTTTTGCTGGCCGCTGATACTGTCAATACCAAACATTTTTATCGATGCCGCCATCGCCCGGGCAAGGGTAGATTTCGGTATGTATTGATCGGGTGACGGCTTTGTTTGTGCTAAGCAGGAAGCGGAATAGGTGACCAGGGACAAAATCGTCCAAATAATAATGTAGTGGAAGGCTATGTGATCGGATTTTTTTTTGGAACAAGGTGTCATATTGCGAACAGGTTGATTTATCGGATTAGGTTGGCCTTAGAATGCCGCGGATCAAAGGTAGCAGATTTGTCAACAGAAAAACAAGAACCATCAAGCAGATCCGAATATATTATTGACTTTGCTTTCTTTTTGATCCTGTTTGCCGAAAAATTTATGGCGTACAGGACGAAATTGTGAAAACTTGGTAGGAAGAATTTAGGGATGAGTGGTCGATAGGAAGTATCAATTCTTTTTAGTTATCTTTATCCACGAAAAGATTGACCTCTAGCTAAACGAATCTACAGATGAACTATACGAGCGAAAAAGAACTGCTTGAAGATTTCCGAAAAGGGAAAGAGCAGGCTTGCGCGCATGTATACAACCGTTATTTCAATCGCATTTGTTTATACGCCTCGAGTTTTGTGGATGAAAGTAAAGAAGCTGAAGATATTGCCGAGGAGGGCTTTATTCGCTTGTGGCATGGCAAACGGAGCTTTGACAGTTTGTCGCATCTGAAAGCGGCGCTTTATCAGGCAACGCGTCATGTAGGACTCAATCAACAGACAGCCCGACTGCGTAGACTGAATCGGGTCGATAGCTATGTTGCACAACAGGAACAGGATCAAAAATCGCATTTACATGAAATTGTCTATGCCGAAGCAATGGCCGAACTCTACGAAGCTATTCAGAAGCTCCCGCCCAAAGCACGGGAAATCATACAGCTAAGCTACCTCGAAGGCAACAGTAATCAGGAAGTTGCTTATCTATTGCAGATCAATATTCAAACCGTAAAAAATCAAAAATTACGTGCCCTGAGCCTGCTACGTCAGCATTTGAAACGAGATTCCTTCAATTACCTACTCTCATTGATTGTTCTTTTTGGCAAATTTTAATTTTTTTTAATTGTCTTTGGTACTTTTTTAAATCGGTGTGGTATCTATAGATGAAATAGCTCAAAATGGATCCTAAAGAAGAAGAAAAACTTATCCGTATCAGTACGCTTGTCCTTCAGGAATTGCAGGGAACGCTAACAGGCGAAGACCGTCTTTTTTTGGAAAGCTGGCTGCAAGAATCAATATCGAATAAAGAGATCTATCAACGTTGTCTAGATGGACAGCGGCAGCGTGAAGCGTATGCCAGTCTGCAGTATTTTGAAAAGCAGCGTAATTTTGAGTCGCTAAAAAATAAAATTTCTTTTCACCCAACAAAGAGAAGGCCTGCACTGCTGAAAAGGCTATGGCCCTATGCTGCAGTAGCCAGCGTGCTGCTTGCCCTGAGTGTTGTGTGGTATTGGAATCGCGAAAACAGCCGACCGGTTGAAGTACAACTGGGAGCTGTAAATGATCGACTACCGGCTTCTAACCAGGCTATCATAACGCTCTCCGATGGGAGACGGTATGAGCTAAACAAAGGAGAAAAGCAAGTTCTCATCAATGGTAGCGGAATACGCTATGATGACGGTCATGAAGTTGCGTCTATCGATGCCGCGGTGTCTGCCAAAATAGAAACGCCGCGTGGCGGTACTTACGAGGTTACCTTGCCCGACGGAACCTTGGTCAAGCTAAATGCAGGAACGACACTATCTTATCCGACAGTATTTGCTAAAGATAAACGGGAAGTCAGCCTTCGGGGGGAAGCCTATTTTGAAGTTGCCAAAATGAAGGGTCAGCCTTTTATCGTGCGGACCAAAAATCAGGAGGTACAGGTATTGGGAACGCATTTCAATATCAATGCCTACCCGACAGCAGCGCAGACAAAAACGACACTGTTGGAAGGGAAAGTGCAGGTAAAAGAACTGATTAAAGGCCAAAAAATCACCTTGATGCCCGGCGATCAGTCTGTCAGTACCGGTGCGGAGTTGTCCAGACATCCGGTCAATGTGCAGCAGGAGATGGCTTGGGTATACGGCAAATTTAACTTTGATGGAAAGTCACTTCGGCAAGTGATGGATGAACTTTCCCAATGGTATGCAATTGATGTAGTCTATAAGGGCGATGTACCCGATGTCGCCTTTTTCGGCGGAACATTCAGAACGAGTAAATTATCTACCATCCTGAAAATATTAAAAGACCAGGATCTGTCGTATCAATTGACGGACGATGGGAAACTCATCATTGAAAAAAGTGATCCTAAAGGACAGAAAGGAGGGCAGTAAAAAATAAAATTATACATTACCATACAATATGAATTAACAAATTGGGCAGTGAATCCCGCAATCTAACCTAACTAAACTAACTAGAATTAATGAAATTAAGTTGTTTTTCACAAGCGACCAGACCCCTTTTATGGCTACTTTTTGCTGTCTTACTCCAGCTAGGTCATAAGGTAAACGCACAAACCGTCACCTATGCCGGGCACAATGTTCCTTTGATGGATGTGCTTCAGGCGGTCAAGCTCCAGACAAATTATGAAGTCTTGGGAGCAAAAAAGATTTTAGAATCGGCTCGGCCAATTTCAATCAAAGCCGACAAAATGCCCCTTAAATTATTTCTTGATAAGATTTTAAGTCCGCAGGAAATCGGCTACACAATTGAATCGAAGACAATTTTCCTGGAAAGGAAAGCCAGTCCGCGGAAAACCGAACCTAAAAACCGTTCCCCGTTGGATAAGCCATCTCAGCTGCAGGTCCGGGGACAAGTCGTCGGTAAAGACCGTCAGCCACTTTCGGGCGTGAATATTTCACAAATGGGCAATACCATTGCGGTAGCGGATAAGGATGGGCGATTTTCTTTCGCCGGTACTATGCAACCGCTTACATTAAGTATGGTTGGCTATAAAAACTTTACCCTCAACCTGGTCGAAAATAAAGAGGAGTACAACGTGCAGATGGAAGAGGAGGCAAATGCGTTGGAACAGGTCGTTGTGACGGGTTATCAGGTGTTAAAAAAAGATTCCTATACCGGAACCGCAATTACTAAAAGTGGGGATGAACTGCGGCAGGTAAATCCACAAAATGTCCTACAGGCCATGCAGGTATTTGATCCTTCTTTTAAATTGTTGGACAACAATCTCGCGGGATCCAATCCCAATGCCTTGCCAAATATTAATGTCCGTGGATCCTCTTCGTTACCTACCGGGGGGAATGAAGTGCTCCGAAGGGACAATATCACCACCACAATCAATATGCCGGCCTTTATATTAAATGGTTTCGAAGTGAGCGTACAGAAAGTGTTGGATCTGGATATGACACGTATTGAAAGCGTCACGATTTTAAAAGACGCTGCTGCGACGGCAATATATGGTTCAAGAGCTGCTAATGGTGTCATGGTTATCACCACAAAAATGCCTAAGGATGGTAAACTGCAATTGACCTATACACATGAGAGTAATGTGAATATGCCGGATCTGACGGGCTATGATGTTTTACATGCGGCGGATAAATTGGCTTATGAGAAGTTGGCGGGACTGTACGATGCAACAATTCAGCGTCAGCCACAGGATGCATTGGATGAACTGTATTATCAAAAGCTGGCCAATGTTCTCGGTGGTGTGGACACTTATTGGCTGTCGCAACCCGTGCGAACTGCAGTCGGACAAAAACACGGGCTCTATCTGGAAGGTGGCTCGGAGACTTTCCGTTATGGCGTAGATATGCGCTATCAGACCAGACCGGGGGTCATGAAGGGATCGGGAAGAAATCAATATTCGGGCGGGCTGAATTTTAGCTATAACCTAAAAGGTAAATTTAGATTCCAGAATGAGCTTGCCGTAACCGTCGTCGACGGCCGCGAATCTCCTTATGGAAGTTTTTCGGACTATGTGAGGATGAATCCGTATTACCGCATGACCGATGACAATGGCAATATTATACAGGAGGCCGATATGTGGACAAGGGTAGCAAACTCCGGTAGTGCGCAACGAGAATATGTCCTGAATCCACTTTATAATGCGACACTCAATAGCTTCAATAAACTTGGTTATACCGAATTGCTGAACAATTTCTCTGGTGATTTTGATCTCAGTAATGGACTTCGCCTGCGGGGACAGGTGAGTCTGCTAAAGCGCTTGAATACCAATGATAATTTTCGGTCGCCCTTAGCCAATGATTTTTATTTCTATCCAACAGCGCAGACAGATGAAAAAGGTAGTTATAGCAGCTATACAAACAATGAATTGTACTGGGATGCAAATATCAGGCTCAATTGGATGCGCAATATTGATAAACACAGCTTCAATGTGGTTGGGGGAACCAATATCCGGACAGAAAGTTATGACGAGCGTTCTTTTACGGCCATTGGATTTCCTAATGACCGATTTACAAGTGTGGGGTTTGCTAAAGGATATGCCGAAAATGCGAGCCCTTCGAGTAGCCTAGGGGCCTCCAGGTTATTTGGAGCCTTCCTAAGTGCCAACTATTCCTATGATAACCGTTATCTGATGGACGCAACTGTCCGCATTGACGGCTCTTCCAAATTTGGGTCCAATAAACGTACCGCGCCCTTTTGGTCTACGGGTATCGGATGGAATATGCATAAGGAGAAATGGTTTGCCAACGATGTTATCAGCCAGCTGCGTCTCCGAGCAACGATAGGTCTGACGGGATCTGTACAGTTTGACCCTTACATGTCGCGCACAACTTATAGCTACGATAAGAGCAATTGGTACAGCTCGGGACTTGGAAGTACGGTCCGTAACTATGGTAATGAAAACCTGACCTGGCAGAAGACCCAGAGTACTGATGTCGGTCTTGACCTTGGACTTTGGCATGATCGGTTGACGCTTTCGCCACGCTATTACCATAAGATCACCCGTGATATCCTGGCGGATATCAACCTGGCACCGTCTACAGGATTCAGCTCTTATAAGGAGAATCTTGGCGATCTTGAAAATAAAGGATTTGAGCTCAATGCCAATTGGGTTCCCATTAAAAATCAAAAGTGGACACTGAGCCTGTTGGCCAATTTGGTTCGAAATACAAATAAAATCGTCCGTATTTCAAATGCACTGAAGAGCTACAACGAACGGGTCGACGAAGCACAGCAAGGGAGTGATCTAATGGCTGTACCGCTGCTTCGCTACAAAGAAGGCCAATCGCTTGATGCGATATATGCAGTACCTTCTCTAGGAATCGATCCCGAAAATGGAAAGGAAGTTTACATTAAAAAAGATGGAACTCTGTCTTATGACTGGGATGCACGGGATATTGATGTCGTGGGGGTGGCCACTCCAAAAATGGAAGGATTCTTTGGAGGAACACTGCGCTACAAACAGTTTATGATGGTTGCATATTTCCAGACACGGATAGGTGGTAAAACCTATAACCAGACCTTAGTAGACCGCGTTGAAAATGCCGATCCACGTTATAACGTTGACAGTAGGGTTTTGGAGGAAAAATGGAAAAACCCAGGGGATGTCACTTTTTATAAAAGTATTCAGGATTTGGGCCAGACAAGGGTGTCCTCGCGGTTCATCATGCCTGACAACCTGTTTGCACTGCAGTCGCTTAATTTTTCTTACGATGCACGAAAGGAGTTCGCAAAAAAACTAGCACTGTCAAGCCTGCGTGTCGGACTTGTTGCAAATGATATTTTTCGCTGGTCTTCGGTGAAAGTAGAACGTGGAATTACATATCCGTTTGCCCGGAGTGTGACTTTTACCCTACAGGCAGGATTATAAAAGATGGTAAGTCCCATCCGACGGATGGAAAAAAATATGTACAGATGAAGAAGTTAACTATAGTTTTAATACTGTTCACAGCCCTGAGTACGCTTTCTTGCTCTAAGTGGCTAGATATACAACCTGAAAGCGAAATAGACAAATCCGTCCTCTTCGCCACCGAAGATGGTTTTAAAGAAGCCCTTATTGGGGTCTATACCCGCTGTGCCAAAGACGATCTCTATGGAAAGGAGCTAACAATCGGAACACCCGAAGTATTGGCGCAGAACTATGCGCTGTCGAGCAATGATCCCTTGCGTTATCAGCAGACAAAGTTGTTTAAATACAATGATGGCAATTTTATCGGACGCAAGGACAATATCTGGAAAGGCCTGTACAATGGCATTGTGAATGCCAACCTGATTCTGACTGAGATCGATCAGAAGAAGCAATTGTTTACGGGAAGCAATTATCAATTGATCAAAGGGGAGTCGCTGGCTTTGAGAGCTTATCTGCATTTTGATGCGCTGCGCCTGTTTGGCCCTGCACCAGTTGTGAATGACAAAATCGAAGCTATTCCTTACGTAACCAGCTATTCAAATAAATCTACCAAACTGTCGACGGTGTCGCAGGTACTGGATTCGGTGGTGCGCGATCTAGAGGAAGCCAAAGAACTACTTAAAGTTGATCCAATTCGCTTGAAATCTTATGTGGTCGGTTATCCGACTGTCGGTGACACCCTGAAAAATTCAGAGCTTCAGGATAAAAGTCTCTTTTTACAGAACAGAAGACATCGGCTTAACTACTATGCGGTATGCGGGTTGCTGGCGCGAACTTATTTGTATAAAGGAGATAAAATTAAAGCGTTGCTCAATGCACGTGAAGTGATCGATGTCAAAAAGTTTCCGTGGACAAATGCGACTGATTTTTTAGCAGTCGATGCGGACAAAAAAGACCGGATTTTCTATAAGGAATTGTTATTTGCCTGGTACATCCCGGCCATGAACAGCACGTATAACAATGACTGGTTTCAGGACAATAACAGTGCAATATACCTGGATCAGGACGAAGCAAAGACCATCTATGAGGTTGCAGGTGCCGGAGGTGGTGATATGCGCTATACCCAGTGGTTCGGAACAGTCAGCGTTGGCAATTCTTTTATATCGTCTATTCATAAATATCGCCGAAATACACTGGGCGACAGTTTTGCAGCCAATCTGCACTATTTGGTAGCTCCAGCAATCCGCTTGACTGAAATCTATTATATCGCTGCTGAATGTAGCTATGAAACAGCTCCGGCCCAAGCTGCGGCATGGCTGGATGAGGTGCGTGAACATCGGGGCATCGGCCAGAAAGTGGATATCTCGACCTATGCAAAGCTCCAGAGCGAACTGCTGAAGGAATACCGGAAAGAAATGTTTGCCGAAGGGCAATTGTTCTTTGCTTATAAAAGGTTGAATGTACCGATTGTAGGGCAGCAAGGCACAACAATTCCTGCCAATCAGCAGATCTATGTATGGCCTTTGCCTGATGATGAAATAATTTATGGACAACGGTAAATAGTGACCAAAAATGAAAAAAGATACTTTATTACTTCTGTTACTCCCGATGCTGCTGCTGTGCTCTTGTAAAAAGGCCGGCTTAACGACTTACGACAGGGCAGCAAATGTTTATTTTGATCTGAGCGATGCGGACCGGGATAGCATTGTCTACACGTTTGCCTATGATATGACCAAGGCACAGGATACCATATTTATTCCCGTCAAAGTGATGGGGTATCGTGATCAGCAAGCACGGCATTTTGAGGCCTTCGTAGAAAAGGATTCATCAACGGCCCGCGCCGAGCAGCATTATGATGCGCTGAAATCCCAATATACATTGGAAAGCAATGCCGGCCGGACTCTAATGCCAATCATCGTGCACAATATAAGTGAACTTGAAAATCAATCTGTATCACTGCTCGTCAAACTGAAGGCAAGCGATGACTTTGGTGTTGAAAATCCGGCGCTAATACGGGCACGCATTATTATTTCGGCCCAATTGGAGCAGCCTGCCTGGTGGACGATGTGGCTCGACAACTATTCGCGGGTAAAACATCAGCTCTTCTTAATTGTCACCGAACAGCGTTCGCTTTCCATGGTGGGCCTCGATGCACCCAAGAATCTTTACTTTGCAAATCTCCTGCTCATGATGCTCAACGATCCATTTAAATGGGTCAAAGATCATCCTGAAAAAAAATACGTACTGAACAGCAAAGACAACGGGCAAACCTACCAGTTCTACCACCTGGACAATCCCAGCCGAAGTATCCTGCTGCGAAAAAATAGCGCTTCAGGTAAGTATTATTTTATAGATGAATTAGGAAAGGAAGTCAGATAAGATGAAAAGAGATGTAAACAAATTAAGAGCAATATTATTTGCTGCGGTGTTGTCTTTAACTTTATTGGCTTTGGGCAGCTGTTATAAAGACAAGGGGAATTATGTTATCGACATGCCCGGAGAGCCAAAGGTGACGGGTTTGGACACCTTATATGAAGCTTCGGTAGGGGACAGTCTTATTATAGCGCCCAAAATTACCGGTATTGATGCGGCTTCCGTTAAATGTAATTGGCGGATCGATGTGCCTGAGGCAATTGTCCCTGAAGCTAACCACTACGAAGGGGCTGCGCTGCGTATCGTTTTCGGACTGCAGGCTAAAAGGTATACAGCCCGGCTTACGGTGACCAATACCGCCAATGGAATGAAATATTTCTACAATTTCAAAATTCAGGGAACGACTGCATTTTCGCGAGGATCACTTGTGCTATCTGTTCAAAACGGGGTCAGCAAACTCTCCTTTATCAAACCCGATAACACTGTACAACCCAATATTTATGAGGCGATCAACGGCGAGCCATTACCTCCTGATCCGCTGCATATCCATTACCTGAAAAATCAGTTCACGGGAAATACACCACTGGGCTATTGGATTATTTCCAGGCAGGCAGGTGTGCGGCTGGATGTGAACAATCTGGTAAAAGAAGCCGTAAAACCAGGGACTTTGCACGATAACTTTTTTCTGGCACCGTCGACGATTGATGTTGGAAGCCTGATTGCCCATCCACAAGGCGTAATGATGGGTGTTATCAATGGCAAATTTTATGGTGGAACCACGAATACCTGGGATCAATCGAATACCTACGGGATGTTTGGAACATATGCGGACGGAGATTACGAGTTGGCCCCGGAAATTATTTTGACCGCGGTAGACAACAATTTTAGCGTCATCGCTTTCGAAAAGAATAAAAAGCAGTTTGTGCGCATCAATATGTATGGTAGTCCAATGTACTTCGGTACGCAATATAGTCCAGTCAATACTGAAATTTTTGATCCGACAAAGGTGGGCATGGATTTGATACGAATGGTACAGATCAATAGTACGGACACATATGCGTATGTGAAAGATAGCAACGGGAACATTTACGAGCTGAAGTTCAATGCCAACTTTAATGGACCTTTTATGATCACTGCGGTACACAAAAGACTCTTTTCAAAACAGGAGTGGATCAATGAGCGAACCAAGATGGTGGCGACCCGTAATGGCTACATCTATGTGGCCTACAAAAATCAGGTATTTCGCTACAATCCGCTCAATCAGCAGGTGGAGCAGTTAAAAGCAGCTATCAAATCGGATATCGGATTGCTCAAATTGGATGATGATGAAAATACCCTGATTGCAGGTGCAGAGGGTGCACTGTATTACATGGACATTCGAGTAGGACAGCAAGGTGAGCTCCTCAAAACAATCGAAGGTATCCCGGGAAATCCTGTGGACATGACCTGGCGTAAGTAAAAAGAATAAAAATAAAATCTAATCATATAAACATGAAAAATTTAAAAACAGTGGCTTTGGCACTGGCATTTTTACCCATGGCAGCATTTGCACAACAAGCAAATTTTCAGATCAATGGAAGTGCACCAAAAGCTTTCAATGGTAAAAAAGTGTATTTGGATTATACAAAAGATGGATTTCCGGCATCCGATTCGTCTGCTATTGTGAATGGCAAGTTTAGTTTCAAAGGGACAGTAGAGGAGCCTGCTTATTCAAGAATGGTTTTTGATCAGGAGGGTAAAGGAAAATTGATCGCACAGAATATCGGTGACCGATTATACTTTTATTTGGGTAATGAGACTTACAACATGACCATCAAAGATTCGCTGCGGACGGCTGCAATAAAAGGGTCCCCTTTGCATAATGCATATGTTGCTTATTTGAATGAAATCGGTGGCGGTTTTATGGATATTATTGATGCGGGGAATAAAGCTTTTGCTGCTGTAGATAAAAATGCAGCTGATGCTAATGAACAGTATAAAGCTATCCACGAAAAGTTTGAGGCAAGGTTTGAAGCACGCCGGGTAAAGGAACTTGCATTTGCAGCAAAAAATCCGAGTTCGATCTTTGCGGTGGATGCCCTTATAGATGCGGCCAATAAACGTAAGCTCAGTGAGATCGAACCTTTATTTTTGAAGCTCTCGAAAGAGGTGCGTCAAATGACGAATGCGCGGCAGCTGGAAGCACGCTTTCTGGCTGAGCGAAGTGTGAAAATTGGTAATAAAGCGCCTGATTTTTCTCAGCCGGATACGAATGGGAAAATGATCAAGGTGTCCGATTTCAAAGGACAGTATGTGCTGATCGATTTTTGGGCAAGCTGGTGTGGTCCCTGTCGTGCGGAAAACCCCAATCTATTAAAGGCGTACAACAAGTATAAAAGTAAGGGACTGGAAGTCCTTGCGGTATCCCTCGATGATACAAAAGGAAAAAATGCCTGGTTAAAAGCGATTAAGGATGATGGTCTGCCTTGGATCCATGTTGCGGATCTGAAGGGTTGGAGCAATGAGGCGGCGGTATTATATGGCGTACGTGCTGTGCCACAGAATTATCTGGTGGATCCGAAAGGAAACATTGTCGCTATTAATATCAAAGGAGAACTGCTGCATCAGGAATTGGCCAAAATTTTTGGGAACTAAAGATTAAATGCGGGCTCATTGACCTGAGATTGGAATGCTGATACCGTATACGAAAGATGCACGTTGAAGATCTTCTCTAAACGACGAGGTATATATTAAAGCTAGGGATTGAATCCCTAGCTTTTTTATTGCTGTGTTTTCTTCAGAATCTTAAGCATGCTGATCGCATAATTTTTGCCCAGTTGCCGGTATCCGGTTGGACTAAAGTGTAGTCCATCGCCAATACCGGCACAACCTGCTGAGGAGACGATATGGGCGGTCGGCAGGGTGGCTGGCAGTGTCTGGATGATACTGTTCATACTTGCACATTTCCCACCGTCTGCTGCAGAAAGTAATTCTCCGGCCAGGAGAGGAACATTTTCTGTTTTGAGCTGCAAATCATTCAGCAGGTTCTGATAGACCTTTTTTACTTTGTTGGGCCAATCGCGATCTCCGGTATTGGATTCGCCCTGGTGAAGTAGAATTCCTTTTATAACGCCTCTTTGCTGGGCGATTCTGGCCAATGCCACGAGTTTCTTATACGGGTTGTTGTCATAGGCGGCGAGCATGGACTTCATCCAGTCTGGAGCTTTTGCAACATAATTTGCTGTACTATCCTGATCGAATAACTGGATATGGCAGCCGCCAACAGAGACATTGATAACAGCAATCTCGATATTTTCTGGAAGGCTGTCGACCAGTGTCCGGCCAAAATAGTCTGCAGGGGTAAGACCGGTATGGCAGCGTGTAATGGGAGGCTGGGCAGGATACCATTTGCCTGATTGACGTCCTAATTCGGGGCAGTCTACAGCTTCCAGCAGATGAAAACGTTTGACGGGAAGGGTGTCCTGTGGTTCAAATTTGCCGTGTCCTTCCATATTGGATTGTCCAAAACAAAGGTAGATATGGAAATTTTTATTTTGGGCAGAAGCAGCCGTAACCGTTAAACTGTAAAGCAGCATAAAAAGCCGGAGGATTTGAGAAGATTTTTGTCGCATAGTGATTTTTGAATCTGTATGTAAAAAAGTATTCGCGGTAAGCCATGCCTACCGCGAAAAAGATGATGTCTAGTTTATCTGAGGTTTAATTCATCGCTATAAACTTGAATTTGAACAATTGGCAAGAGGTACCGTAATAATCCCACAGCTGTAGGTTGGAATTTCCATCCATCGTACAGTTGGGTACATCCCATCCACGTGTGGCATCCACTTTCGACAGGATTTTGTAATAGCCATTGGCTACTGCCAGCACCTGCCAGGCTTGTGCATCATTGTTGTAGTTCTGCCAAAGCCGGATGGAAGTGCCGAGGGTATTGCTGTTGCTGGCCAGGTCAATGCAGCGATTACTTGCGCTAGCTTTGGAAACAAAACGCCAGTAGCCATTGCCGGCATCGATGGCAACCCAGCGTTGCGCATTTGCACCATTTCGGGTCCAGGGTCTGAGTACAGCGCCGTTGGCGTCTTCCCCTGATTTTAAATCAACGACTTTGTTGGCATCGGTCTGAAATTCGATTTCGTAAATACCGTTATTGACGAGGCTGGTAACATTGCAATTTGAACTGGGATAATTGGAGGCGGCATATTGTTGAAACCATTGTTTACTAGGAGCAGCGCAGGCTTCCCAATCGTTATTGAAGGCAGTACCTGCATTGGGATCGCCTTTGTGAAGCAGGTCGTCAGGGGCGAGAAGGTTCCAACTCACATTGCCGGATTGATCGACGATATATTTTAAATTGGCACCAAAACCATTGCCACCGGCAGTACCTGTGGAGCCTGTGCCAAAGGTGCCATATCCTTGCGGTGCCCAGTCGGTCTCGGTAATGGCGATTGGTGCAATGTCAGCAATAGGTTTAACATTGGTATTCCAGGCATTTTGAAAGGCCTGATAGGTATTAACGCCACCCCAATATCCGGGATAAATATGTACAGCGTACCCGATGTTGCCACCTGTAATCTGATTACTGACATAGCCTTGGTAATGAGACTGCCAGCCAGTGCCGGGTATCCAGCATACATTGTTGGCACCGTTGTTACGGATAATATTGACCAATGGCTGAAAGAAATTTTTAAGTGCAGCAAAATGTTCGTTTCCTGTTGTTCCCCAAGTGCCATTTGTGCCCAGGATTTCAACGGGTTCGTTGGCCAGCTCAAACATCACATTATCGGCGTTCTTCAGTGCAGGGTGCTGCGAAAGAAAAGTCCATACGGTTTTGAGATAAGTATGATAGGCATCATTGACCGCAATACGGTGCGGACATACACCCGGAGGGCGCAAGATGACATACATACCCCGATTGCGGGCATGGTTGATCAACGGAATAATGACTTGGTCGGTATACGTAACCAAGCGATTGTAATTGAACCTTGAGATGTCATCTTCGGGAATAGGTGCACCAGGATCGTTGGTCCAATAAGGATCGATATGGAGACGAATATAATTGAGATACCAACCGTCGGCCGCACTGCTGAGTTTGTCAATGACGGCTTTGTTGTAATTGAGCGCTCCTTGTACATTGTAATTGTCCCAGGTGCAGTACCCCGAGTTGGCCCCATACTGACAGCCATTGAACCAGGGGCTTGGCGTAATGGCTACCCCATGCAGGACGATATTATTGTCGCAGGGATCCTTGAGGTACTTTCCGCCTACATGCAGGGTCGGTGTCGACCGCGGCCAGCTTGTGACAGCTTGCGCGGAAACATTGGACTTCAGACTTCTTTCGGATTCGCTGGTCAAGGTTTTTTCTTCCAGCCGCGAACAGCTGGAAAGAATGGTTAATAAAAAGACCAGCAGTAACCACATTTTGTTTGTTCTCATAATTTAAATATTAAAGGGTGATTAATGATCTTATTTTTTAGCCTGCAATGCTTCAGCGACAGCCTGATATGCTGGCTTTCGAACGAATCCTTCGGTCCATAAACCGATCGGTTCTCCCCGCCGCCAGAATGAATTCTCTTGGTCAGGACTGTCTAATGGACTCCATATGGTAATACCATATTGTTTGTTTTTGGGAATGATCTCGAGATATTTCTCAACGACAAATTTGTATAAGTCCGCTTGTTTCTGATACATTTCAGCTGTTGCATTTGTAGTTTTAATACCAGTACCAAGCCCGATATCTAATTCAGACACCTTGATGAACTTGCCGGTGGCTGCCAGCAGCGTAAACATATTGACGATGTTGTCTTTGTTTGTATTGATATCGATGTGCATCTGCGTGCCGATACCATCAACCTTGGCGCCTTTGCTTTCGATGTAGCTGACATAGGCGATCAGTCCTTTACATTTGTTGCCGCTGCCTTCCAAACCGTAGTCATTGATGAATAGGAGATCATTGGTATTGCCATATTTGCGGGCGAATTGAAAGGCTTTTACCGCATAATCTTTTCCAAGATAATCCTGCCAGTAGAATTCGTCATCAGCCAGATCGGTTTTTCCGATTCCGGTCTTCAAGGCATATTGGTCTGGCCAGTCGGACATCGGCTCGTTGACCACATCCCAGGCCTTGATATACCCTTTGGTTTTCTCCAACATGCCGGCAATAAATGTCTCCAGTGCTTTTGTGAGTATGGCTTCTTTCTCGGCAGGTGTTTTCTCGATCGTGCTACCTCCCGGGCTGCCATACCCTTCACCATTGGCGGACTGTGCTCTGGAGGAGTTATTTCCCCAGCCAAACCAACCATCGATATTGTTTTCAAAATCACTGTTGGCGATAAGATTAGTCGAACTGCCTGTTTTTGTCAGCACAACCTTGTCGATGAAAATAGTGCCATCATATTGACCAAAATTGATAATAAAACGGTTGCGTGCAGCAGTTGCGGTGACTTTAAGTTCGTATTCTTTGTAGCTTGTTGTTAATGCCAATGAGCCCATATTGTCACCGGTATAATTGGAAGTGCTTTGCAGATCAATACCAATATTGCCTGTTTTGCTACCACGGGCCACAATCTTCAAGACATACTCTTTACCCACTTCCGTAGGGGTAATGTCATAGGCTGTCTGTGCTTCCCAGGCATTGACAACAGAAGGATTGCTCATTTTTAATGCATGTCCAGCTAGCGCTGGTCCGCCCGAACCCGGTAGAACCACAGGGGCGATCAACTTATTGAGATAGGCAGCGTTTTGTCCCGAATGCCAGCATAAGGTGTGACCATAAAGCGTCATATTGTTTTCCTGCGCAGCGGTGATCAGCTGTTCCACGCGTGATAGATTAAGGCTTCCGTCGGCCTGCACAATGGAGCCATGCTTCATTTCATAGCCTATCACCATTTCTTCAAAATTGCGGTTGGCCAGACGGTAGAGGACTCCCTTGTTAAAATAATCGTTCATATTGAGGGCTACACCAAGCTTAAATGCCGGACTTGCCTGTTTATCTAAATAACTTTTCAGGGGATTGTAGGCGTTTATATCTTCCTGCGCCAGCACTTTTTCCGGTTTATCGACGGCAAATCCCAATGGTTCATATTTGGTACAGGAACTCCAGACGGTGCTGAGCGAAAGTAGGATGACGATAGTTTTATTGATTTTTTTCATCGTTGTTCATTGTTGAATTGATACTACTTTTTGATGGGGGTAAAAGTTTCCATTTTTACGGACCTGTCCCGCATCACGAGGGTATCCTTGCTTGTGATGCTCATCTGTGGCATTTCAATCGCATAGGAAAGATAAAGTGCGTCTCTATCCGTATTGCCCCAGCTGTTTTTTTCGCCCCGTTTGACAAACTTTCCTGTTCCTGTAGCAGATATGCCGGCAGTTGCCGAGCTGATGTGACAGGTATTGTCCTCATCAAAAGTTAAGTTGAGGTTGACATTAATATTGACGTCATCAGTCCCTTTAAAAGACAGCGGTAATACCGATTTCTTTAGCGCTGCTGTCGTGATGTTTTTGACTTCGTCTTTTTCGACATAAGCCTGATGTCTGACCATATTTTTAGTCAAGCTGCTGTTGACACCTTTGCCGACAATCTGGTCGGTGCCCCGACGTAGGTAATTGCCGTGCCAAGGGTTTATATATTTGAGGGCGTAGAAAATAAAATCTTTTGGTGCAACATCCCAATCGGATACAATAGCCCTATTGGCATTCTGTAGGGAAGTTTTGCCGGATAGGATGGAATCGGCGTTGACGACTTTTGACATGCGTAAGGGCAGTACGTAGTAGGTCTCCAATGCTTTGGGATCGGCAAAAAATGCGTCGGTCAGCTGTACCTCGACACCGCCTGTTAGGCTTCCACTTGGAATAGTGATCTGGTTGCTGGCCAGTTGATAGTAGTTGGTCGGCAAGGGCGTGACCGGTTGTCCACCTGGGTAGCTGAGTCCGTTTGTGAGGCTATTGTCGACCACAAAATCGATGCGGATGTCTTTGCTGTTGTTGTACACCCCACCTGTGGTTGCCATGACTTTGACCTTATGCTGGTTGTCGAGGCTGTTGTCAATGATGTCTTCGCCCAGAGTTACCGTTCTGACAGGTGTCTGATAGGCGAAGTATACCGATTGAAATTCGAAGTCTGGGAATTCCCAGTCGTTATTTTTGCAAGACGCCAGGCTTACTAATGCCATCGCGTAAAGGAGATTGATTTTTTTCATCATGTGCGTATTAATGTTAATTCCATCCCGTATTCTGTACAAGGTTGCTATATTTAAGTACTTCACTGTACGGGATCGGACCATAGTACATATAGGTTTCGTAAAGTCTATTTTCAACCGGGATTTCCGTGTAGCTGTTGTTACTTATGCTGATTCCTTTTGCAGCAACATTGATATCCATCTTCCAGCGGCGGAGGTCCCAAAACCGAAATCCTTCAAAGCAGAGCTCCAATCGGCGTTCGTTGCGGATGAGCTGCCGCATTTGATCTTTATTGTTTTTTACTTGCTCCAGGTAAGGATCGCCATTGTTGGTGCCGACACCGGCACGTCTGCGAATAGCTTTGATGATATCGTAAGCAGAGAACGTAAAGGTCCCCATGCCTGTAGGTCCCCAGGCTTCATTAGCTGCCTCGGCATAAGCCAGATACATTTCTGTCATCCGTAGGCGGACATTGAAATGCATTTGTTGGGTCGGGGATGATGGATTTAGATTAACGTCCTGACGTAGGAGCTTTTTGAGGTAATAGCCCGTTCGTGTAGATGTTTCGACCTTATTTAGCCCATCGTTGGTTGGACTGTTGGCAGTGGTATTGATCGCTGTGCTGCTGACACCTGCAGTTGCTCCATTGACAATAATATAAGTCTTCAATCTAGGATCCCGCTTATCATAAGGATTGGCTTTATTGTAGGCCGAATTGGCATCTCCAATCGGATATCCATTTTCCATGGGGAAGGCATCAACCAGGTTTTGCGTGGGATTGAGTCTTCCTTTTCCAAATAATGTTGGTGGAAAATGGTCCTGTTCCATGCTATTGCTATTTCCTTTGTCGGTACGCCAAAGGATTTCGGCGGGGTTTGATCCGGAGGTTAAACCGTCGACTACATCTTTATTGTACCAGGTAAATCCTTTAGGATCGATGCCACTGGGGCCGCCTTTGGCTTGGATGACTTGTCCGGCATAGGTGGCCGCTTGCTCCCAAGTCGTTTTGCTGCCTTCACTGTATGCTGGACTTGCAGCCAATAATGCCGCTCTGGCGCGGATCGCCTGTGCGATGCGTTTGGTCATCCGGAGTTTGAAATAAGATCCGAATACGCGATTGTAATCGTCCTTATTGATCGTTCCTGCATATTTGGCCGGGATCTGACTATCGGCGCTGATGTCTTCATAATCCATCGGCAACAGGTCTTCTGCTTTTTTGATGTCATCGTAGAGCTGTTGCATGCAGGTTTCAAATGGTGCCCGTGTATGGTTAAAGTCCGAATTGATGGTTTCGGGAGTCAGAAGGATGGGGACACCCATGATTTCCCCGGTACTTGATTTCCCAGCATGTGCCTGCAGCAGGTGAAACATAAATAGGGCACGAAGGCCATAAGCTTCACCTTTCATCCGGTCGTTGAATAGGACGCTGACCTTTGGATCCAGCGCCCATTCCACCTTATCGCTCAGGGATAAAAAGTTGTTGAGGTATTGCAAAGCTGCGTAACTGTTGCGCCATTGGTCGAAAGGGTTGTTTATGCTTGTCCATTGCCCCGTGGCTGTTTTAAGATAGGTGTTGCTTTTATCGTTGCTTACTGCATTGTCGGTGGCAACATCATCGAAGCTATAACTATTGCCCGGAACGCGGTTGTACCCGTTTAGGAGCAATCCTTGGGCATACAGGGGACGGCTGTTGGCCGTTTCAATTTCAAGATTATTCTCTAGAGCCGGCTCAAACATATCTTCACAGGAGGAAAATAGTAAGCTACTTAGGATGGCTATGGTTAGTATTCTTTTCATCATTCTCGGTTTAAATATTTATGATTAAAATAGTGCCTTGAGGCCGATGTTGAAAAAACGCATCTGCGGTGCCTGGCTAATATTGAGCTGCATTGTTTCCTTTTCCTTTGCGATCGTTAAAAGATTGGATCCCATAGCATAAATTCCCAGCTCGTGGATAAATTTGGAATTGAATAGACGCTTTGGGAAATCGTAAGAAAGCTGTACTTTGGACAGGTTGATGCGATCGGTTTTATAAAGCCAGAAGTCTGAGCTTCGGAAATTGTTGTCACTGTTGAACGTCGTAAGACGTGGGTAGGTAGCGGTTTCTTTGGTCGATTCCGTCCAACGATCACGCACTACTGCCGAATATTTGTCTTCCCCGTCGACCCAAAAGTATGCGCTATTTTTGATGGCTTTGGCTCCGAACTGTCCAGTGGCAGCAGCAAATAGCGTAAAATTGTTCCATTTAACCGTCAGGTTGCAACCTAGGGTCAGTGGGGCACCAGCCCATCCAGCTTTACCTAAATAAACTTCGTCGCGCGTATCAATAGTACCATCGCCGTTTTGGTCTTTATACTTGATGTCTCCGGGTTTTACCTCTCCGAATGAGGAAAATGCTGCATTGTCTATGTCGGCCTGACTATTATAAAACCCATCGTTTTGTAGTCCCCATATGGCATCCAAAGGCTTTCCAGCCCGGTTTTGATAGGCGAATTGGTATAATTCGTCACGTTGCACGGCCTTTGTCGAGTAATACATCCCATTGAAACCCAGTGATACAAAAGTTTGGTTTATTTGTTTGTTCAGATTGATGCCAAAGTCGACCCCGCGGCGTTCGTCACTGTTGTAATTGATGTAGGGAAGATCCGAGTAAACCGGCCAATAAGTCATAAAATACATCGGATACTGTGTTGCCGCCTGCACAAGGCCACCGCTCATCCGATTAAAAAAGTAAGAAGTATTGAAGGTGATTAAATTGTCGTAAAGTCCGCCCTCAAGGTTGACGTTAAATTCCTTGCGCTTAGGAAACTTCATGTTAGGATTGTCTCCGCGACGTCTATCAAAAGTATGGACGAGGTCGCCATCGCGCCAGCTATACCAGGCAGCATCGTTGTAGGTGTAGTATCCCTGATAAAGATAATAATCGGAGATGTCCAGGTCGGTGTTTAAGATACCTGCAGAGGCGGACAATTTTAACTCATTGACAACTTTGCTGTTGGCGAGAAAATTTTCTTTTGACAGGCGCCAGGCAAGTGCTAACGTTGGTGAGAGAGCCTGACGGTTTCCTTGGGGCAATTTGGCCGAATGACTATAAGCGCTACTAAAGTCAACATAATATTTACTCGAATAGTTGTAGCCTAGTTGAAGTCCGAGGTTGGCATTGCTGATTTTGTGGTAGCTTCCAGAGGCAGCGATCTGAAACGCATTGGCCAATAGGATCGCCGAAACATGATGTTTATTGTCGTAGGTACGGTTAAAGTTTAGGGATCCATTGAGGCCGATGGTCTGCCTATAGGTGCTGCCACTGATATTTTGTATGCCGGATATACGGTCATCACCATATTTTGTCAGGCTACTTATGAGGTCCTTTCCGTCGTAGTTGTTCCACGAAGCCTGATAAACTGCATAATTGTTGTTATAGGATTGATTGTAATTTGACTGATAATCCACCGCGAGATTGGTTTTGAAAACGAGGCCTTCGAGGATATTTTTTAAGTCAAAATTCAAGCCGGTATTAAATTGAAACTGCCGGTTAAGATAGCGGTTTGTACCTCCGGCATAGACATTGGCAAAAGCATTGGTCTGGTCCAGCTGACTTCCGCCCAGCAGGTATTTGCCATCAATGAGAAAATTACTGTTGTTGACATAGACCATGGAGTTGACATCGTTCTCTTCGATCATATCAATAGGGATGAGGGGGGAGAAGCGATGTGGCCGTCCGGTGGCCGCCGCACCCCAATAGTCCGTATTCACCCCTTTGGAAATATAAAAACTGGCGGCAGCATCTACATTCAGGGAGATCAGATCATTGACTTTAACATCAATGTTGCCGCGCATATTAAATCTATTGGCGCCTCCGTTTTTTTTCGCCTGACCAAAATTGAGCAGGGAGCCTTCCGACCAAAACCCAAAGTTGGTATAGTATTGCGCGCGCTGATTGCCACCGGAAATTTCTGCGGTTGCATCGTAACGGTTGTAATGATCTTTGATGTAGTCTGAGGCGTAGTAATCGACATTGGGATAACGATAAGGATTTGTTCCGGCGGCATGCTGGTAGATAGTTTCGGCACTATAAAGTGTAGAGAGACCATCATTCTGCCGGGCCTCGTTATAGAGTGTCATATATTCTGCTGAACCCAGGTATTTTGGATAACTGATTGCTGCATTGATACCACTATTAGCTCTAATTTTAATTTGCTGATCACCAGCTTTTCCACGTTTTGTGCTTATGCTGATGACGCCTTTGGCTGCCCGGCTACCATAAAGGGCGATGGCATTGGCTCCTTTTAGCACACTGATCTGATCGATTTCTGTTGGCATAACGTTATTGGCGTCGCGCGGAAATCCATCCACTAAAACCAGATAACCGCTCATCCCCCAAATATTGCCATTATAACCAGCAATAAAGGCGTCTAGATTCTCCAGACTGTAGGTGTTGTAACTCTTGTCGAGTACCTGTGGGATGTTGATGGATTGAACATTGCCCATCAGGTCTTTTTTCGGAACTTTCCGGAAAGCAACCTGTACAAGTGCTGTACTGTCTATGCCGGTACTATCCGGACGAGCGGCTGTTGAAAATGCCGGGAATCTATTTTTATACTGTCTAATGGTTGGATTAAAGACTTCTTTGGCCATCCCATCGGTGACCGCTATGCAGTTTAATCCAAGACATAGTGCTATGCTTAATTTTTTGTACTTCATTTTTTGAATGATTAAATGAAAAACTTGTTACCAGCCTGGGTTCTGATAGAACTCGGGATACATGTTGACATCTCTTACCTTTAGGGGCAACCAGTAATGCTTGCTTGTAAACTTGCGCTCCAAAAGCACATTTTCTTTGATGTTGACAATGCGGTTTTGGGATGGGTCTACGGTATTAAAGGTTCCTGCCCGATCAAAAGAAACCGATTTTTTTAAGGTGTAAGGAGATTCGGTCAATAACAGCCAGCGTCGAAGATCATTAAAGCGATGGCCTTCAAAGGCGAGTTCCACTGCACGCTCTCTCCGTAGCTCGGGCAATAATGCAGTTGCTGAACTTAGAAATTTAGCATTCACATGGCCTACTCCGGCGCGATCCCGAACGACGTTGATCGCGTCTACAGCTGTTTTGTTATAATTGTCTGCTTTGCCTGTGGCGGAGTTGGAAGCCATCATCGCTGACTCGGCATACATCAGATAAACATCAGATAGGCGCATGTAAGGCACATAAATATGAAGATTGGAACCATAATTATAGGCTTGATCATATTTGTTTGCTGTTATAGGGACAAATTTGCGTAACACATAACCTGTCTGGCTGCCAGACTGTATATCTCGGTAGCTTCCATTGCTGTAGAGGTTAGCGTAACGGTTTTTTTCATCCTGCGTATTTCCCTGAACGACTTTTGTTCCATCAAAGATGATATCCTTATAAAAACGTGGATCCCGATCTTTCCATGGGTATTCGGCATTGTAGCCTGACTCGGCATCGGACTGGGTGATGTCTTTGATCGGTAAACCGTTTTTCATACCATAGTAGTCCACATAATTTGCTGTTGGGATAAACTTCAGTGCATCCCCATCGGATACGACCAGTGGGATATATTGTTTACTGGTTCCAAAATTTGATACCCATGCATCAATATAAGGGCCCCTGAATATTGCTTCGGTACTGCCCGGCATGGCCCAGTTTTGTCCTGTGGTGTAAAAATTTAAATGAATATTGGCCATTGGAACAAGGGCGTAATTCGTTTGCCCGCTTTCGACGAGGGAAAGCAGTTCGCCAAAGGCTTGGGCTGCCTTTTTGCAATACTCCGTATGGTAAGCTTTAGTTCCTGTCGACTGAAAATTCATCAAAGGACTTCCCGCCCAGAGGTAGTTTTTGCCGAGATAGGCCAGCGCCATGATTTTATTGATGCGCAGCTGGTTTTTTCCTAAAGTCCGCTTTCCGGCAGTGGTATTGTCCCAATCAATCGGTAAGAGATTGGCTGCTTCTCTAAAATCGGCCGCAGCAAGATCCGCACAGGCATGGTAACTCAGTCTTGGCAACCGAAGCTTTTCGTCGCTGGGAAGTACATAATTGATATAGGGCATTCCGCCAAAATATTCCATCAGGCGGTGGTGAAACCAGCCTCGGAAAAATAACAATTGCCCCTTGATCAGATTTTTCTCTTCCTGTGTAGCTTCGGTCAATTTGTCAATATTCTCTAGTCCGAGACTTACTTTTCTCAGACCAAACCAGGCTGCACTCCATAAATCGCGAAAAGCGCGGTTGGCAAAGACATCCCCGTTTGCTGTGGTAAAATCACCTTGATCCATCCAGCCGGAGCCCCAGCCGTCGGATTCTCTTTGCCAGCCCCAGAAATTGCCGTTGTCGATTTTGTGGACGAAATGATAATTGCCAGCCGTTGAGGTCATTTCATCTTCGCCCCAGTTCCAAGAGTTGGTCCAGTAATTATTACTAAAGTTGACAACACAGCTGTAGAGCTCTTCCGTATATCCCTGGAAGTTAATAAAGTTTTTAAATGCTTCTTTGGAGGACACATTGGACTGCTCTTCTTTGTCTAAATATTTTTTACACGAGAGTAGGGAAGAGGAAGACCAGATCACACCAGCTATAAAGATTACCTTGAAATACTTTTTCATATGGGTAGGGTTAAAATGTAATGTTTGCACCTAGATTAAACCGCTTTACAGTAGGGTAGGCTCCCTGTGAAGCCCAGCCGGTACCGGCGTAATTGGATTCACGGTCATCCGGCATTTTGGACCAGAAAACTAAGTTGTTTCCATTGAGGAATACGCGAAGATTTTGAAGGCCCATGCGTTTGATGATGCTGGATTCCCGGTTAAAATTGTAAGCAATTTCGGCTGTTTTTAGACGGATGTATGAACCATCAAACATATATCGACTACCGGGTGTATATGTGCTCGATTGTGATAGCCAGCGAGGCAGTGGCACATCGGCATTGACATTGTCTTTTGACCAATAGGAACCTTCGTCGTAAGCCAGGTTTAACTGGCCAGAAAAGCTGTTGAAAACAACCTGACGGGTGACATTATTGACGGCATACCATTGTGTCATGATACTGAAATTCTTCCAGTCGAACCCAATCGTACAATTGTATGTGTTTTGTGGAACCGAAGGAAAGGCGTAAGGGATATTATCCTTAGCATCGATAATACCATCCCCGTTATAATCGAGTATATGATAATTGCCGGGTAGTTTGGCTAGATCATTACTTTCGTGCGCAGTACTCGAATAAAGTTCGTCCCAGGTATTATAGTAGCCTGCACTGACGTACGAGTAAGTCTGATTGACCTGTTTATTGTCTGGTTTCTGGTACTCGGGGAGCAATTCGGGAGCATCGGCGTTGATGACTTTATCCTTGGCGTGGGTAAAGTTGATATCGGCCCATATTCTCGAGTCGACATTGAGCTTTCTGTTGAATTTTAGCTCAACCTCAAATCCTTTGTTTTGAACTTTGCCGAGGTTGGCTGTTGGTGCCTCCATCCCAAAATAGGAAGGGATGGCTCTATTGGCGCCGCTGATCAGAACATCTGTCCGCCGGTCCCTAAAAAAGTCGACCTTACCGCTTATCTGGCTATTGAATAGACCGAAATCGAGTCCGACATTGAATTTGTTGACTTTTTCCCAACGGATATTTGGATTACCGAGCGCACTTTCTTTGTACCAGACATAGGGGCTGGTATTGCCGTCGGAATAGGAGAAGCGCCCCTCAACGCCCATGCCGGCGGTGCCGCCATAAGCCCATTGGGTTAGATATAGAAATTGCCGCCCACCACTATCGTCACCGATGTCACCGTAAGAAGCACGGAGCTTGAGCATATTCAAAAATGAAACCGGCTTCATAAACTCTTCTTCGCTCACTAACCAGCCTAGACCTCCTGAGTTGAAAAAGGCAAATCTGTTATCAGGACCGAATTTCTCTGATCCTGTATAGGCGCCATTATACTCGAGCATATACTTGTTTTTGTAATTATAGGTTGTCCGGAATACCCAGTCCTCACGATAGGAGGGGATCATACTTCCTGTACCGGTTTGATTGCGGTTGAAAAGTCCCATGGCAGTAATGTTGTGGTCTTTGCCGAGGGTGGTCGCGTAGTTTAATTGCAATTGATAGAAGAGTCTTCTGTAGGTGGACCAATCCCTGACTTGTCCGGCGCCGGTTGTCCAGTTTATACCTTCGACAAAATCAAATCTGTTGGTGCCATCGAATGCAATCTGGTAGGTTGGCAGTCCGGTATTGGGATCTATCCATTTACTTTGTGTGCTATTGTTGGCGTCATTGATACCCCGGCCACCTTCGACAAAGGTATTATCCAGTGAGATCGTTCCGCGAACGTTGAGGCCCTTCGCTAAAAACTTGAGATCTTGCTCAAGTGTAAAATCCGTCGTAATACGGCTTGTGGTTACATATTCAGTACCGCTGATCGCCAGCACGCGGGCAGAGTTTATTCCTGCTTGCGTGTTTAACGCATAGTAGCCCCATGTTCCATCTGCGTAACGTGGATAGATAACGTCAGGAGCTACGGTATAGGCCGCGATCCAATACGAATAATCGTTGCCACCGCCCCATGGGCTTTTTTTGACACCGCGGGATCCTGCCAGGTTGGTGGAGAATTTAGTTGTGGGGGTGAGCTGGAAATCCAGATTGGAACGTACATTCAGACGGTTAAATCCGTAACCGGCTTTGTATCCGCGTGCATTTTCGAATTGACGGAACATATCGCCTTCGTAAAGAAAATCTGCATTGGCAAAATACTTGACAAAGGGTGTACCACCGGCAATATTGACGCTGCTATTTTGTGAAAAGGCTTGGCTCTTAAATAATTCTTTTGCCCAGTCCGTATTTACATAGCGTTCGCGTTCTGTCTGGTCAGCAGGAAAACGGTATTTGTTGATGATATCCTGTGGAAGATAGTTGGCCCAGCTGGCAGGTGAGATGCCTAATTCATTTTCGATAACCTTGTTGCGTAACATTAGGGCATCGTATGAATCCATTTTACCGGGAAGCTGCGAAACAGTTTTGATGATATTGTTGACAGTACCACGTATCAGCATATGCCCTTCCATACCCCGCTTGGTGGTGATTAAGATTACACCATTGGCTCCTCTTACGCCATAAACAGCAGTTGCTGATGCGTCTTTGAGTACTGAGATGGTTTCAATGGAACTGATATCAACGGCAGATAGCGGCCTTTCCACACCATCAACCATGACTAAAGGATCGGTATTATTCCAGGTACTGCGTCCGCGGATTACAATACGGGGATCTTCTTCACCGGGCATTCCGGTACTTGCTGTGGTTATCACTCCCGGCACGTTGCCCGTCAGCGCAGCCCCTACACTCGAAACACCTCCAGCACGCTCTAAAACTTTGCCTGAAGTCTGGGCGATGGCTCCAACGACGGTTTCTTTTTTCTGACGGCCATAACCGACAACAATTGTTTCTTCGATTTCAATTGATTTGTCGATTAGCTGTATCTCTACGGTATTCTTATTGTTGATGTCGACTTCAACTTGTCCATACCCGAGCTTGGAAATGGTCAATAAGTTTTTATCCGCAGGTACTTGAAGGGTGAAATTGCCGTTGTCGTCACTAGCTGTAGCCAATGAAGTACCCTTTATCTTAATGGACGCGCCAGCGATCTTTTTATGGTTGCTATCGACTACAATACCTCTTACCTGTCTTTTGGTCTGAGCATGTAGTGTGGACTGTCCCATATAGATTAGGAACAGCAGTAAAGTAAATGGCTTAGCTATACCCCATAGCTTTTTCCAATGCCTTACTAGTGTGATTGTAAATGTAATCATCATAGCATTTTTGGATTGATAAATAGGTTTAAAAAATCTTGGTTAAATTTTCTTGAATTTGTTAGGTAGACTAATACCTGTATTGGGCTCATTTTTGATAAAAATAAACGCCATTTACGGACCGTTTTGTGCTGTCATATTTTGTTTAATAATTGGTTAATTTTTCCGATCTTCACGTTGTCGCAACCGGTTGCATTATTGGTGTGTAATTTTCCCATGATAGGGAAACCTTTCAAAGCAGTTTATAATTGTAGACCAAAGCTAGCCAATGTAAATTTTGACGGATAGCAAGAATGTTTAAATGAAGGATAAGAATGTCAAAAATGACCGACAATAGCGCATAAATTATGATCGAGGCTAGTTTGGAAGGGATTAATTTGATAATTTAGTTCACAGTTCACTTCAAATTTTTGTGGTGGAGATTATTTACCTAAATATATGATACGCATTTTACTGGCATTAAGCTGGATGTTGCTGACGTTTTTTTCGTACGGGCAAAATCATCCTGTAACATTTCAGCGCTATTCTTCAAAAGATGGACTTTCCTCCAATACGATCTATAGTATCTATCGAGATAGCTATGGTTTTCTTTGGTTGGGCACAGAAGATGGACTGAACCGCTTCGATGGGCGTCGGTATAATGTCTATCGATATGATGCCAACCAAGAGAATAGTTTAATGGCCAATCATATTTCGGCTCTGTGTGAAGACAAGAAGGGAAGAATTTGGATTGGTACTAATGGCGGTGGATTGAGTTATTATGATCGTGAAGCAGACCGCATCCGTTCGTATAATCTTACACCTGATGGGAAATGGCTCAGTACCGCAATTAATGCTATCGATACGGATGCCAATGGAAATATTTGGGTCGCTTCCTATGGTGCTTTGTATATACTGGATGTCAATAATCTACAAAAGAAAATGGATCCAACCTATCGGCGTATCGTGGAAACTTTTGCCGACAAAGTGACGAGCTGTGTATTTCGCGATCGGCAAAACAATATGTGGGTATCCTCAGAGAATGGAATATTCCGTCTCTCGGCAGACTTCAAAACAATAAAACGTTTTGAAGTCCTATCGGAACAGGAAGGATATGGGAACGGGATTGAAGTCAGCTCCATTGTTGAAGATGATAAGGGTCGGATCTGGATCGGTTCTATGCTGGGACTTAAATACCTCAGTCCTGGCGATTCTCAGTTCAATAAGTTTATTGCGAAGGACGGGAATGGGGCTTTAAGCAGTCCCCGGATTTATACCTTGTGCCACAATCAAAAGCAGGATCTATGGATTGGAACGGACAATGGTTTGGATGTACTTAATACCAATAATTTTACAGTTCGCACCTTTAAGCCTGATCCAAGTAATGTGCATAGTCTTTCTCACAAATCGATACGGTCTATTTTTGTAGATAATAGCGGAATTTACTGGATTGGTACTTTTCAGGGAGGATTGAATAAATTCGACACCAATTTAAGTCAATTTAGATTAAAAAGCCTGGATTTTCTAGAAGGAATGACCGGCGATCCGGCCATAGTAACCTCGTTTGCGGCCTATCAAAATAAGATTTTTTTAGGCGTCGACGGTGGCGGTGTCTGGAAATACGACAGGGAGACTGATCGATTATCATCCGTCAGCCTTTCTGTCAATCTACCCAGAGATCTAACGGTGCTCACTTTGGAAAGAAAGCTCGATCAGCTTTGGATCGGGACGTATCAGCAAGGCGTCATTTGTTATGACCTCCTTAACGGAAATTTAAAAAGGTACATTGTTGGCAACAAAGAAGATAATCTAAATAATAACGATATTTTTTGTTTAAAAGTTGACTTTAAGGGAAATACATGGGTTGGGACCAATGGAGGAGGTGTTAACATCATTCAAAAAGGGAGTGGAATTGTCAAGAAGTATAAGCGGGATGATCACTTAGGCGATGGAATCCAGGTGCCGGGGAATTTTATACGGGCGCTGGCGGAAGATCAGGAACAGCACATGTGGATCGGTACTTATGGCTCGGGATTAGTGATGTATGATCCTTTGACAAAACGGTCCAAAATTTTTGATAAGGCAAACAACAAGCTACCCAGCAATTATATATTAGCGATATATACAGATAAAAAAGGGGATTTATGGGTTGGAACCAATGGCAATGGGATAGGGTTGCTGCGAAAAGGGAAAGTAGTTTTTGAGACACTTTCTGAGAAGGACGGACTGGCTAATGGTGCTATCCAGAGTATTGTCGAAGACGATAAGGGGCGGATTTGGTTTTCAACGAACAAAGGCTTGAGCTGTTATTCTCCGGCACAAAATAAGTTTAAAAATTATTCGAATGCTGTAGGGTTGCAAGAGGGCGCTTTTATGCTCGGTGCCTCGCTAAAAACGAGCGATGGAGAAATCTACTTTGGCGGTCAGAAGGGTTTTAATCATTTTTATCCAGCTCATTTAAAAACAAACAGTAATCCTGCTAAGGTTGCACTAACTGATCTAAAAATTGACAATGTGATTATTCAACCAGCGGAGAAAGGTCCAATACAGCAGTCTTTGTTGACCTCCGATCGTATCGAACTAAAATATAAACAGAATTTTTCAATTTCTTTTGCTGCACTAAACCTCACTGTACCGGAGGATAACCAATATGAGTACCGTCTTGTCGGTTTTGATAAAAACTGGATTCGCAACGGAAAAGAAAATAGTGCCTATTACACCAATCTGGATCCCGGAGATTATGTCTTTGAGGTACGTGCGAGTAACAACGACGGGATTTGGAACAAGGAAATCAAATCGATTGCTATATATGTTGCTCCACCGTTTTGGCGCACGATTTATGCTTATCTATTTTATGTGATCGCAGTCGTGGGGGTACTTCTATGGATGAGACATCGTGGGATTGAAAAGCTAAAGCAAAAATTTGCGATTGAGCAGGAGCGTACCCAGGCGAAACAGCTCATTGAACAACAAAAAAGAGATGCTGAGACCAAACATCAGCTGGATGCGATGAAAATCAGGTTTTTAACCAATTTAAGTCATGAATTCCGCACGCCAATCTCGTTGATCATGGGACCGATAGATGCTTTGATTGCCAAAAATAAAGATAGCAAACTCGGTGATCAGCTTAATTTGATCAGTCGTAATGCGCGCCGGCTTTTAAATCTGGTCAACCAGTTGCTTGATTTTCGTAAGATGGAGTATCACGAACTCAAGCTGCAGGATGAAGATGGTGAATTGGTCTCTTTTGTGCAGGAGGTATACCGCTCCTTTCAGGACATGGCCTTGCAAAAAGGTATAGACTATTCTTTTTTCCCCTGTCAAGAAAAATTATATTGCCGTTTTGACCGCAATAAGGTGGAGCGCGTTTTATTTAATTTAATCTATAACGCCTTTAAGTTTACGAAAAAGGATGGGGATATCGCCGTAAGTATATCATCTGTCAGTGCGGTTGACAAAAAGCTGCATGTTTACCTCGAAGTGCGAGATACCGGTATCGGGATTCCCGAGCAGTTGCAGCAATCGATATTTGAGAGTTTCTTTCAGTATGATAATGATGGTAAGGTGGCTAGCCAAGGTTCAGGTATTGGACTCTCGATCGCTCAATCTTTTGTTCAGATGTATGATGGCGAAATCTCGGTGAGCAGTCAGCCTGCGAAAGGCAGTAGTTTTAAATTTGATTTGTGGTTAGACCAGGCTGAGCCGGTATACGATGGGATACCTGAACAGGAAACTATCACGCTGGTGCAACCTGTGGAAGCTAGACAGAGCCCCTTGGTGCTGATTATCGAAGATGATGAAGACTTTAGGTATTATCTCAAAGAGTCCTTAAAAGAGCATTACCAGATTATTGAGGCGACCAATGGAAAAGATGGCTGGCAAAAGGCGCTTTTCCATCATCCCGACATTGTGGTGAGCGATGTACAGATGCCCTACCTAAATGGGATGGAATTTTCGCAGAAACTTGCACAGGATAAACGGACGAAACACATTCCTGTGGTGTTGCTGACGGCTTCACAGGTCGATAATGGTCTTGTCTGTGGTCTAGAGTCCGGTGCCGTAGGCTACCTGACCAAGCCCTTTGATATGGATGTGCTGATTGCGAAGATAAATAGCTTGCTCCAGCTGAATCAGGCGTTTAAGGAAGTCTATAGCAAACAGGTTTCTATTTTACCTCCGGAATTGACGATCAACTCCGAAAAGGACAAATTTCTACAGAAAGTGTTGAATTATGTTCACGATAATATTGATAATCCTCAATTATCGGTGGAGGCTTTGAGTGCGCATACGTCGATGAGCAGGGCCTCTTTATACAACAAGCTGCTGGAACTAACAGGCATGTCGCCTGTGGATTTTATTCGTTCAGTAAAACTGGAGAAAGCAGCGAGCCTATTGGAAAAAAGTGATAAGTCTATTTCTGAAATCGCTTATGAAACGGGGTTCGCTAATCCGAATTACTTTACAAAAGTTTTCAAAGCTAAATATCAGATGACGCCGAGTGAATATATTCAGCTGCAAAAAAGCACTTCGGTGTAAGGCGGGCTGTTGAATTGTTATTTAAAAAGATCATTTTGGATCTATTTTTCGGAAGGGTAATCTGTTTTAAACATTTTTACCCTTCTTTTTTTTATTTGTTGCAACCGTATCTTGTTGAAAGCTATAGTTTTGCTTTATAACCAATCGCTGGAAGTCTGGCGAATACTAAACTAATCAACTCAAAAAAATGAAATTTTTTATCGATACAGCAAGTCTCTCTGAGATTCGCATGGCTCAAAATCTAGGTGTCTTGGATGGGGTAACGACCAATCCTTCGCTGATGGCCAAAGAGGGAATCTCGGGCACGGCTCAAGTACATGCACATTACAGAGCAATATGTGCCATTGTTGATGGCGATGTAAGTGCGGAGGTCATTTCGACCGATTATCAGACAATGATCGAGGAGGGGATGTTGTTGGCGGCCCTGGACAACAAGATCGTTGTGAAGGTCCCGATGACCGAAGATGGAATCAAAGCAATCAAATATTTTAGTACAAAACAAATTAAGACCAACTGTACCCTGGTCTTTTCCGCTGGTCAGGCCCTCTTGGCGGCAAAGGCAGGAGCGACTTATGTATCTCCATTTGTCGGTCGCCTAGATGACATATCTGTTGATGGCCTGGCATTGATCCGTGAAATACGTACGATCTACGATAATTATGCTTTTCCAACCCAGATTCTTGCGGCTTCGGTGCGCCACAGTGCCCATATCCTGGGCTGTGCGAAGATCGGGGCTGATGTAATGACAGGACCGCTGCAGGCGATCTATTCTTTATTAAAACACCCGCTGACGGATAGTGGGTTGGCTCAATTTTTAGCCGACCACAAACGTGTCGCTGCGCAAAACAACAATTGAGATGGTCATGACAAAACATAGTATCCATAATTTAGAAGCTATTGTGAAGCAGGTCCGAAGAGATATCGTCCGTATGGTGCATGGTTGCCAATCTGGACATCCCGGCGGATCCTTAGGCTGTACCGAATTATTGGTTTGCCTGTATTTTGAATTGATGCAGCGAAAGGAGGCATTCGACCTGAATGGAGAGGGCGAAGATCTGTTTTTTCTTTCCAATGGGCATATATCACCGGTATTTTATAGTGTACTGGCGCGGGCGGGTTATTTTCCAGTGGATGAACTTGCCACATTTAGGAAACTCAATTCACGGCTTCAGGGTCATCCAACAACGCATGAGGGGCTGCCGGGGATACGCGTTGCTTCGGGATCCTTGGGGCAAGGCCTTTCTGTCGCTATTGGTGCTGCGCAGGCCAAAAAACTAAATCAGGATCATCACTTGGTGTATGTGCTGATGGGGGATGGCGAATTGCAGGAAGGTCAAGTCTGGGAAGCGGCCATGTATGCCGCGCACAATGAAATGGACAACCTGATTGCTATTGTCGATTACAATGGAGCCCAGATCGATGGGGCGACCAACGATGTCCTATCGCTGGGCGATTTACCACGCAAATGGATGGCATTCGGCTGGAAGGTTATTGAAATTATGCGCGGAAATGATATTGGATCTGTGATTTCAGGTTTTCGAAAAGCGCAAGCCTTGGCAGCAAGCCGAGTACCGGTGATGGTGCTGCTGCATACTGAAATGGGGAATGGAGTTGATTTTATGATGGGGTCGCATAAGTGGCATGGCATAGCTCCTAGTGATGAGCAGCTGTCCTCGGCTTTAAATCAAAATGCAGAAACATTAGGCGATTACATCGTCTCGTAAATAAGGAAATTTCGAACGAGATAACATGAAAAAATATACATATACAGCGTCCAAAGACACACGCTCTGGATTCGGTGCAGGTTTGCTGGAAGCAGGAAAGGAAAATGAAAATGTAGTTGCACTCTGTGCAGACCTTATCGGTTCCCTCAAAATGAATGATTTTATCAAGGCATTTCCAGAACGCTTTTTTCAGATCGGTATTGCTGAAGCAAATATGATGGGGATCGCGGCGGGCCTTACGATCGGAGGGAAAATACCATTTACGGGTACATTTGCCAATTTTTCTACGGGACGGGTATACGATCAGATTAGACAGTCTATCGCGTATTCGGATAAGAATGTGAAGATCGCGGCCTCGCATGCAGGTCTGACTTTGGGTGAAGACGGAGCAACCCACCAGATATTGGAAGATATCGGACTAATGAAAATGCTTCCGGGAATGACAGTTATCAATCCTTGTGATTATAATCAGACGAAAGCGGCTACGATTGCAGCTGCAAGGCACCAAGGGCCAATTTACCTGCGCTTTGGGCGTCCTGTAGTTCCGGTATTTACGCCGGAAGATCAGGAATTTGTGATCGGAAAAGCTGTGCTGCTCAATCCGGGTACTGCAGTGACTATTCTGGCGACGGGCCACTTAGTCTGGGAAGCCATACGTGCAGGGGAAGAATTGGAAGCATTGGGTATCGATGCGGAAATCATCAATATACATACCATCAAACCTCTGGATGAGAAAGCGATACTCAGTTCTGTTGCCAAAACAGGCTGTGTTGTTACGGCCGAAGAACACAACCGGATCGGCGGACTCGGAGATAGTGTGGCACAGCTGCTGGTAAAGCAAATGCCTACTCCACAGGAATATGTGGCTGTAGACGATAGCTTCGGTGAATCGGGACCGCCAAGTGCACTGATGGATAAATATGGCCTAAACGCCGATGCTATTGTAGCAGCGGTATTACGGGTACTGAAAAGGAAAGTGGTGGCTTAATTGAAATTGGGTTGTTACTAATAGGAATGCTTAACCTGATATTTATGTACTGTTAAACCAATTATAATATGAAAAAGATGATCTGCACGGCACTGTGCGTTTTGTCCGTCAACCTGATCGCACAGGCACAACAGGTTGCACCCAAAGGATTTGATGTTGAGCAGCAACTGGCATCGACCGGGAAAATAGATTCTATAGTTTACCCATCAAAAACTGTAGGTGTATCCAGAAAAGCAATCATATATACACCACCGGGCTATAATGCGACAAAGGAATATCCTGTGCTTTATCTGTTGCACGGAATTGGAGGAGATGAGCGAGAATGGTTGAGACATGGAAATCCCCAGGTTATTTTTGATAACCTGTATGCGCAAGGAAAAATGGAGCCCATGCTGGTGATTATGCCCAATGGCCGTGCCATGACGGATGACCGTGCTGGTGGAAATGTCATGGCTCCGGATCGGGTCGCTGCATTTTCGACTTTTGAAAAAGATCTCCTCAATGATCTGATCCCTTATGTAGAATCTAGATTCTCCGTTAAAAAGGACCGCGAACACCGGGCAATTTTTGGATTGTCCATGGGTGGGGGGCAGGCTCTGAATTTCGGACTTGGCCATATCGACACCTTTGCCTGGGTCGGTGGTTTTTCTTCTGCACCTAATACGAAGTTACCGCAGGAATTGCTACCTGTTCCGAAAGAAGCTAAAGACAGGCTTAAACTGCTGTGGATCTCCTGTGGTGACCAGGATGGCTTGCTCAATATCAGTAAGCGGACCCATGATTATTTGCTGGAGCATCAAGTTCCGCATGTATATTATTTGGAACCGGGAGGACATGATTTCAATGTATGGAGAAATGACCTCTATAATGTCTCCCAGTTGTTATTTAAGGAAACAAAAAGTAAGGAAGTGAAATAGTGTCTGGCTATGATATAAATCAAAAGGTTCCTGTTGGGCGCTCTGAATCGGTAGATCTCAATAGGGGATGGAATACCTGAAAAAATAATTCGAAACAGTAGATGATGCAAGCAAGAGAAATGATCGGAAAATTTATTTTTAAATGTGTTGGTGTACTGTTGGTGATGTTATCACTGAACAGTACATTTGCCCAGAAACGATCGGCATTAACGATGTGGTATGATCGTCCTGCCGATGCTAAGGTATGGGAGCAAGCCCTGCCGCTCGGTAATGGAAGGTTGGGAGCTATGGTTTACGGAATTCCGGCTGTTGAGAGAATACAACTCAATGAAGAAACAATCTGGGCCGGAGGACCTTATCGAAATGATAATAAGAAGGGCGGGGCGGCATTGCAAACCATTCAGAATTATATATTCGATGGAAAACCTGTTGAAGCCGATCGGCTGGCCAATGAAACTTTTTTCACCAAGACACATGGGATGCCTTATCAGACAGCAGGCGACATTCTGCTCCAATTTCGGGGTCATGAACAGTTTCAGGATTATTATCGTGAACTGGATCTTGAACGGGCAGTCTCCTTGTCACGCTATCAAGTTGATGGGGTGACTTTTACCAGAGAAGTTTTTACTTCATTTGCCGACGATGTGATTATCATGCAGATTACATCAAGCAAGAAGGGAGCGCTCAACGGTACATTGACCTATGAAAATGAAGCGAGGCATCGTATTTTTAAAAATGGGCAAAATCTTATTTTAGCGGGTAGGGGGACGGATCATGAGGGGATAAACGGACAGGTTGTCTACCAAATTCATACAGGCTTACAACATACAGATGGTAATATTGTCGTAACGGACTCGTCGATCGATATACAGCAAGCGAGCAGCATTCGTCTCTATATTTCAATTGCGAGCAATTTCCAGAATTATAAACAATTGGGAGCTGATCCATATACGCTGGCGGCAGAACGGCTGCAAAAGGCCATGGACAAGGATTATCAGCTCGCTTTGCGGCAGCATACGGTCGCTTATCATAAACAATTTAGTCGTTTTCAGCTCCATTTGGGGAGCGACAGCAGCGAACATCTTGAGCCCATACCATCGCGGATTGCAAATTTTGCCCGTACACAGGATCCGGCACTGGTGACACTGTTGGCTCAGTTTGGACGCTATTTGCTTATCTGCTCTTCGCAGCCGGGTGGTCAGCCGGCCAATCTTCAAGGCATCTGGAACAGGTCCATGCAACCTGCATGGGACAGTAAATATACAATCAATATAAATACCGAGATGAATTACTGGCCAGCTGAGGTCACTAATCTTTCCAGTACGCATGCACCATTGTTTTCCATGATCAAAGAGCTCAGTGAAAGTGGAGCAGAAACAGCGAAGATCATGTATAATGCACGGGGCTGGGTGGCTCATCACAATACAGATATCTGGCGTGTGACCAGTCCGATTGATTTTGCGGCTGCCGGAATGTGGCCCAGTGGAGGGCTATGGTTGTCTCAGCATCTGTGGGAGCATTATCTTTTTACGGGCGATAAGATGTTTTTAAGGCAATATTACCCTGTTATGAAGGGGGCTTGTGATTTTCTCTTGTCCACGCTGATAACGCACCGTGGTTATCCCGCGGAAAAATGGCTCGTATTGAGCCCTTCCATTTCGCCCGAACAGGGGCCGCTCGCTGCAGGAGTAACGATGGATAATCAGCTCTGCTATGATATGTTGACCCGTACGGCCTTAGCCGCAGAAGCGCTGGGGATCGATTCCATCTATAAAGATACACTGCTGGCTACGGCGCGGCGTATTCCACCGATGCATATTGGAAAATATAATCAGCTACAAGAATGGCTGGAGGATGTCGATGATCCTCAAAATCAACATCGGCATGTATCACATTTATATGGATTATTTCCCGGCAATCAGATCTCGCCTTTCCGCACCCCTGAACTGTTTGAAGCGGCGCGTAATTCGTTGGTCTATCGTGGTGATTTTGCGACAGGATGGTCAATCGGATGGAAAATAAATTTATGGGCCCGCCTACTGGATGGAAACCATGCTTACGAGATTATAAAAAAAATGCTGACAGTCTCCGATGAAAATCATCCTGATGGACGTACCTATCCAAACCTGTTTACTGCACATCCACCATTTCAGATCGATGGTAATTTTGGCCTAACTGCGGGTATCGCCGAAATGCTGATTCAGAGCCACGACGGAGCTGTGCATCTGCTGCCGGCAATTCCGGAGCTGTGGAAAGAGGGATGGGTAAAAGGAATAAAAACGCGCGGTGGATTTGAAATTGACCTGCAATGGAAAAAAGGAAAGATAAAGGAGCTTAAGGTATTTTCGGCATTAGGGGGCAATTTGCGCTTGCGGACAAGGTTCCCATTAAAAGGCCCTGGGCTCCAGGTCGCAAAAGGGAATCAGACAAATCCTCTTTTAAATCCAATACAAATACCAGGGCCTATTCAGTCTGCGAATTCACATCTGAAAGGGATTGAATTGCCAAGTTTTTATGAATACGATGTGCTGACCTTGCCGGGGAAGAACTACACGTTTAGGGAGCTACTGAATTAATGCGATTAATTAATCCTGTCAATATGTTAAGAATGAAAATCAGCGCTTTGGTGTTCTGCTTGATGAACCTATTTTTTTGGGCAACAGCGCAACAGGCTCATAATCCAATCATCTTTGCCGATGTACCTGATATGTCCATGATACGTGTCGGTGATACCTACTATATGAGCAGTACCACGATGCATATGAATCCTGGTGTTCCGATTATGAAATCCAAAGATCTGGTCAATTGGACCTTGGTCAACTACACGTACGATCGCCTTGGAGATCAGGATGAACTTCAATTGTCAGACAAAAAAAATGCCTATGGACATGGTTCCTGGGCGAGCAGTTTACGTTTTCATGAGGGGCAGTACTTTGTGAGTACATTTTCTGCCAACACGGGGAAAACACATATCTATCGCACACGTGATATTGAGCATGGACCTTGGGTTTCAACCGAATTTAGACCGATGATGCACGATCACAGCTTATTCTTTGACCAAGGGAAAATCTATATGATCTGGGGTGGAGGCCAGATCAATATGGCTGAATTATTACCAGATTTTTCAGGTATAAAAGCGGGAACACAACGTGTTTTGATAGACGATGCCTCCTTACCCGCCAAGCCTAAAGAGGGCAAAGGTGGTTTACCGGCAGAGGGATCCCAGCTATTTAAGATCAATGGTATGTATTATCTTTTTAATATTTCATGGCCAGCAGGAGGAATGCGCACCGTAATTGTGCATCGGGCGAGTCAACTAGAAGGTCCCTATGAAGGTAAAGTGGTGCTACAGGATCAGGGTGTGGCGCAAGGTGGTCTGATCGATATGCCGGGTGGACAGTGGTATGCGTACCTTTTTCAGGATTACGGTGCAGTAGGCCGAATTCCGTTTTTGGTTCCCGTCAAATGGGAAGATGGGTGGCCTATACTTGGTCTTGACGGAAAAGTCCCAGCCACATTGGATCTTCCTGCAAATAAAAGTTTAAGTCCCGGAATCGTTAACTCGGATGATTTTGACAGGAAAGCTGGGCAGGCAGCTCTCCCTTTGGTATGGCAATGGAACCATAACCCAGACTCCAGTCTATGGTCGGTGACCGAACGCAGCGGTTTTCTGAGACTGCGTACCGGCGAGCGTACCGATGATTTTCTGGCCGCCAGAAATACATTGACACAACGCACCACGGGACCAAAATGCAGTGCTTCTATCGCTCTTGAGGTTTCTAAAATGAAAGATGGTGATTTTGCGGGCCTATCGCTGCTGCAGAAAAATTATGGATTAGTGGGAATTCGTATGGAAGGAAATACCAAATCATTGGTTATGATCAATGCAGCGACAGGTGTACCGCGAGAACTGGCGAGGATCGGTATCAAACAGACGCGTGTATTTCTCAAAGCGAGCTGCGATTTTACCGACAGAAGAGACAGGGCTCAATTTTTTTACAGTATGGATGGACAGCATTGGAATTCAATAGGTGACGAGCTGGCAATGAGCTATACGATACCCCATTTTATGGGGTATCGGTTCGGAATTTTTAATTATGCGAGCAAAGCAGCCGGCGGCTATGTAGATGTTGATTACTTCGATTTGACGACAAATTAAGATGATATGAGAAAACAATTTTTTACACGATTACAGTTTGGGTTTCTGACGATGTTCGTGGTCACGATAAATGTATTAAGGGCGCAGAATCCGATTGTACAGACGTCCTATACTGCAGATCCGGCACCATTGGTGTATAACAACCGTCTTTATCTTTATACCACGCAGGATGAAGAGGAATCCACCTGGTTTAATATGAACAATTGGCGTGTATATTCAACCAATGATATGGTGAACTGGACCGATCATGGCGCAATTCTCTCTTACACTGATTTTGAATGGGCAAAAGGTGATGCCTGGGCGGCACAATGTGTTGAAAAAAATGGCAAATTTTATCTCTATGTGCCTGTTATTTCTAAGTTGAACAATCGTGGTGCGATCGGCGTTGCGGTGGGCGACAGTCCACTGGGGCCATTTCATGATCCTTTGGGAAAGCCGTTGCTGCAGAGCGAATGGGGCGATATCGACCCTACAGTATTTGTTGATGACGATGGTCAGGCCCATATGTATTGGGGTAATCCCAAGCTGAAATATGTCAAGCTGAATGAAGACATGATCTCCTATACAGGTGATATCGTTGAGGTTCCGATGACGGCGGCATCGTTTGGAAAAAGAGAGGGCGACCCTAAACGTCCTTCTAATTATGAGGAGGGCCCCTGGTTGTACAAAAGAAACAGTTTGTATTATCTTTTCTGGCCGGGAGGTCCTCTTCCGGAATTTATTGGGTATTCGACGAGTAAAAAAGCAGAGGGGCCCTGGAAGTATGGTGGGGTGCTGATGCCGGCTGAAGGAAAAGCATTTACAAATCATCCCGGTGTTGTGGATTTTAAAGGGAAAAGTTATTTCTTTTACCATAATGGTGCATTGCCCGGAGGGGGAGGTTTCACACGTTCGGTCGCTGTTCAGGAATTGAATTTTAATCCGGACGGCAGTATCCCGCCGATGAAAATGACTGCCGGAATTACGAGGGCACTTGCAACAGTGAACCCCTACGCGCTTAATCAGGCCGAAATGATTGCCTGGTCCGAGTATGTTAAATCCTATCAGAACGAAAAAGTAGGTGTTTTTATAAAAGCGAGGAAAGACGGCGCCTATACCGTTGTGAAAAACGTTGACTTTGGTGAGAAAGGGGCTCGCAATTTTTTTGCGCGGGTAGGAACGACACATCATGGCGGTGTCAGTATGGAGGTGCGTTCGGGGGCTAGTGACGGGCCTTTATTAGCCACCATACAGGTTCCTATGACAGGAGGCGATGATAGATGGACTACCGTGGAGACTATTTTGCCGGATAGTGTTAAAGGGATACACGATCTATACTTTGTCTTTAAAGGCAAGGCTCCATCCAATATCCTGTTTTTCGATTGTTGGAAATTTGGACGGTAAGGTGGTAGCATATGGCTTTTAGATTTAGAAATTTCTTTTGTCTTTCCTCTTTTTTTTGTCATCTGACACTGGTTTTTGTTTTGCTTTTTTGCGGGCTAACGAGTGTTGCCCGTGTACGGCTCCCCGCAATTATGGGGGACCAAATGGTGCTGCAACGGGATGTCGATCTCAACATCTGGGGATGGGCAACGAAAGGTGAGAAGGTTACGCTGCGGTTTAGGGGGGCATATTACTACACCGAAGCGGGAGAGGATGGCAAGTGGCATGTGCGGATCCCGCCACAACGTTATGGTGGCCCCTATACGATGGAGATCAATGATATTGTCATTCGGGATGTGTTAATCGGCGATGTCTGGCTCTGTTCGGGCCAGTCTAATATGGAGACGCCAATTAAGCGACTCGTCGAACGTTTTCCTGAAATCAATGAATCTAATTATCATATGATCCGCTATTTCAAGGTTCCGACACAAAATAGTCTGACCGATGTAAAGGAAGATATACCACCCGGTGAACGATGGCATTCGGGGATTGCCTCTGATGTCATGAACTGGACTGCATTGGCTTATTTTTATGCATTGGAGTCTTATCAGCATAATGGGATCCCTGTCGGGATGATCGTATCTAGCCTGGGTGGATCGGAGATCGCGCATTGGATCGATCAGAAATATTTGAAAAAATTTCCTGAGTTGATGGTCGATCGGCATGCGATCGATAGCCTTCGGTTGGCCGAAAGAGATCGGGGAGCGGATTTGTGGACTGAAGAGCACTATAACGATTCAAATTGGCCCATAGTGCAAGTGCCGGAGTACTGGAGCAGACCACAGCAGACCCATAGAGGGGTCAGTTATTTTAGGCGGAGTTTTGTTGTTGCGGCAGCTAAGGAAGGAAGGCACGCCAAGTTATATCTGGGGACTTTGGCCGATAGCGACTCGGTGTATGTCAATGGTCATTTTGTCGGTTCTACAGCCTATCGATATCCGCCGAGGATTTACGATATACCTGCAGGTGTGCTACACGCAGGAAAGAATAATTTAACCGTCCGTCTGCGAACGGATGGACGAGATGGCGGGTTTACGCCTGATAAACCCTATAAAATCAAGCTGGATGATGTGTGTATTGATCTTGTAGGCGAATGGCATTGGCAAATTGCACTGGACCAGGATAAAATTGATGGGTATAAAGACCGTCTTGAGCATATGAGCCAGGTTGGTTCGGGCTTGTATAATGGAATGATCCATCCTTTACGCGACTACGGATTAAAAGGTGTGCTCTGGTACCAAGGGGAAGCAAATACCGCCGACCCCACACATTACCGAGACTATCTTACCTTGTTGGTCAACAGTTGGCGTGTGCATTTTGGTCAGCCACAGCTGCCTTTTTTGCTGGTGCAGCTGCCAAATTTTATGGACAAGGATACGATGCCCGGGGAATCAAATTGGGCCCGAATCAGGGATGCTCAATTTCAGGCGAGCAAGGAGATCCCTTTCACCGCACTGGCGGTAACTTATGATGTAGGGGAGTGGAACGATATACACCCGCTAAATAAAAAAGACATCGCAAAGCGATTATTTCTATGTGCGCGTAAGATGCTCTATGGCGAAGATGTCGTCGCCTCCGGACCGCAGTATCAGCGTATGCGGGTGGATGGCGATCAGGTTGTCATTTCCTTTGAGCAGACCGGAAAGGGACTGGCTATCGGTCATGGTAAAAAACTGCAGCACTTTGCAATTGCCGGTTCAGATCGCAAATTCGTATGGGCGAATGCAGTGATACGGGGAAATGAAGTGGTGGTGAGTCATCCAAAACTCAAAGATCCCAAGGCGGTGCGCTACGCTTGGAGCAATAATCCCGAAGATGCAAATCTAATCAATAAGGAGGGGTTGTTAGCTGTGCCATTTCGTACCGATAACTGGTAGCATAAAGTAATTTGAGTCAAGGAAAGTCAATTGAACAGCATAACATATAATTCAGCAATAATTTAAGTAATTAATTTAATCAGTTTATGAAGGGACTAAATATTGTCTTAAAAAAACGGACAATGGTATTTTTATTATCCGTTACGGGAATTTTATCAGCAACAAGCGTGTTAGGACAGCAGCAAAATATCCTGAAGGATTACGGTAAAGGTTATGTACACCAATCCATTGGTAATCCTTACCTACCGCTTTGGGAGCATCTTCCCGATGGTGAACCCCGTGTCTTTGAAGATCCCGACCAGCCGGGTAAATATCGTGCTTATATCATTGGTTCCCATGATTTACGTTTTAGCAGTTATTGTGGCCCTGATATCAGAATGTGGTCTGCACCGATTGAAAATTTAACGAGTTGGCGCGATGAGGGTGCTATTTTTACCTATCCGATCGATGGAAAATGGGATGTGATGTATGCCCCAGATCTCGTAGAGGTCAAACGCAAAGATGGGAAAAAAGAATACTACCTGTTTCCACACAGCAGGGGAGATAAACGTGAGGCAATGGTTGTTAAAGGCGATCGGCCGAACGGTCCATTTAAACCCATAAACCTCACCGAAGATGGCAAGCGTACCTTGCCTGGAAGTATCCTTGGATTTGATCCTGCGGTTTACATTGAATATGTTACGGATCCGAAAGATCCTGATTTTGAAATCGGATTCCGTGCATACGGTTTCTGGGGTTTTCAACGCTCCATGGCGGCACAATTAGATCAGAAAACGATGTATTCGCTGCGGCCCGGTACGGAAATTATCAATTATTTATTGCCGGCAAGTGCACGGTATGGTGAATTACGTGATCCCAAAGGTACTTCATACCCCAATATTTTTGAGGGTGAGGATTTAGGAACATTCAATTTCTTTGAAGCGTCATCAATCCGTAAAGTAGGGAACAAATATGTCTCGGTATATAGTGGTTATTCAGGTCCGGAATATGGAGTAGGGAGCTCAAATTCAACCCTGCGGTACGCTGTAGCAGATTCGCCACTAGGGCCATGGAAGAGTGGCGGTGTCTTGGTCGATTCGCGTGCGCCGGTGTTAAATAAGGACGGCTCGGGGATTGAAACCAGCAATGCGGGTCATAATACCCATGGCAGTATCGAACTGATCAATGGCCAATGGTATGTATTTTACCATAGGCCACCACGTGGATTTGGTTTTGCACGTCAGGCTGTGGTCGAACCGATCAAAGTTTCATGGGATGAAAAAAGCGTAAAAGAAGGCGGAATGGTTTCTATCCGGGCTTTTGATCCTTTTCAGGAAAATTTGACGATCAAAGATAAACAAGGAAAAGAATATAAAGGTGCCGAGGTGACGTCGGAGGGATTTCACTTTTATGGGTTGGATCCTTATCGGTATTATTCGGCTGGATATGCCTGTTATCTTTCAGATATCAGTTTACAGCAGGATTCATGGGATGTATGGGACAACCATATGCCTGTGACCAATATGAAAAATGGAAATATTGCAGGTTTTAAATATTTTGGATTTGGTGGTCTGAAACAGGATAAGTTTGGGTTGAAGGCGTTTAAGGGGACGGAAAAAGGGAACCTTACAGCTTTTAATCTATTTATTACTCCAAAAACACAAACTTCATTTACAGTCAATGTATGGCTGGATGGCCCTTGGGATAACGATACCTGGAAAGGGAAACGGATTGCTCAAATAACTGTGCCAGCAAATACTGAGGCGACAGTAAAGCAATTTACGGTAGATGTTTCTCGCTACGTCGATCAACTGGATGGCAAACATGCTTTGTTTCTGGTCGCTGAAGGTGAAGAAGGCAAACCTCTTTTTGATTTTATAGGGTTGGGATTCAGTTCGAAAGACAGAAAAATTGAACGTCCGGTACCACCTTCGGTCACGATTACCGTGAATGGCAAAAAACTAGTGTTGCCTTCGATTCCTGTAAGATCTACCGACGAGAACGGTATCGTTGGTTACAACCATTATGAAGTTGTTTTTCCAATGGAAGCCAAAGACCAGAAGATTCCTGTAGTGAAGGCTCTGGCAAATAACCCTGAAGTTGAAATCAAGGTTAAACAAGCCCATTCGTTGACCGATTTCGCACAGATCGATTGTGTTTACAAAGGGCAAACGAAAAGCTATATGGTGAAATATGTAGCGAATTGATCCAATGAAGAGATCGGGGGCTTCTGTAGTGTTGGGGAAGGGAATCCTGTAGGGTTCCCTTTTTCTATGGTAATTTCTTTTATTGGAAGTCTTTTTAAACATTTTTATTGGAATATAAAACATTTGTATCGGGTGCCGGCTAAAGTGGACTTGTAGTTTTACTGCTGTAATTCAACTAATCGAATAACCAATTGTATGGACCAAAGTATGACAGAGGTAAAGTCTTTAAAAGGCTTCTACAAACTTTCAATGAAACAGCGTGTGGGATTTGGTGCTGGCGATCTCGCACAGAACCTTATTTATCAGACTGTTTCTATGTATCTATTGATTTTCTACACCAATGTTTATGGAATTTCCGCTGCCTCTGCGGGAGTGATGTTCCTTATTGTTCGCGTTGTCGATGTCTTGTGGGATCCCATTGTAGGGGCATTTGTCGATAAGCGAAATCCGCGGATGGGGAAGTATAGATCCTATCTCATTTTGGGCGGGATTCCCTTGACAGGCTTTGCTATTCTGTGTTTCTGGAATGGCTTTTCGGGGTCTCTGACCTATGCGTACATCACGTATGTTGGCCTATCCATGTTGTATACGCTGATTAATGTTCCTTATGGTGCTTTAAATGCTTCCCTAACGAGAGATACAAATGAGGTGACAAAGCTAACTTCGACACGGATGTTTATGGCTAACGTGGGTGGGCTGGCTGTCGGATACGGCGTGCCCCTTGTGGTAAAATATTTTTCAGCAGATGGCAAGATTAATTCGAAGGATTCGGCAGAAGCCTGGTTTACGACGATGCTAATTTATGCGCTAACGGGATTAGTTCTTTTATTTTTTTGTTTTTCACAAACAAAGGAACGTGTTATTATGGACGAGAAGGATACGGATAATGTTCGGGTGTCTGATCTCTGGCAGGAGTTTAAGCATAACCGGCCCTTGCGTATTCTGGCATTTTTCTTCATTACCGCATTTGCGATGATGGCTATCGGTAATTCGGCCGGATCCTACTACATGATCTACAATGTAAATGCGCCGGATATGTTGCCTTATTTTATGGCACTGGGATCATTACCCGCGTTTATTTTTATGCCACTGGTTCCGGCTATCAAACGTGCAATAGGCAAAAAGCAAATGTTCTATGTTTTTTTGGGTATTGCAATCCTTGGCATGCTGATGTTATACGTTATTTCATCCAACGATAACCTGAAGGGAAATATCGGACTGGTGTTGGGGGCTCAGTTTATTAAATCAACCGGTGTGATCGTTGCCACTGGTTATATGTGGGCCCTGGTGCCTGAGGTCATATCCTACGGTGAATATAAAACCGGTAAACGCATCTCTGGTATCGTCAATGCGCTGACCGGTATTTTTTACAAAGCAGGGATGGCACTAGGCGGAGTTGTTCCGGGCTTGGTACTGGCTTATGTAGAATTTGATAAAGATAATGCAACAACGCAATCTCCTATGGCTGAAAAGGGAATTTTATGGTTGGTGGCCGTTATTCCTGCCATACTTTTGGTGCTGGCCATGTATGTTATTTCCAAATACGAACTGGATGATGTGACCATCGATAAAATCAATCGGGATATTGAATCCAGATCCATTTATTAATCAAAAATAGACCATGAAAATATTAAAAACTATGACGACGGCCGTAACGGCTTTATTGATTGCTACTTCTGCTTCAGCAGCTATTCAAAGCGCTAAACAGGCAACGGATTCGGTGATCTTGAAAAATGCTTTTGAAAATAAATTTTTTATAGGAACGGCCCTAAATCTTGATCAGATCTGGGAGCGGGATTCGAAGGCTGTTGCTGTGGTGAAAACACAGTTTAACTCCATCGTTGCCGAAAATTGTATGAAAAGTATGTTTTTGCAGCCGCAGGAGGGCGCGTTCAATTTTAAGGATGCAGATCGTTTTGTTGCGTTTGGTGAAAAAAATAAGATGCAGATTATCGGGCATACACTGATTTGGCATTCGCAGACTCCGGCCTGGTTTTTTGTTGATAAAAATGGTAAAGATGTCTCTCGTGAGGTCCTTATCGCACGGATGAAGAAGCATATACAGACCGTTGTATCCCGTTATAAAGGCCGGGTGTTCGGGTGGGATGTGGTGAATGAGGCGATATTGGATAATGGTGAATGGCGTAAAAGCAAATTCTACCAGATTATTGGACCTCAATTTATTGAATTGGCTTTCAAATTTGCCCATGAGGCAGACCCTAAAGCTGAATTATATTATAATGATTATTCAACAGCCATTCCTGCAAAAAGGAATGGAATTATAGCTATGGTCCGGCAGGTAAAGGCTGCGGGTGGTCATGTCAGTGGTCTTGGTATGCAGGAGCATAATGGACTGGACAATCCATCAATCAGCGAAGTTGAAAAAACCATCCTTGGATTTGCAGGTCTTGGTGTGAAGGTCATGGTTACTGAAATGGATATTTCGGTTCTCCCACATGTACGTCCTGATATGGGAGCAGAAATTGGGGAACGCCACGCGTACAGTAAAGAAACGAATCCTTATGAAGAAGGTCTGCCTGCCGAGAAAATGGAAGAGCTTGGGAAGAGGTATGTTGACTTTTTTAGCTTGTATCTCAAACATCATGATAAAATATCCTGTGTGACTTTGTGGGGTGTTGGCGATGGGGATTCATGGAAGAATGGCTGGCCTATTCCCGGGCGTACAGATTATCCCTTACTATTCGACCGGAATTATCAACCCAAACCATTTGTGAAAGATATTATTGCATTGACTCAAAAAAAAAAGAAATAAGAAATATGAACAAGAGCAGGTACTTATTTGCGGGGGATTATATGGCTGATCCATCAGCGCATGTTTTTGAAAACAAGATTTATATCTATCCTTCCCATGACCGGGAGAGCGGAATGCCCGAAAATGACAATGGTGATCATTTTGATATGCAGGATTACCATGTATTTTCACTTGAAGATAGCCATGCTGAGGTGGTTGATCATGGGAAAGTATTGGACCTAAAAGACATTCCCTGGGCTGGTCGTCAGCTTTGGGACTCCGATGTGACGGAGAAAGACGGGAAATACTATATGTACTTCTCGATGAAAGACAAAAATGATATTTTTAGACTTGGCGTCGCTATCGCAGATCATCCCTATGGACCATTTTTGCCTCAGGATAATCCAATTAAGGGAAGTTATAGCATAGACCCCTGTGCTTTTAAAGATGAAGATGGTACATACTACTTGTATTTTGGCGGTATCTGGGGCGGGCAGCTGCAATTCTATCGAAATAATAAGATTGTTTCTCCCAATGAATTGCCTCAACCTGATGAACCCGCATTGTCTCCAAAGGTTGTCAGAATGTCTGCCGACATGCTGGAATTTGCGGAGCAGCCACGTGATCTCGTTATTTTAGATAAAGATGGAAAACCTTTGAAGCATGGTGATACGGAAAAGCGATTTTTTGAAGCTTCCTGGATGCATAAATATCAGGATAAATACTATTTTTCATATTCTACAGGAGACAGTCATCTGATCTGTTATGCAACGGGAGACAATCCCTACGGGCCGTTTACCTACCAAGGCGTTATTTTGTCACCAGTTGTTGGCTGGACAACTCATCACAGTATTTTGAAATTTAAAGACAAGTGGTACCTTTTTTATCATGACTCGGTCCCATCTGGCGGAAAGACCTGGCTAAGAAGTATGAAAGTGATTGAGCTGGAGTATGATGAAAATGGCTGTATTAAGCTCATCGACGGATTGACATCTTAATTTTTAGTACGAATGAGGTCTATCGTGCGTTTATATTGCTTGTTGTTGGCATTTTTAGCTGCTGTTCCTTTTGTCGTACGGGCAGAGGACGGTAGCCAATTGTGGCTGCGATTTTCAAAACAGGGAAAACCTACCGGTACCGTCCGGATTGCAGGCGGAGAATCAACGGATGCAACCCTCATGTTAGCAAAGCAGGAGCTGCAGCTTTACTGGAAGGGTATGGATGTCATTTTAAAGCTTGATCATCGGAGAAAGGAATTAAAAGATGGTTATCAAATAAGGCAGCATGGAAATCAGGTTCATGTGGTCGCTGGCCGATCGGTAGGGCTATTATATGCTGCCTATCATTTACTGCGTCTTCAGGAGACGGAAGGTCAAATACCGAATGCGGGACTCACAGAAATACCCTCTTATGATATCCGGATTTTGAATCATTGGGATAATCTGGACGGAACTATAGAACGGGGCTATGCAGGGCATTCACTCTGGAAATGGGAGGAATTGCCGAATAAGCTTTCATCCAGATATGAGCAATATGCACGGGCTAATGCATCGGTCGGTATTAATGCCACTGTATTGAATAACGTTAATGCTTCTTCAGAACTATTGAAGGCAGAATATTTGCTGAAAGTTAAAGCACTGGCGGATGTCTTTCGTAAATATGGTATCAAAGTATATTTGTCGATCAATTTCTCGGCACCAAAAAATTTAGGGGGGGTATCTAGTTCGGATCCGTTAAATCAGGATGTTCAGCAGTGGTGGAAATCCAAAGCAAAGGAGATTTATGGGCTGATTCCAGATTTCGGCGGATTTTTGGTCAAAGCAAATTCGGAAGGGCAGCCAGGCCCGCAAGATTATGGCCGCACGCATGCTGATGGTGCCAACATGCTTGCCGACGCGCTACGTCCCTATGGGGGGACTGTATTTTGGCGGGCTTTTGTCTATCACCCGACTAAAGATGACCGCGCAAAACAGGCTTATCAAGAGTTTGTGCCCCTGGATGGGCAGTTTCGGGAAAACGTGATCCTTCAGGTGAAAAATGGCCCAATAGATTTTCAGCCGCGGGAACCTTTTAACCCTTTACTGGGCGCGATGCCAAATACGGCAAAAATGCTCGAGTTTCAATTGACACAAGAATATCTAGGTTTTTCTAATCATCTGGTCTATCTGGCTCCTTTGTTTAAGGAGGTGTTGGACAGTGAAACGTATGTAAATGGCAATGGCGAAACGGTGGCAAAATTGACTGGCAGCAGGGGGCATCCGGGACGGAAAACTGCCATTGCTGCTGTCGCCAATATTGGTGAGGATACCAATTGGACGGGACATCATTTTGCCCAGGCTAACTGGTATGCGTTTGGCCGCCTGGCCTGGAACAGTACATTGTCATCTTCCCAGATCGCGGATGAGTGGATACGAATGACGTTTACAGGTACTCAGGCCTTTGTAGAGCCTGTCAAGAAGATGATGCTGGAATCACGGGAAGCAGCAGTAGATTATATGATGCCTTTGGGCTTACATCATTTATTTGCTTTTGACCACCATTATGGTCCCGAACCTTGGGGAGACAATCCGGGAGGACGTCCTGACTGGATGCCATGGTATTATCATCATGCCGATAGCCTGGGATTGGGATTTGATCGCACTGTAAACGGAAGTAATGCGGTAGCACAATATCATCCGCCTTTGGACAAAATTTATGGAACGCTATCAACTTGTCCAGAGCATCTTTTATTGTGGTTTCATCATGTTCCTTGGACTTATCGGATGAATAACGGCCGTACGCTCTGGGATGAATTATGTTTCCGTTATGATCACGGTGTCCAAAAAGTGAGGGAGTTTCAAAAAGTTTGGGATCGCATGGAAAGCTATAGTGATCGATCACGTTTTTCGGAAATCCAGGCTAAACTTAAAATTCAAGCCAGAGATGCTATTTGGTGGAGAGATGCTTGCGTACAATACTTTCAGCTTTTTTCACGCCTGCCGATTCCTTACGAACTGGAAAGACCAATCTATGAATTGGAAGAACTAAAGAAAATAAAGTTACCCATGGGGCATCACAACTAGAAGATAAAGAAATTCCCAGCTAAAGGACTATTCCAAAAGGGCTATGTTATCTGGGAATTCTTCGTTTATAGGCCATGGGAGTTTCGCCTGTTATTTTTTTGAACAATCTATTAAAGTAGGATATGTTTTCGAAGCCCAATTTGAAGCTGAGCTGTTGAATATTGTCTTCATCGACAAGCATCATCAATTGTGCTTTTTCGATTTTCTTCTGATTGATATAAAGCACTGGCGTCGTATTCATCTGTTTTTTAAATAGCCGGATCAGGTGATCTTTGGAAATAAAGATCAAATTGGCAAGCTGCTCGATGGAAATCGGTTGATGGATATTTTCGTCTATGTAATCGAGTACACGCAGCAGGCGTTTTTCTCCATGCGGAATTTTATTGATTGCTTCCGCCAAAAATCGGCTCATCAGTAAATGGATAATAGCTTGGTTTTCGGATGCCCGGGCGAAAGGAAAAGCTGTCTGTAGCGCCATGTTTTTCATTAATTCTGTCGAGTTGTCGTAGCTCTTAGGATCATAAATTGTCAGCTCGCGCTCTGGATTTATGCCATATAGATGTTGAATGAGTGTTTCCAATAAAGGGTCAGATTTGATTTCCTTCGGAAAGGCATAGCGGTCAAAAATACTCGATCTTAGCTCGGGGTTTTCATAGATATGGATATAATAGAGCGAAAATTTTGCTGAACAGGCATAGCTATGCTGGACGTAGGCAGGTGTAAGGTAAAGGTGGCCGGGCTGAAGTTTAATGACTTCGTCCTGCAAAATAATAGAGGCTTCTCCTTCACAGACATAATGTATTCGGGCAAATGGACTCTTGATATCTTTAAAATTCCAATCTGCCTGATGTTCTGCATAGCCAACATTCAATAGTGTAAAATCGAGTTTATTCTTTTCGTTGTTTATTATCATTCGAAGAGGAGCATAGTACAATACAATATAAATTGTTTTCATTAAAAAAATGGTTTTTTTTAATGCGAATATCGATAATGTGACTGTTTGGCTCAATCAGGTAACCAGTATAGGACTATTTAAACCCTTTTTGAAATAATAGACTAAATCTTGCTTTTTACAGGGGCGATGAAGCTGTAAATTGAGCTATTTGCATCCTGCAGCTATTTTACAAATGTTTATCTGTATATAAAACGACGCAGCTGATCGGTAAGAATCTATGCTAATGAAGGTTTTTTTTGAAAAGAGACCTTGCAAGAATGCTGTAGGGAACATGTCGATATTGTATTATTTTTGATCGTTAATGTAGTTTCTTTCTCCCTTATATCCAATTATTTTTGGCTAATCGTTAAGATCAAAAAGAGGGAAATGGGAAGCCTCTTGATTTCTTATATTATCTTTGATATCATTCTGAACGATAAGAGTAATAACTGTTTAAATCTTGGTACCCGATATACATGAAAGCAATAAAAATTGTGAAAGAAGGAAGCGTGGAAATCACGGATATTCCTCAGCCGGCTGTTAAAGATGGGCATGCCCTCTTAAAGATTAATTATGTAGGATTTTGCGGTTCGGATCTGAATACCTTTCGCGGGTTGAACCCCTTGGTCAAGTTGCCTGTCATACCTGGACATGAAATCGGGGCTACGTTAGTGGAACTGGGAAATAATGTCTCGACTGATCTGAAGATTGGTGCCAGAGTTACGGTAAATCCTTATTCCAATTGTGGCGTGTGTACAGCCTGTAAAAATAACAGGCCCAATGCATGCCGTTTTAATGAGACAATGGGAGTACAGCGTAATGGGGCGATGGCTGAATATATTGTGGTGCCTATGGAAAAGATCATCCCTGGCGGACAACTTTCATCGAAAGAATTGGCTTTAGTAGAGCCGATGAGTGTGGGCTTTCACGCCGTTGATCGGGCTTTGGTAACTGATAGTGATATTGTTCTGGTATTTGGATGTGGTATGATCGGGGTGGGGGCAATCGTTCGGGCAGCTTTGCGGGGTGCAACGGTGATTGCTGTCGATGTAAGTACTGAAAAACTTGAACTTGCAAAAAAACTTGGCGCCAAGTTTACGATTAACAGTGCCGAGGAAGATTTGGAAGCGAAGCTGCATGCATTCACCCAGTCTATGGGTGCAGATGTAGTCATTGAAGCTGTTGGCCGGAAAGAAACGTACCTAGCTGCCATTGCCGCAGCTGCATATACGGGCAGAGTTGTGTACATCGGTTATGCAAAAGATGCGATCCCTTTTGATACGCAATTTTTTGTAAAAAAGGAACTCGATATCAGGGGATCGCGCAATGCGACGCCAAAGGACTTTGCTGCGGTGATGAAGTACCTGGACATGAAAACCTGTCCGATAGAGGAACTGGTTACAGCAATCTATCCTGTGGAGAAGGCACAATTGGCCCTCGAGTCGTGGCTAAAGGATCCGGGGCATGTTTTTAGGCTATTGATTGAGTTTTAAACAATGGTTGTAGTTGAATAAGATCGCTGGTTCCGATAAAAGTGATTGTAAGTCAGTTTTTTTTGCTGTTTAGCATTTTGGTTATTTCGCAGTCGACGATGGACAATGCTGATAAGAGATAATTTTATCCTTCACGCTAGCTTGGCACAATTGGCACAAGAAACACGCTACATCGACTAAACGATCACCCTACCTTAGCCCTTGTTAAGCTCAAGGATGACACAAGGAAAGTGTCGTTTTTAAACGTTTTCTGCCGTATTCCGCCGTATTTCTTCGCATCTGCCCGTGGCTATTGACATCGTTTGATTTCGGGTGCATATTTGTATTGTCATGGCAATGATGTGCGCCCTTTGTGCCATAGATAAGCAGCTCGGTTTAGAATAAGATGAAGTAATATATATCGTTTGTTAAGTTGTTGTTTTGCATCGGGTGGTGTTCAGCTCGTCTAATTACTGCGTAGTAGTATGCATTTCGTTTCCGCGCAAGGTTTTTTAGGCTGTTTCCTGATAGGAATCAATTTGTTATAAAAAGCCCGATCATGTATCGGGCTTTTTTTGGAATAAGAAAGGTTCTTTTTCTCATCGCACAAATGTCGATGTGCACAGGTCGGTTGGGGAAGTATCGACGGCAGTCGTTACAATATAATCTGGAAATCGTGTTGTTTTCTACTTTGAAATGGGTTGTTTTTATAAAATATTTATTTTTATTATTTAGATTAATTAAAAATAATACATTTGCAAAAAAACTACTGATGAAATTGAAAGCTGCAAAACGTTGGTTCAACTGGCATAAATGGACAAGTCTGATTTGTACCATTTTTCTTCTTTATCTCTGTATCACGGGGCTACCATTGATCTTTCATGAAGAGATCAAACATTTATTAGAGGAAAATAAAAAAGCTGTAATCACAGAACAGAAATTGAGTCTCGATAAGCTGGCAGAAATTGCGGCATCCAGGTATCCTGGAGAACAGGTGCGGTATGCGTTTTGGGATGAAAATGAAAAGAATAAGGTGCTTTTTGATGTCGTGGACAAACCTGATGCACCTTATGAAAAAAGTAAGTATCTGGTCCTCAATGAGTATACAGGTGAGGTGCTTGGAGCTCCCAAGACCGATGGCCTGATGAATATTATCCTTAAACTGCATACCGATATGTTTTTGGGCATCCCCGGCAAATTGTTCCTCGGTTTGATGGGGATATTATTTATGATTTCTATTGTCTCCGGGATTGTGCTTTATGGACCCATTATGAAAAAGTATGATTTTGGAATGGTACGGAAGAATCGATCCAAAAGACTGCAGTGGTTGGATACACACAATTTATTGGGTATCGCTTTAACCGCATGGATGGTGGTGGTTGGTTTTACAGGCATCATCAATACGCTCTCTGATGTGATCCTCGGTCTCTGGCAGCAGGGGCAGCTGGCCGAAATGACTGCACCTTATAAAAATCAAGATCCGCTCAGGGGTAATTATAGTTCATTGGAGCAGGCGAAGTTAGCAGCTGAAAACAAAGTGAAAGACATGAAAGCTGCGGTCATAGCCTATCCAGGTACACCTTTTACCAGCAAGCATCATTATGCTGTATTTATGCGCGGCAACACGGAGCTGACATCGAAGTTGCTCAAGCCAGTTCTGATTGATGCGAAAACCGGATTAGTAACCGATAGCCGGGAAATGCCCTGGTATGTCAATACGCTTTTCCTTTCCGAACCGCTGCATTTTGGGAATTATGGTGGTCCGGTTCTTAAAATTGTTTGGGCTGTGTTTGATATTTTCACGATTCTCGTTTTGGTAACGGGACTCTACCTATGGATTGCCCGGCGACGTGCAGAAAAACAGCAGCTATTTATCGCAAAAGAATCTTAACCATGAAAAATACCTTCCTAAAACTTTGGGGCATGCCTATGCTATTGGCAGCTTTATCACTATTTGGGCTAATTGCTGCATTATTGGGCGATGGTCTATGGGACTATTTGGGCTGGCTCGCGCTTTCTGTTCCGCTCTTTCTCGTGATTCGACACTATTACAAATAACTACAAATAAATTACCATAACATGAAGAAGTTGATCTTAAGTGCTTCTGTATTATCGAGTATCGCTGCCTATGGGCAACAAAAGGACACTGTCAAAATGAATAAAATGGATGAGGTTATCATTAATGCCTACATCAAAAAAGATAGTGAATACACCAATAAAATGCCACTTCGAGCGATTGAAAATCCGCAGGTCTACTCCTCGATAGACCGTGTCGCTTTAGAAAACCAAATGATTTTTACCGTCGATGAGGCCTATCGAAATGTGACTGGTTTGCAAAAAATGTGGAATGCAACTGGGCGTGCGGGTGATGGTGGAGCGTATGTCAACCTGCGCGGATTTATCTCAAATAATTCGCTGAGAAATGGTTTGGTAGCGCCAGTAAGTGGTACCGTAGACGCCGTGAATATCGAAAAAATAGAGGTGTTAAAAGGGCCGTCAGCTACCTTATACGGAAGTAATGTGACTTCTTATGGAGGTGTGATCAATCGTGTCACCAAGAAGCCTTACGATAGTCTAGCTGGAAATGTTTTGGTCTCGGCCGGAAGATATGATTATTATCGTGCACAAGCCGATCTCAATGCCCCCTTGACAAAGGACAAAAGTCTTTTGTTCCGTGTTAACACGGCCTATACAACAGAAGGGAATTTTCAAAATTCCAAGGTGCACAATAAGTATTTTGCATTTACCCCCAGCCTAACGTGGAAGGTAAATGACAAAGTGGATGTCGACCTCGAATATGAGATGTTTGATAATAAGGCGCAGTCTGAGCAGAACTTCTTTTTTATCGGCCCCTTGTCCGCTTTTGGTTTTTCGGGAATGAAAGACTTGGAGAAAGCCGGCCTTGATTACAAACAGCCGTATGTGGGATCGGGTTTATACAATACAGGCCGTACGCGTAACTTGTTCGGACAGGTCAATTATAAAATCAATGAACATATCCGGTCGTCAACTTCGGTCAATAGTGCCTATAGCTATTCGAATGGTTTCAACCCCTATTTCTACATCACCACAAAATCTTACGGTGCTGATCCTAATGACAAGGAAGTTGGTTTATACCGTGGTGACCAGTCCACTGCAGATAGTAAACAACGTTACCTACAGGTACAGCAAAACTTTAATTTTGACTTTCATATAGGTCGTATGCGTAACCGGACCGTGGTGGGCGGAGATTATTTGCGCACCCGAAATGATCAATTCTTTTATTTTGGGGTCATTGACTTCGTGCCGTTTACGGGCAATATGGACTATACAAATTTCAATGCCGACTATGTAACAAATTATTATAATTCAATCCGTAATACGCCGGCATGGGATAGCTCAATCTGGCCATTGAAAAATAAATCAAATACGTACAGTGCGTATGTTTCCAATGTGATCACACCTGTACAGGGCTTAAATTTGATGACAGCCATTCGCTATGAAAGTGTTAAATTCAATGGGGGCGTGAAAGGTTCCAATGAAACTCCGGCATATACACAGCGTGCATGGTCGCCCAAATTAGGCTTGGTTTATGAACTTGTGAAAGAAAAATTGTCTGTGTTTGGGAACTATCAGAATAGCTTTACCAGTAATGGTTATTTTGTTTCCGACACGGCTTCCAACCTTTCTCTCTCTGATCCTGAAAAAGCCAATCAGTGGGAGGGAGGATTTAAAGCCGATCTGTGGCATGGAAAAGTCAATGCTACACTTAATTACTACAATATCAATGTCAAGAATACCTTACAGACAATTGGTTATACACCGCAGGGAAGAGCGATAGAACAGCAAATGGGAAAGCGTAACAGCAAAGGTATTGAACTGGAAGTAAATGCTTATTTGGTTAAAGGTTTTTCATTGATCGCAGGATTGAGCTACAATGACTCCAAATTTACAGAAACGACAGATGTCACTGTTTTGGGTAAAAGGCCGAATACGGCTTCTTCGCCATGGTTAGCAAATTTCAATGCGACCTATCAGTTTACGGAGGGTAACCTAAAAGGATTTGGCCTGGCCTTTGGAGGAAATTATGCCAGTGCCAACAAGATTATCAACACGACAAATGGAACCTTTGAATTGCCCAAATATGTAGTCCTCAATGCGAATGTATTCTATGATGCGAAGAAATTCAGAGTTGGGGTAAAAGCGGATAACCTGACCAACGAACATTATTGGATCGGTTATACCACAGCCAATGCACAAAAGCTGCTGAATGTAGCGGGAAGTTTTAGCTATAAGTTTTAATCCGTTATGGGAGACTCCCATTTTTGCAGTACCCCTAAAAAGTTAGCTACTTTTTGGGGGTACTTTGTTTCTTATCGCTATTGTCTCTTATCCATATAGGGTTTTAAATTGCCTCAATCGTACGAAGCTCCATTTTATTTTTTGACAGCTTCCAGCATAAAAAGCCCCTCGGTTTCAAAAGGAAGTCCGAGAATACGATTTTGGGCATCTATATCGATTTCGATAGCACCAAACCCAACGGTTTCTAATAGTTCGACGTCTTTAGCTGGGCGTTGGTGTGCGCTGATCTCAAGAGCCGATTTGATGTCATTGATCTGATCGATGGCACCAGACGGACATTCATCGTGCCTTTCGGTACTAAAAACTGTTTTTCCGAAATCGGCATCCAGATTGATCAGCCGTCCACCGGATTTGAGTACACGTTCCATTTCGCGGTAACATTTTTCAAGGTCAGGGATGGTCCATGTCATCAATCTGGTGAAGACCAAATCAAAAGTATTGGCCTCAAATTGCAACGTCTGTGCATCCATGACCTGATAATCTACGTTAAGTTCCAGTTCTTGGCTGACGAGGTTTGCATACTCAATCATTTGTGGGGAGAGGTCAACGGCAGTAACCTCAAAACCCGCTAGGGTCATAATGTTGGCAAAATATCCTGTAGCAGTACCGACTTCAAGGACTTTGTTGCCCGTAACCTGGCTACGTACAGACTTAAAGAAGTCAAGCCAGCGTTCGGTCTCCGGACGGGACCAAGCCTCATCCCGTTCCTTGCGCCAAGAAGCGCTCCGATCATTCCAGTAGGCTGTTATTCTGTTAATCATCGTAATAATTTTAAGAGGAACAAATTTATCTATTTTATCAGGAACAAATGATGGAATTTATGTCATATCTCCAAGCGTTTATTTTGCAGCGTTATTTTTTGCAGCTTACTGCGCCTAGTCCAAAGGACAAAGCTTGTCAGTATAAGCAGGACGGGAAGTTGGTAAACTAACTATTGATACATTTTAGCTGTTTTTTGACTGTTTCAGCTGATCAAACGTTCGGTTATATCGGTCATAAATGACTTTTTCAGATTCAAAATCTGGATTTGGCTTCCAATATTCGTCGATCCGAATTGTATTGTTTTTGATGATGGTATTAGTGCTTATCAAGGTTCCTTTTCCATGGACTTCGTCCAAGTTGACGGAGTTTATGGGGGAAAAGTATTTTTCCAGCATTTTCGGGATTTCGCAAAAACCGGTGCAATCCTCGTCGATAATGACTGTTTTACTTTTTGTGATCAAAGGCAAAAGTACTTTGGCTATCCAGCGGGGTTGCTCTGATTTGAGTTGATCTGCTGGCTGCGTCAAATAGAAGCTGAACTGTGCCTTATTGTCGCTGTAGTGGCTGCGGTAGATAACGGTTTCGATGGTATTCCAAGGAATAAATTGCGTTGTGTTTAACAATGGGATTTGATGAAATAGGCCATTGGGATCAGCTGTTACACTTTCCTGCAGCGCTGTTTGCCGTTCGATCGTTTTTTCAGAAACTCGAAATCCAACGGTCAAACCATATAAAATAATACCCGGAAAAAGGATAAAAAGTCCAGAAACGAAATAAGCACCCGCAACTTTGCTGTCATGAATAATCATAAAGATGGTCAAACCTATTCCAATGCATATAAATAGCCCAAGAAATAATTTAATAAATAAAAAAGGGTTAAATTTCATTTGCTTAAAGCTAGTGGTTTCTAGCTAAATGTACTAAAAGTTCATGATTTTTATGGAAGTGTTCCTCATTTTGAAAAGAGGAGCACGATCCAGGTGTGCCAGAGAGGAGACTGAAGTCTTGGGGCAAATGGCAATAATTATTATATTTGTGGCACTGTCGATACATGAAAGCGAAACAATTGATATGGATACTATTGCCGTTGATGCTCTTGCAGAGCTTCTCGTCGGTATGGCTATGGACTGTTTTTGAGCTGAATAGAGATTATATCGCTAAGAACGAGTGTATCAATCGATTCAACGAAAAGGCACTCTCCTGTCGAGGACAGTGTGTGTTGATGAAGAAAATGCGTGAACATGAGGAGAAGGAACAGAAGAACCTCGAATCGCGTATCATCGATGTTGTGTTTATCAATAATCAGCAGAATTTTAACCTTGATATCGCTTTTTTTGAAGAAGCAGCTGTAGAAACCTTACTTCCAGAATATCAGGCAAATTATACCTATAGACCAATCTTTTCTATTTTCCACCCACCCTTGGTTTAGATCATTTTGTTTTTTTAGTACGAACTGTCGACTTAGAGTTTGATAGCCAGTACTGTCTATTTTCAAAAGATTTAAATCAATTCATATGAATATCTATTCCCGTATAGGGACTATCGAGGGATTGTTATACTCTCTATTTGCCTTTTTAATTACTTTTTCAATTTCATCATGTACGTCGGATCTTACAAAAAATAGCAGGGATGAAGCAGATCTTATTCCGCCAAAAGAGTCTGATCTGGTCCGCATAACGGATACGACCTGGCGTGACAACAGCTATACCGTATACGCAGATGCCAAACTCAACAATAAATATCACACTGTTTACCTCCATGTACAAGATAAGTCCGGAAATCCGATCAATGACAAAACCTTAGATTTCTATCCCGAAATGAGTATGGGACGCATGAAGCATGGTGGGCCCTACGAACATCCTCTTGCACTCGGTGATGGATGGTATAGAAGCCCTATGGTTTTTATTATGGCGGATATCCCGCAAATGGGAATAGGCTGGCAACTGCATACCATACGTAGTCATGAGGGGAAAAAAGACACATTGGCAATTAAGATTCCAGTTACAGCGGCAGCAAGCATGCGCACCATGAGCTCAGGCACAAGAGACGATAGCCGTGTATTTATATCTTGTTTATTGCCCGACAACGTAAAACACGGAAAGCATCAGATTCAATTTTTAATGAATAAAATGGATGGACATCATTTTCCGGTACTGGATAATTATGTCATTAAATTAAAAACCAACATGCTGTCCATGGGCCATGGTTCTTCGGATAACATAGCCGCGCAGAGCATGGGGCGTGGTTATTATGAGGGTACCGTTAATTTTTCCATGGCTGGTTCTTGGGAAGTGATTGTCGAACTATGGAAAGATGGCAAAAAGGCAAATCAGGATGATATCAAATATCGCGTACAAGTCATTTAGATAAATGATAAACTTATTTTACGAACATACTTAACAAATAGAAATGAAAAAGAGAATCAACGTAATCCTAGCCTGTTTCGGTTTTGCGGCTATCCTGGCTTGTGGCGGACATGGGGATACAAAATCCAACAAAGAAAATAGCACGCCGCAACCTGCAGTAGCAGCACCTGCAGCCATGCTGGATTATAAGACAGAAGGATCCAAAGGAGTGGGGAGCATTACTTCCTTTGAACACAAACCTTTTGATGCAGCGATGGCAAATAAAGGGGTAGAGTTATTTGTGTCAAAATGTGCTATGTGCCATAGTTTTGACCGGACTTTGGTGGGCCCGTCATTGGATGCTGTGGTCAAACGTCGTACACCGGAGTGGATTATGAACATGATGCTGGATCCGGCAACTATGTTAGAGAAGGATGCTGATGCGAAGGCACTTAGTAAGGAATACGGCTCGCCAATGATTAGTCTGGGCCTGAAGCAAGATGAGGCACGTGCGATTTTAGAGTATCTGCGCGAACGCAATAGCATAGCAAAATAGGAGAGGATCAATGAAGTTGTACTATTATAGATGGTTATACGAAAAGAGAAATTAGATTTTCTAAAATTAGAAGATATTGATTCCACTTCGCAAGGAATCGTTATTATGCCTATAATGGATTTTATACATGCTAAAGCTAATCAGAATACGCTGCATATACGCTCGTTTTATAGCCTCTTGTTTGTCCAAAGTGGCGAATTGTCTATGGTTGTTGATCAACATATACATGTTGTAGGTGCTCATGACCTGATCAGCATCAATTCAGATGCTGTATGCAGTTTTCAGTCGCATACTAACGTAGAAGGCTACATTGTCCTATTTACGGCATCTTTTTTTATGCAACGGCATCCGACTGATGTGATGCATTATTTTCATTTTTTGAAGAGTAGATGTATATATGCTTTTGTGCTCTCGGAAGAAGAAAGGACGAGTTGTTTGGAAGTCGTAAACCTCATGCTGACGGCATATAATTCATTTAAATTGAGTGCTAAGGATGTATTGAAACGCTATTTGTTTATGCTTGTACAGATGCTGGGGCGGTATCTCGGAGTCGAGGGAGTCGCTGCACAGATGGATGAAGGAGACGATAAAATCCGAAGCTTCGAAATGCTGGTCGATAACTATTATGCTCAACAGCGTTACCCTTCATTTTATGCAGGGCAATTAAATATTTCGATCAATTATCTCAATCGGATCTGCCGGGAAAAGAGAGAAGCAAGCTGTGGTACGATTATCCGTGGACGTATTTTACTGGAGGCAGAGCGTTTGCTTTACCATACTTTTAAAACAGTAAAAGAAATTGCTTTTGAACTCGGATTTGAAAATGTACCTTATTTTAGCACATTTTTTAAGGCAAATAAAGGAATGAGTCCCGAAGAATACCGGAAGAATCTGTGAAATACATGATGCTAGAAGCCTTTTCCATTTATATGGAAAAGGCTTTTATATTTTAATTGCAAAGTATTCCTGTGGCCTGCTTGGTGAAAACTTTTTCAAAAACGGGATATTTCCTATTGCTGATGGCACCAACCTTACTTTTTCTTTTTCATTTTTTTATCGCCTTCGGCAGGCAGATCTAATATAGCCATCAATAACAAATAATAGCCTTTTTCTAATCCCATTTTTTGTGCTTTTTGGTTTATAGTTTCCATATCTTTATTCGATTATTGTTTAAATATTATTTTATGATTTATGTAAACTGAATCAAATGTTATACCCAAAAGCTTCTTTCAGACCCATAACCGTATTTTTAGAATGGAAATAACGTAGAGATTTTATTTTATACCAAAAAAATACGGATGACTTGGGTATTTAATGCAATGAAATATCGGATAGAGCGGAAGCAAGGTGTAAAAATACATGAACATCTTTGAATCAAAACATTTTTAACGCCAGTATTGTCATACTTCCGATTAATAATTAAAACAGGTATTTATGAAAAAGATAATTCCATTTGCACTCATGTCGAGTTTATTGGTGCTCGTATCGAGCTGTGCAGCAATTGAAGGTATTTTTAAGGCTGGTGTCTGGTCGGGAATTCTATTGGTTGTAGTCGTGGTCGCTATCGTCATTTGGCTGGTGAGCAAATTGTTTGGTGGTTCAAAATGATTATATGGACTAGGAGGTTCAGCACTTAGGCCTTTATATTTTTTCGACCAAATATTTCCAGTAGCGTTTGGGAACATGTCTTAAATGAAGCTTTAAGTTCTTACGTGATTCAATATTGGTACTTTTAAAATAAGTTTTCCAAAGATGCTGATATTCCTTTTCCTGAGGATCGAGATCCACTTCTAGCTGATATGGATCTCGAATCTCGCTCTTATCTTCATTGGATACCTCCACGATGCTTTGGCAATCGTAGTGGAAGCCATAGTTTCGTCGTATATCATAAATTAACCAGTTCTGGTCAGCGAATCGGTTTTTAAAGAAGTCTACAACCAAAGGAACCACATTGAAATCAGGTTCAACGATGGCTGTGTAAAGGTGATCGTTAGATTTGACAAATCGGATAAATGCCTTCATACGGTGGCGTTCACGGCTAATCTTTTTGACTGTCTGATGCATACGGAGGATAGCTGGATGCCCATAATTATGTATATCCAACTTTCCTTTACGGAAGAGTTCGGTGATCAGTCGAAACCCATTGAGCCATTCAGATTGGTTGTCGGACAGAAAGTTGTGATAAAAGATTTTTGCTTCTTTCTTTCCCAATATTTTTTCCATTCCAGCAAGAATGCGATTAGCTTTTTTAGCATCCGTATTAATTTGGCGATTCTCCGAAAAAATATTAATTTCCATCGTTTGCATTGTAGCAGGAATAATATCAAATTCTTTGCGTTCAAAGGCTTCAAATATGCAGCAGAGGTACCCGGTATAACTTCCATCAAAAATATAATTCATTAGAATAAGGTCAATTGGCTATTAGAAGCTGGAATTTGTGCTTGAGGGTTGCGTTCAAGAATCGACTTTCTGATATTTTCGGGGTAGTGGAAGCCTGCGGTTATCAATGTATCCTGGCAAACCATAAAGTATTTGGCGCGATTATAGGCAATTCCCATTTTTCGAAGCTGGTGTTCTTTTAGTTTTCCATATTTGCGCGCCTGCACAATTTTGTTTGCGGATTGTCTGCCAATTCCCGGAACTCGAATAATCCATTCGTAACTGGCAGTATTGATGTCGATAGGAAAGAATTGAGGATTGCGCAGCGCCCAAGCAAGCTTTGGGTCTATTTCCAGATCGAGCTGCTGATGTGTGCTATTGAGTATTTCATGGAGTGAAAAGCCATAAAACCTGAGTAACCAATCTGTCTGATAAAGTCTGTTTTCACGTACAAGGGGCGGTGATGTTCCAATCTGGGGGAGGTTGGAGTCGGTCGCGTTGATAGGTATATAGCCCGAATAATAAACCCGTTTGAGATTATAATCTTTATAGAATGCGTTGGCAGTCTGCATAATCTGTAGGTCACTTTCTGGTGTAGCACCAATAACCATTTGGGTACTTTGACCTGCCGGTACAAATAAAGGCGTTTTCTTATTGATTTTTCGATCCTGCCGTAGGTTTAGAATTTCATTTTTAACAATAGCCAACGGCTCGCGAACGGATTGATGATCCTTTTCAGGAGCAACCAACTTGAGCCCTTCCTCCGTAGGAATTTCGAGATTCACACTCATTCGGTCAACATATAGCCCCGCTTCTTTTAATAACAATTCACTGGCGCCAGGAATGGCTTTCAGATGGATATAACCATTAAAACGTTCTTCAGTCCGGAGTTTCTTAACGACTAACATTAAGCGTTCCATGGTGTAGTCTGCTGATTTGAAAATACCCGAACTTAAAAAAAGGCCTTCGATGTAATTACGGCGGTAAAAGTTCATGGTCAATTCGACAACTTCCTTGACCGAAAATGCGGCACGTTGTACATCATTGCTACGGCGGCTAACACAAAAGGTACAATCATAGATGCAATAATTGGTCATTAGGATTTTTAAGAGGGAGACACAGCGGCCATCTTCGGTGTAGGTATGACAAATACCGCTAGCTGAGGAATCGCCAATACCACCATTATTCTTTCGTTTACTTCCGCTCGAACTACAGCTTACGTCATATTTTGCGGCATCAGCCAGTATCTGCAATTTATCATCAAATCCAAACATGATTTATCCTTCAATATTTGTTTGTAAAAATACTAATATTATTAGTATTTTAAGAGCGTAAAATTACTTAATTTAATTTTTTGTAGCCGTATTTTTCCCATTGTTCACCGCAGTTGCTTGAATTTATTAAAAAAATAAACGATTTGTGATAGGATACTGTTCATTCATAAACTACATATTATGGCAGAGAATAATTTAAGTAATAAAGAAGCGCTAGAAAAGCTAAAAGTAATTGTTGATCAAATTGATATAGGGACGATCTGTTCCTTTCCAGTAGATTATGATTATCCACACGGTGTGCCGATGAGCAGACAGGAGGTGGATGAAGAGGGGAATATATGGTATATCTGTTCGGCTGAAAGTGATACTTTTAAAAATATTTCACAGGATCCAAGAGTTTCCTTATTTTATGCAGACCCAAAACATTACACGTTTTTGAGTATTAATGGTACGGCGAGCCTTTCGCGGGATCAGGAACGGATAGATCGCTATTGGAACAAAATGATGGAGGGGTGGTTTGCAAAAGGTAAAGAGGATCCTAATATTAGGTTGCTACAGGTGACGCCTAAAGATGCACATTATTGGGATTCAAACTCCAATATGATCGTTAATCTGTTTAAGCTACTAAAAGCTACTGTAACAGGGGAGATTGAGGACATAGGTAAAGAAGGAGATCTGAATATCTAGCGCGTAAGAAATGGCAGAAAACAAAAGCTCCTCTGTTTCGAAGCAGAGGAGCTTTTATATAGAATAAACTTTCGTTACCATAAATCGTCACGCATTCCCTTTTATTACGCGTAAAAGTACAGCGATAATAGCAATTACCAAAAGAATATGAATTATCCCGCCACTGACAAAGCCACCAAAAAAACTGATTGCCCATATCAGGACCAAAATAACAGCGATAGTATACAATAGATTTCCCATAGCAATGAATATATATGTTTATTGAATAACAATATTTCCCTGAAGATGGTTTTACTATTTTTTTGTTTTTTTGAAGATGTAGACACTATGGATGCTGTTTCGATTTATAGCCCAGTGCAAACGAAATAGCCTTATTGATTGGAGTAGTGGGAAAGTATCCACCGAGAATTTGAGCAACTGTATTTGGCAAGCTCCTTTGTTTTAGTTGAATAGCTGGATTTTTGAATATATTACTGGAATTGAAATAACAGATTGCCTTAAATTGGAAAAAATATGGTTTTATGAGCTATTTTTAATAAAATTTATTGTTTTGTAATGATGATGTTGTGATTTGTTCTGTTTATAGCGAATATTGTTGTAAGTAGTTGTGCAGGATCTTTTGTAGGAGAATGCTGTATGAAATATACTGCCAATGAAACAATAAACTGAAAAATTGATACAAACATGAAAAAGATTTTATTTTTAGTGACGATGGTTATGTTTGCCGTTACGGGCGCATTTGCTCAGATTCATAAACCTGTTAAATGGACTGTAGCCAGTAAAAAACTAAACAACAAAGAAGCGATGGTCTATGTAAAGGCAACTATTCAAGATGGTTGGCACATTTATTCTCAAAATGTAAAAGATGGCGGGCCAATTCCAACTTCTTTCAGTTTTGCTAAGGCCGCTGATTATGCTTTGGTAGGTAAGACTGCTGAACCAAAACCAAAGATCAAACACGAAGAGGTTTTCAAAATGGATGTTGGCTACTTCACAAATGAAGTGATCTTTCAGCAAAAGGTCTCGCTCACTAAAGGAACCGCAACAGTAAAAGGTACCGTGGAATGGCAAGCTTGTGATGCTTCACAATGTCTTCCTCCAGATGAATATGCCTTTGCTGTAACGATTAAATAGTTTAGGGAATAGCAATTAAGCATCTCAAGCGATTTGGCGCTGAGGATAATTGATAGAAAAAGGAAAAAATTAAGGATAAAGGCTAGGTAGGATTACCTGGCTTTTTTGTTGAAGGGGCATTTGGTATAAAAAATGGACTCTTTTGTATAATTTGTTAAATCTATTTTTCGAGGAATTTTAGCTTTGTTTAAATGGATTACACAAACTTACTTCAGCAAGCAGATCATTTTTTAGTGTATAGTTATCGGGAGAACCACCGTCCACAGCTGTGCTTCCATAAGATGGATCGATTAAAGCTGATGCACTGTGCAAAGTTAATTTGCTTTTTAATAATGGGACTGTTTGGTTTCAAGTCCGTATGTTACGGACAAATGGGGGGTGGACTTCGGGTTGGTGGTAATATTTCGCGCGCCAATGGCAATGCATTCGGTGGCAATAGAGTGGGATATCAATTAGGGGGAGATCTGATTTTTCCACTCAATAGTAAAATGGATATCCAAGTTGAACCTACTTACAATTTGACCCGAATACGTGTTAATGACAATACAGCTTCCCTTTTCGGAGGCTTGTCCAAGGGAACCCGCTCGCTGAAATATCTCAATACACCGGTATACCTTAAAATTAATTTTACAGGAAAATTTTCGGTCTTGGGTGGGTTGGACTTTAATCTGTTGCTTAACGACGATGCCTATAAACTCAATGATGGGACACCGGCGTTCAACAGTCGCACACGTATAGGTTACGCATTGGGAATAGACCTTGGGGGGCTGTATTTTAGATATCGTCAATTCAAAAAGAATAATAAGATCGTAGACAACTGGGATGCACATATTGACCAGTATCAACTGGGATTTAAAGTGCGTTTGTTTTAAGCGAATAGATTCACTGGTAGGTAACCTTTACAGACTTTCCTGTGCTGTAAGCTGAGCCGCTCTGATTTTGCTACATCAGGCGGCTTTAACTTTTTCTTGATTTCACCATTTGTTGTTTGTGCGTTTATAACTGGATATAGAGGATATTTCAATATCTTGCGTAGACAAACCAATATTTCCTTCGGCTGAATTCCGGATGGCAATAAATTATAAACGAATGGATAGAAGGAATTTTTTTAAGAAAGCCAGTTTAATTGGCTTCGGTGTAATGGTTAATAAATTTCCTGTATGGTCAAAGACTGTATTTGCTTGGGATAAACCGATGCATAATATTCCGGAGGATAAAGGCATCAGTAGGCGATGGCTTGACTCGCTGTATGAAAAAGGAGAGAAGATTGTCTATCGAAAAAGTAAAAATGAACTGCGGTATATTGGAATGCCTGTAGGCGGCTTGCACACAGGCACTGTGTATATGGGTGGTGATGGTCGGTTATGGTTGTGGCAGATATTCAATACGGCTTATGATGGTGAATGTGAGGGGATCGAGCCTAAAAATGTACAGTGGAATAATGGGAAGGAATTGATCACCGTGCGCCCGAGGGACGGATCGGCTTATATCGAGCCGGCTATTGCAGACAATCTGCGAACCATGGAGCAGGGTTTTGCGGTTTCGACCTTGGTCAATGGAAAGGAAGTTATTAAAGAACTTCGGGAAAACCACTGGGATGAGATCGTATTTGAAGCAACTTATCCTACCTGCAGGGTTACCTATAACAGTGCCGACTTTCCATTGGATGTTGTGTTGATCGCCTATTCGCCATTTATTCCTTTGGATCAGGATAACTCTTCGTTGCCGCTTACAACTATACATATCGAATTGCACAATAAAGATAGCGAGGCAATCGATGTGACTGTGACGGGCTGGATGGAAAATGGTGTGCATAAAGGGCGGAAGGAGTTTGATGCTGTTAAGAAGCGTTCTCAGGTCGCTGAATATGCCGGTAATCAGGTATTACTTTACAGCTGTGATCAGGTTCCAGATCAAGCCATGCAAGCTGGCGATTATGGAACGATGGCTTTTGCTTGCATGGACTTGCAGGCGCAGCCTACGACGCGATTACAGGAATGGCCCGTCAAACCACTAGCGATTAAAATAGACAGAAGTGATTCCGTAATCGATTTTTCGAATATGCAGGTCGGTGCCTTTACGGTACAACGCACAATCAAACCAAAAGAGGTAAGTCAGATTTCTTATGCGATCTCTTGGCATTTTAACAATCCGCATCCTAAACTGAGACAACATCTAAAGGATGCGCAATCGGGTTATTGGTATGGTGCCAAATTTAGCGACGCTGCAGCTGTGATCAATTATTATCTGATTAACCGTGAAAAGCTTGATAAAGAAACCATGTTATGGCAGGAGACCTGGAATGATACGACATTGCCCAGCTGGTTTATGGACCGCACTTTTGTCAATATAGGAACGCTAGCTACGGCAAATACAATGCGTTTTGCTTCGGGAAGATTCTGGGCTTGGGAAGGCGTCGGAGCATGTGGCGGTACCTGTACCCATGTTTGGCAATACGGGCAGTCTATGGGCAGGATTTTTCCAGATCTTGAACGTAATTTACGTGAAGTGACGGATCTTGGGATCGGCTTTCAACCTGATACCGGTGCCATCATCTTTCGGGCTGAATATGAAAAAAGACCTGCGATCGATGGGCAGGCGGGCGTTATTCTGCGATTCTATCGCGATCATCAGATGAGTAGTGATCATGCATTCCTTGAAAGAAACTGGCCTAAGCTTAAGAAGGCAATTCAGTTTGTACTTGATCAGGACAAAAACAACGATGGTATGACGGATACGCCAATGGAAAATACACTGGATGCGGTCTGGGAAGGTGAAATTGCCTGGATTGTTGGTTTGTGTCTGGCGGCCATACAGGCCGCAGCATTGATGGCGGCGGAAGTGGGTGACAAAAAATTTCAGCAACTGTGTCTGGACTATGTTAGAAAAGGATCTGAAAATATGGATACCAAGCTCTTTAACGGGGAATATTATATTCACCGTCCCGATATGCTACAGGGCCGAAAGAAGTTGGGTTCTTACAATACCTGCCATATTGATCAGGTTTATGGTCAAGCTTGGTGTGCGCAGGTAGATATGCCACGGATCAATAGCCAGGAGAAGGTTGTGTCTGCTTTGAAAGCCCTCTGGAAGTATAATTTCACTACGGATGTAGGGCCTTATATAAAAACACATCTTGGCGGAAGGCCTTATGCTTTGGCGGGGGAGGGAGGAATGGTAATGAATACCAATCCGAAGAATGAAGAGCAGGCTTATGGTGATCATACAACCTGGCAACTGGGTTATTTTCATGAATGCATGAGTGGATTTGAACATCAGGTCGCCGCACACATGATGGCAGAAGGTATGGTCGATGAAAGTTTAGTATTGACAAGGATGATCCATGACCGTCACCATGCAGCGCGGAGAAATCCTTTTAATGAGATCGAATGCAGTGATCATTATGCGCGCGCTATGGCAAGCTATGGCACATTCATCAATGCCTGTGGTTTCAGTTACCATGGACCAAAGGGACAGATTGGCTTTACACCTAAAGTGAGAGCTGCAGATTTCAGGGCTCCCTTCACGGTAGCAAAAGGATGGGGGACTTATTCACAAAAGCGAAAAAGTACGGGTGAATGTCGTTGTACATTGATCTTAAAATATGGTCAATTGATACTCCATGAATTTCATATAGGCGACGCGGATGACCTATCGCTTGATAAAAAGCATCTTGTTGCGAAACAAAATGACAGGTCGATAGAATTGGCTGGATTGAAACGTACCAATGGACGTGTCTTTGTTAGTTTTAAAGACCAGCTCCTACTTAGAAATGGGGATATACTAACCATACAATGGATATGAAACCTTTGCTGGGGCACCACAAAACAGAATCAACCGTATCTTATAGTTTCCTGTTTATCGAACTAGACTGCAAGTATTGAGATGCTGATCGTGAGCCTATCTTACGGCAGCAGATTGCTGATCGTGTGTAATGAAATTCATACTTAATCATTTTTAAGATGGTCAATCAAGGGGAATTATTTTATTGATATCTATATGTTGTGCAACTATGTTGCATTTGTGTTGTTTTGTTTTTATATTTGTTTAAACGAAATTACTATGAGCAGCATCTCTCCAAAATTTAAATTGCCTGTCACCGTTTTAAGTGGATTTTTAGGCGCGGGAAAAACAACACTTTTGAACCATATCTTGCACAATAAGGAGGGCAAAAAAGTTGCCGTTATTGTCAATGATATGAGTGAGGTCAATATCGATGTACAGACTGTTGAACGCGAAAACGTGCTTTCGCGAACAGAAGAAAAGTTGGTAGAAATGAGCAACGGATGTATTTGTTGTACATTAAGGGAGGATTTAATGGTGGAAGTGGAGCGATTGGCAAAAGAAAACCGTTTTGACTATCTGCTCATAGAGAGTACAGGTATTTCAGAACCTATCCCAGTCGCTCAGACATTCAGTTATGTGGATACTGACAATGCAATTGATCTATCTACATTCAGTTATATACACACGATGGTAACAGTGGTAGACTGTTTCAACTTCGCTAAAGATTTTGGAAGTGCCGATACCTTATTGGATCGAAAACTGACGGATGATGACTATGACAATAGGGCAATTGTCAATTTGTTGACCGATCAGATCGAGTTTGCGAATGTTATCCTGCTGAACAAAGCTGATCTGGTATCAGAGGAGACTTTGGGTACACTGGAAGCCGCTATTGGACGTCTCAATCCAGGGGCTAAGCTTCTTCGTACCCAGTTTGGTCGTATTGATCCCAAAGAAATTATGGGTACCGGCTCGTTTGACTTTGACAAAGCTTCCTCTTCGGCGGGCTGGATCAAAGAGCTTGAAAACGAACATAAGCCCGAAACAGAAGAGTATGGGATTTCATCTTTTGTCTTTCGGTCACAACGTCCATTCCATCCACAGCGATTGCACCGGTATCTCAACGAACGGTATCCGCACAATATCTTACGGGCTAAAGGTCTCCTCTGGTTGGCCTCTCGCCCTGACCTGGCAATCAGCTTCAGTCAGGCTGGTGGCAGTGTTAGGCTGGAAAGCGCGGGTTCTTGGTGGAGCAGCATGTCTGAAGAGCAGCGTTATCAATACCCTAGTTATGCTGAAATAAGAACTGAGCTTCTCAAACGTTGGCATCCGGAGTGGGAAGATCGAAAAAATGAATTGGTCTTTATCGGTCAGAATCTAGATAGAGAAAAACATATGGCGGAATTGGAAGAATGCTTATTGACAGAAGAAGAAGCCGATGATTGGCGTTTTACTTGGTGGAAAGATGAATTTCCTAAAAATATTTAAAACTATTTGTGTTTCTTAATGGTCCAATCAATAGTTAATGTAGGTTAGATATTGTATTTTTCGAAGGCTAGGGATTAATTTCCTAGCCTTTCTTATTCAATACGTTGCCTGGCCGATTTCTAGCCGATCTATTTTTCCGGTTGCATTGACATGAAATTTAAAATAGGTCTTAAAGTCTCCCCAAGTATCACTATGGAGTCGACCGTAAATATTCAATCCATTGTTTTCCACTTTGTCGATGCTGATGAAGCGTTCTTTTCCAATTGTCTCTGTAGAGAACTGATGGAAATCACGTGTTTTTCCATCGTCGAGTAAATTGGGATTTGGCGTGAAGAAAGAAAGCCATGTTGTACTGTCTGCTTTTTGCCAGGCCTGAATAGCTCCTTGTATAAGCGGGCTTTCTATTTTTTGATATTCCATACGCCGTATTGGTTGATGTTGATGGTTTCCGATCTGGCCGCAGGCCGCGAAGCTAGAGAGCATCAGTATCGGGAAAAAAAATCTAATAATATTCATTTGCTCGCTATTGATTAGCCCCACCATTGACTAGCAGGTGTTGTCCATTAACAAAGGAGGAGAGGTCGCTTGCAAAAAATTCGGCCACATTAGCGACATCTTCGACTTCTGCTAGTCTTCCCATTGGACAGCTATCCAAGAGTGACTTTCGTAGTTCGGGGTAACTTCCTTCCTCAGCAAATATTCCGGAATGATCTACAGCAAAGGGAATAATGGAATTGACCGTGACACCACGATGTCCAATTTCTTTTGAAAGTACATCGACAAGGTAGCGAGGAGACATCTTGCTGCCACCGTATATGGCCATTCCCTGTACTGGAAATGCAGTGGTACTGGAAGCGACATAAATAATACGGCCGTTGTTTTCTATATGTAGCGCTGCTTGCTGCATTGTAAAATAAGAACCCTTGGTATTGACCGAAAATAAACGATCAAATTGTTCTTCATTAAACTGCGTCACCGGAGTTTCGACCATTTCTATACCTGCATTTGCAACCACAATATCTATTTTTCCAAAAGTGGATTTTGCCTTTGCAAACAGATTTTCGATATCGTCTACTTTGCTGACGTCGGCCCGAATGGAAATAACTTTAGCGCCCATTGCTCTGATGTTGCTTTCGACCTCATCTGCAGAGGTTTTATCTCTTGAATAATTAAGTACAATACTGGCGCCTAAGGCCGCGTAGCGTTCGGCTATGGCTTTACCCAAGCCTCTTGCTGAGCCTGTTATTAAGGCTACTTTATCGTCTAATGTGTTCATTTTTGTGAAAGTTTAAGCCATACCGCCATTAGCGCCTATACATTGTCCAGAGATCCATTTGGCCTCCTCTGTCGCCAAAAACACGACGACTCTGGCAATATCTTCAGGCCTGCCCAATCGTTTGAAAGCGTTGGTTGCTGTAAGCTGTGTGATTTGCTCTTCGGATTTTCCCGCTAAGAATAGATCCGTTCCTGTCGGTCCGGGCAGTACGCAATTAACATTAATTCCTCTTGCACCGATCTCTTTGGCAAAGACACGGCTCATTTGTTCTACTGCCGCCTTTGTAGCGGAATAAACACCATAGGTTGGAAACATTGTACGAGTAACGGTAGAAGAAAGATTGATAATGCTTCCGTTATCTTCGAGTTTACTGGCAGCTTCCTGTAAAGAATAGAAAACCCCCTTGAAGTTGACGTCTAATTGTCGGTTAAACTGCTCCTCGCTCAATTCTTTGATTAAGGAATTTTGCATGATACCTGCATTATTTACCCAGATATCTATCCGACCAAAATGAGCAATACTTTCGTCAAATAGACGTGTGATATCATTTTTTTTGCTCACATCAGCTTTGATGGCAATGGCCTCACCGCCGTTGAGTCTGATGCCTGATACAATTGTATTGGCTGCTTCTTCGTCACCGCTATAGTTGACAATTAATTTTGCGCCGGCTTTTGCAAACTGCTGTGCAATCGCAGCTCCAATCCCTTTTGATGATCCGGTTACAACTGCTACTTTATCCGCTAAATTTTTCATGTAGTTTGATTTAATTTTGTTAGTTCAAAGGTATCGCAGATAAGATGTATGGGCGTTGCGCAGATTAAAGTAGTTGTTGTAAATTTTAAAGATCCTCTGATAGGGGCTGTCAGAACTTGTTATTCAGCACAAATGATGTCGGTTTACGGGATCTGAAGTGTACGGTCACGGAAATGAAAAAGGAAATTGGCAGAGTACTAATTTGATTGCTGGATGGACTGGCGGTACCGGAGGGGAGATAAACCCGTATGTTTTTTGAAAAAATTACTAAAATGGGCGGTTTCAGTAAAACCAAGTTTATAGGTAATCTCTTTAATGGAATGTGTACCGTTTTTGAGTAAAGAACGGGCTTCAATGAGGGATTTTTCAGAAATCCAGGTGGTAATATTTTTTCCAGTTTTGCTCTTGATGACACTGCTGAGGTAATTGGGATGCAAGTTTTGGGCGAGCGCATAGTCTTGTACCCGAAAAGCGATTTCCGCTTTACCCGCGCTCAGGTCGCGATAATGTTGTTCTAATAATCGTTTGAAGGAAATTACAATTTGCGAACTCCGATTGCCCTCATAGATGGGATTGTAGTCCTTCCAGATGTGTTCTTTAATTTTAAATAGAAGGACTGCGAGCAGATGACCAATGATTTTATATTTGGAAGGACTATCTCGTAGGTACGTGTACAATAGTTGCTGGTTAATTGATTTAACGTCCTGAAAAAAATCGTGAGATACTACTTTTGGCCGGACTAATTCAGTCAGTAAAAAAGGAAAATCTGTGTAGATATCTTCACCAATATATTTTTTTAAAAATGATTCATCAAAAGTGATCAGGATGATATCATTAATCTCATTCCAGCTAAATGTCCGATAATTGCTTGGATTTGTGAAATATATCGAATGAGGGACGACTTCAAAAGTTTGGTCGTCTATGGTGTATCTACCTTTTCCATCATTGACAAAAAGGAATGAAAAGAAATTGGGCCTGTAAGAACTGGATTCAAAGGGGAGTTTAAATCCAATTTCATTTAGATTGAATATCGTAAAGCCTGCCGTTAAATCAAATAAGTCTACGGGTAATTGCAAAGCTGTATAGAGCTCAAACAGTGAATTGGACTCGATGTTCCCTGCTTCAATCATTTTTATCTGTGGTTCTAAACCAGGTTTATCAGATCTGGAATTACACGAATATAACAAGATTTTATTTTATTTTTTCGTAAACAGCGATGTATCGTGGATTTAGCCGCATCGTTCATATGGAGCTTTGTTTCAATTTTAAATATTTCTGCTGTATGACGTTTTTGGATTAAGCTTCTTATAAATAATTTAAACCTTTTTCGCTTTATCGTTGTGTTAAGATAAAAAGATCGTTAAGATTTAAAATAGGCGTATGGGTTTATCAAAATATCGCGAAAAACGTACCGCTGAAGAAACACCAGAACCCTTCGGCGGAAGACCAAACGGAAAGGAGTTGCGGTTTGTCGTGCAGAAACACGATGCCTCTCACTTGCATTATGATTTTCGGCTTGAAATGGGAGGTGTACTTAAAAGTTGGGCGGTTCCTAAAGGGCCTTCTATGGATCCTTCAGTCAAACGCCTGGCGATGATGGTTGAAGATCATCCCTACGATTACCGAAATTTTGAGGGAATCATTCCAAATGGACAGTATGGTGGTGGAACGGTTATCGTGTGGGATGAGGGTAGTTATGAAGCCGTAGATATGGAGACAAGTGATATTGAAAAGATGGATAAAAACCTTCGGCATCAGCTTTATAGCGGAAAGCTCAAATTTAGATTGTATGGACAGAAACTGAAAGGGGAATTTGCGCTGGTAAAAGCATATGGCAGAGGCGAAAATGGTTGGTTATTGATGAAGCTGGAGGATCAATATGCTACAGTCAAAGATGTTACACATCATGATAAATCTGTACTGTCGGGCAAGACAATTGCACAAATGGAAAAATCTCCCGATAACGTTTATGGACAGCCTATTAGCAAAAAAAATAGCACAAAAAAGGATAAAAGCAAAGGAAGTCAGAAGGCTGCGAAAATCAGTGATCGGCTGCAGGCAGAGCCTAAGAAGAAAAATGACAAGACACGTAAAAAAGAGGACAGTCTCTCAGCGCTGTTAAAAGAATCACCGAAGCAGGCATTTTATACCGCTATACAGCCTATGTTGGCGACGCTGGTCGACAAACCTTTTGATGACGAGGATTGGGTATATGAGGTGAAATGGGACGGTTATCGTGCTATTGCCTTTATGAAAAATGGTCAAGTGGAACTAAAATCCAGAAACGATAAGAGCTTCAACGAAAAGTTTTATCCCATATATGACAGCCTGAAGTCCATGGAGCTCAATGCCGTTGTAGATGGGGAGGTTGTGGTATTGGAAAAAAATGGAACCGCCAATTTTGGCTCCTTGCAAAACTGGCGGAGTGAGGCAGACGGTGATCTAGTGTATTATGTATTTGATATTTTGTGGTATGATGGAAAGAACCTAACAAATCTATCTTTGATGGAACGAAAAGCGATTTTAAAGGAAGTATTGCCACAGAATGACTTGATTTTATTGAGTGAGCATTTCGATACATCTGGAATTGAATTCTTGAAGCAAGCCAAAAAACTCGGCCTAGAAGGCATTATGGCGAAACGGAAGGAAAGTACTTATCATGTAAAAGATCGTTCACACGACTGGTTAAAAATCAAAGCCAACAGACGCCAGGAAGTGGTTATTGGCGGTTTTACTAAGAATGATGGCTCCAGTAAGCTATTTAGTAGTTTGTTAGTGGGGTTGTATGACGATAAAAAGCTGGTCTATACCGGCAAAGTTGGTACCGGATTCAATACAAAATTACAGCAGGAAATGATGGTACAATTCAAATCCCTGATTACACAAAATAGCCCTTTCGATGACGAACCTGATATCAACAAGCCATCACGATTTAGACCTAATCCACCTCATGCTGCAGTAACTTGGTTGCGGCCTGAACTGGTTTGCGAAGTGAGTTTTACGGAAATGACTAGTGATGGTGTCATGCGGCATCCTTCATTTGATGGCATGCGCGATGATAAAAATGCTCAAAAAGTGATTTTTGAAGAGGAACAATCCGTCGAGGATATTGTTAACGACGTTGAAGATCAAGGGAGAAGATCGAGTAGTTCTATTGCTGCTGATGTATCCATCGAGTCAAACAGTTCTGAAGATTCCTTGTCCTCACTTAAATCACCTCATTCGAAAAAGTATAAAACCATGCTAAATCCAAAAGACAAAACCCAGGTTCGGAAGGTAAATGGTCATGAGTTAAAGTTTACCAACCTTGATAAAATATTCTGGCCAGAAGAAAAAATCACCAAGCGCGATTTGATTAATTATTATGACCAGGCTGCACCCTTTATTTTACCATACCTTAAAGGTCGTCCACAAAGTATGAATCGATACCCAAATGGTATCGTGGGGGAGGGATTCTATTTTAAAGATGTCACCGATACAGCACCGGAATGGGCCGAAACCTATCTTTACCAAAGTGAGGCCGATAATCGCGATCGGCATTATCTGGTCGGAAAGGACGAGGCTACGTTGTTGTATATGGCTAACTTAGGTTGTATCGAGATGAATCCCTGGAGTAGCACTGTCAAGGCGCCAGATAATCCGACGTTTTGTATTATTGATCTGGATCCCGATAAAAACACATTTGATCAAGTGATCGAAACAGCCCAGCTCACCAAGCAGCTGCTGGATGACATGGGAGTGCCTTCTTATTGTAAAACAAGTGGTTCTACCGGACTTCACATCTACATTCCGCTAGGAAATAAATACAGTTACGATCAGTCCAAGGAGTTTGCACGTATTATCGTTACCCTGATTCATGCCGAGCTGCCCAACTATACAAGCTTGGAGCGAACTGTCCGTGATCGGAAGGGTAAAATGTATCTTGATTTTCTTCAAAATAGGCCACACGCAACTATTGCAGCGGCATATTCAGTGCGCCCCAAGCCTGGTGCAACAGTGTCAATGCCACTGCATTGGGATGAAGTTAAAAAAGGTTTGAAAATCCGTGATTTTACTCTATTCAATGCCATAGAGAGAATGCATGCGGTAGGCGATATCTTTAAACCAGTACTCGGTAAAGGAATTGATCTAAAGAAAGTCATTGACAGGATCTCAAAAAATAATTCAGATAACAAACAATAATACATCATGAATGTAAAACGAATTTTTGGAACAATATTGACGATACTAGGTATCGTTGGACTTATTTATACAGGAAATGGGTTGATTCATAAAGATACAACCAATATGACACTTATCGTAGTCGGAGTGATATCCTTGTTATTTTTCTTTTCAGGCATCGGATTAATCAAAAATACAAAAGATGAAGGATAAAGTATTTCAATAAATGAGCACTTAATAGTCTATCTTCTTTTCTTAGCAAAGGGGTTGAAAGAAAGTCCTGCATTCATATAAAAAGAGGGACCGGGGCTCGCCTCCCACACATAATCGCGTTGGGGCTTATTTTTTTCAAATATCCGAGCACGAGGAATTGTTTTTACACCCGACTTCAGGGTGGCAATAAAAGATCGTCCCAAATTATGCTCATAAGTCAGACCCGAATTGATTTCCATCTGGCTAAAGGTGTATACTTTGTCGGAGCTTTGGAAATCATGGAGGTAGAAGATTGTACTATTTAGATCTGAACCAATAGAAACCCGTCCATTCCTTAAGATCTCTTTCCGAAGATATGCTCCTTTTGGCAAGATTACATCAAGTATCAGGCCATTGGTATATTGTTGTTTGTAGGCGAAGGTCGGGAAAACAGGAATAATTGCGGCAGGATCTATAAAACCGATAAGACCAACAGCCATTTGAATATCCCGTGTGGCTTTTAGTACCACCGTAGCAGATAGTATCCCATTAATACGTTCGATTGCTTTTTCACTTCCATTAGCGGCGACCGTTGCGGTATAAAATGCTATTTTACCCCATAGGCGTGAATAACGGGTAAGGTTGAGCGATTCGTAGTGATAATGATATTGATGGGTCGAATGTGTTATGGATTGCGTTGTGGGATCTAGACGATTGGAGTTGATGGAAGTGAGCTGATACCCGATATTGGTTCCTAGGTTCCAGGTTCTGCTCTTTAAAAAGTTAATGTTAATACTGCCCCCAGCTTGGTACATGGATTCCACTTTTGTTTTGGGTAAATCCTGGCCTTGGTATCTTGATGAGTAGCTGTATCCTGTATTTGATTCATAGGTCAAGTTGAGGACCCGTGTAATCGGAAATTTGTCGGTGACAACAGCCTTGACTTTTTGTTGTACGCTATCTTTAGTCTGTGCGATGGAAGTAGATAATCCGGGCAGCAGCATAAACATGAAAAGTATCTTTTGCATAAATGTGTGATTAAAATCGCTGTAAGAATAAATGAAATTTATAGGCTGGAATTTTTTTTTAGACCAACAGGTCTGGTTATTATACAAAAGCCCCATTCATTGGGACAGTGAAAAGGAATACCCAACTTTTGCACACTGCTTTTTGGTATAAAAAAATGAGCCCTTTGTATAAGAGATCCGATAGTTGCGAAGAAAACTCTTATTTTTGCTATTCAGGTTAAAATTATTCTAATGCATGCAAGACTTCAATAATAGCATTGTCTTAAGATACTTTACAGAAAATAAATTCAGGCCATTGCGGCATGTGTTTTTTCTGACCGGTTTACTGTTACTCTTCGCAAATGCTAATTCGAGCTCTCATTTTCAAGGCAGCTATCGGCTCTATTTCTCCATTATTCTTTGGTTTGTGTTTGTATGTATGTTCTACGTGAACATGTATGTGCTGATACCGAAATTTTTCTTTAAGGGGAAATATGAGTTGTATGTTTTGACATTGATACTGTTGGTGACAGCCAGTCTACTTGTGGTGATGTATATTGCCAATTACATCTATTCGATCCATATTCCAGCTATCAAAAAGCCCGAGTCGGATTCTATGGGGCTGATCGCTGCTTTATTTATCTGTATTCCCATTATTTTGACGACCACGACATTTAAACTTTTTAAACGTTGGTTGGAGGACAACAAGCGGATTTCTGATCTGAAAAACCTGGCATTGACGACTGAACTGAATTCCTTGAAGAATCAGATTCAGCCGCATTTTTTGTTCAACATGCTCAACAATGTGAAGGCATTGATTCGAAAAGATCCTACTATGGCGACGGAAGTCATCATCAAGTTATCGGATTTCTTGCGGTATCAGCTATACGAAAATAACGATGACAAGACGCTGCTGAACTCGGAGATCAACTTTATATCCAATTTCCTGAAATTGGAAGAAATACGTCGGGACAACCTGACAACACATATATCATGTGCTTCGGAACTTGAAAAAAAGGGGATATTTTTACCGCCACATCTTTTTACGGCTTTTGTTGAAAACGCCATTAAACACAGTCTCAGCGCGGGGGATGGACATACTTTCATCAGCATCCATTTTTCGGAGCTGGATCAGCAGCTTTGTTTTGAATGTGAAAATTCGAAAGATGCCGACAGCCCATTTGTGCAAAGTAAATATAGTGGACTGGGATTGGCTAATGCCAAAAGACGGTTGGATCTCTTGTACCGAAATGATTACAAACTGTCGGTTTCAACAACTGAGGCACTCTATAAGGTTAAACTTACTATTCCATTATGAATTGCATTATAGTAGATGATGAACCCTTAGCAAGGGAAGAAATGAAAGATCTGATCGAGGAAATTTCATCCATTCAGATTGTCGGCACTTTTTCCAATGCCATATCAGCATTGGAATGTATCAAAACAAATTCGGTGGACCTACTTTTTTTGGATATTGAGATGCCAACAGTCAACGGCCTTGATTTTGCGCAGTCTCTTCCCGATGATAAATTGGTGATCCTAACGACTGCATATGCGCAGTATGCATTGAAAAGTTATGAATTGGACGCCATAGATTATCTGTTGAAACCCATCAAGAAAGACCGTTTGGCCAAAGCGATTGATAAAGCAATAGCTTATAAAAAATTATTGGCCTTGAAAGAAAATCAAAGCACGATTGAAAAGGCCAGTGACGATGCGCTTTTTATTAAGTCAGATCGGAAATACTATAAAATTGCTTTTACGGATATTCGCTTTATAGAAGCACTTAAAGATTATGTGGTCATCTACACACGCAACAATAAATTGATTACGGCGATGAACTTAAAAACAATTCATCAGAAACTTCCAGCCGACCTGTTTGCGCGTACCAGCAAATCTTATCTGATTAATTTGTCGTTTATTGATTCTTTTGACAACCATACGGTTTACATCGACAAATTTGAAATTCCGATCGGAGAAATCTATCGGGAATCTTTCTTTAAACAGTATACTGGAGGACTGCTCTAATCTATTGGTTGCATTAGGCAACCACAAACCGATCGAGGAAATCAACTTGGATACCGTGACCTTGTAGAAAATTTGTGAGGTAGTCGATGCAACACTCTTCTGTTTCCACTCTGAAAATAGCATCTTCATCATCGAGATCGACTGTAGCATCCTGTATTTGTGGGAGATGGGTCTTGACCAATTGCATCAAAAAAAATTTCTTGTCTTTCGTCTTTACCGAACTTTTAAAAATCAACACTTGCCTAACTTTCATCACTACTAATTTATACATGTTCAAAATCATTTGATGTACCTACACCTGGGAGACATCTTTGCAAATCTAGGTTCCTGGTTATTCCACACAAGCTATATTATACGAAAGCATTTAATTTTTATACAAAACAAGGCTGGGCAGGCGATGTGTAAACGCTTTGAATCCGATAGAAAGGGCAGGGAGCTATCAATTCTAAATTTCTACAGAAAGGTATCGCATTTTTGTCAAGAGCTGCAGTTAAGTGGCTTTTTAAAGTGTTGAAATATGATTACAAGTTTAGTTGTCCTGTTTTTAAGTACAATAATCGCCTTTTGGATCAGTGCTATCTGTGGCGGGGGGGCAAGTCTTATCCTTATTCCCCTGTTGAATTTTATGTTGCCTTCATCGGTTATTCCGTTCTCGTTGACTATCGGTACATTTACGAGTTCAGTGTCAAGAATAGTCGTTTTTAAACGGAATATTAATTGGAAAATCTTTTTATGGTTTGTTCCGTTTTCCATTCCGGCTGTACTGCTGGGAGGATACCTGATCAAATATATTGAACCTTCTTATTTGCAGTTGATTGTTGCTTTTTTCTTGATCGGAAATATCCCGCAATTATTTAAATCAAAAAAAGCCGATTTACCAGTACAAAATAAGTATTCGAGATCTTTTTTGGCCATTATCGGTTTTCTTTCTGGCTTTGTTTCAGGAATTACGGGTGCGATTGGGCTATTATTCAATCGGTTTTATTTACGAATGGGGTTGTCCAAAGAGGAGATCATAGCTACCCGTGCTGCCAATGAAGTGTTTTTACACCTCGTAAAGCTTATTATTTATATTGCCTTGGGTTTGTATTCTAAGGCAGCTTTGGGGCTGGGCCTCGCAATTGCTTTGGCAACAATCGTCTCTTCGATGACGGTTAAGTTTATATTACCGTATGTTAGTGATCAGCTCTTTAAAAAAATAGGTTATGGTGCAATGGTGGTTTCGGGAGTCGTGCTGTTGACAAGTAGTTCGCGTAAGATCGTTGATCAGAATGGTTTACAGATTGCTTTGGAACACTTGGAGAATAAAACGGAACTTGCTTTGAGTTGGAGAGAAACAAATTTTGTCTTGGAGTATAGTAAAACACATGGATTGGAATTTGAACGATCTATCCACTGGACGGGGCTGCCACTCCAACTTCAGCAAAAGTATTTTGTCTTAAGTAAAAACCATGGTAATATCTATATTGAAAAGGTAATGCGTTTTAGAAGAGAAGCTAGTTACGAGTTTTATTCTCATAAAGAAGGTATATTAACACGTTTGGATTGATTTTAGTTTTTTTACTGTTAAGTGTTTTGTATTTAGTGTTTTATGTTTATAATAATATATAATCTATCTATTTACTAGATTATTTAAAATTATTCCTATATTTGAGCCGTAGAACTATTTAGTAGGAAGGATATGGCAATGGAATTTTTAACACAGCAGGCACAGGCACAGCATTTGGATCAGACTTTTTCGTATAAAGAACAAGTAATGATGCGGGAGTTGTGTATGCTCAAAATGTCTGATCGTGTTTTATATATCGGTGCCCATCCGGATGACGAGAACAATAAGTTGTTGACCTTTTTGGCGCAGCATCAATTGGTTGATACGGCCTACCTTTCTGTGACTCGTGGCGAAGGCGGACAGAATTTTATAGGTACAGAAAAGGGGAGAGATCTAGGAGTACTTCGGGTTCAGGAATCACTTTCGGCACGTAAAATAGAGGGAACAAGACAGTTTTTTACGCGAGCTAAAGATTTTGGATTTGCAAAAACAGTCGATGAAACGTTGGCGCGATGGGATGAAAATGCTGTGCTTGCAGATATCGTATGGACCATCCGTTATTTTCGTCCCACGGTCATTGTAACACGATTTTCCCCGAATGTTCCTGACTTACATGGACATCATCAAGCCTCAGCAATCTTAACAACAAAAGCTTTTGATTTGGCCGCTGACCCAACAGCTTACAGCGAACAGTTAACTGAACTGGCACCTTGGCGGACTCAGCGATTGTTGTGGAATGTATATCAGGAAAGTGGCGTTAAAGATATCGGCGGAGAAGTACTGCCTTTGCCGGCCTATCTTTCTTTGGAAATTCCTGTGGCGCATAGCTCTTTGGGTTTACATTATGGTGAAATTGCTGCAGAAAGCCGTAATAAGCATCGTTCTCAGGCTATGGGAAGTCTGGTACAGCATCATTCGAGTACCGAATATTTTGAATTGTTAAAAGGTGAACCGATCGTTTCAGATGTTGCGAATACTATTTTTACGGATTCTTCCGTGCAAGATTCTTATGCAATTGTATTCAATCGCTTGGTGGATGACCTTATCGTGAAATGTGAGTCGGATAAGGCTGGGCTTACATTGGAGCTTGCTACGCTTTTATTTTGGATGAAGATTGTTCCGGAAGATCATATTATTCATGAAAAGCGGGTCGAGGTGGAACGTCTTCTGCTTGATAGTGCTGGTGTATCCTTAGAAGTACAGGCATCGGAGGAACTGTGGGTGTCGGGGCAAGAAGTTAATATGGTCTTACATGCTCATATCCCAGTGGAGTCCAATCTGCAATTAACGGCAGTGAACGTCCCTTTTATTCAAGGAATAGGACAGATAGACTATCCTTTGTCAGCATCGAAAACAATTCATTTAAGCGGTGAGCTTCTTGATACGCTTTCACCTTCTTTTCCAACTTGGCTGAGATCGGATGGCGATGCACACAATTACGCACCATTATCGCCAGCGGATGTCGTATTGACGGATTATGGAACGGAATTGGAAGTTGATTTGGAGCTGCAATTTGCAGGCTTGCCGATCGCGATTAAAGTTCCCGTGTTGCATGCTGGTAATCCTGTTGTGGTGGCTCCTCCGGTAACAGCAACTTTTGACTCAGAAATAGTGGTGCTGTCCGATGCGACCAAAGGTTTAGTTTCATTACAGCTGCAATCGACAGTATCCGAATCTTTACCGATAAACGTGAGGTTAACGCTTCCGGATGGGTTACATGCGTTTCCGAAGGAAATTAATCTCAACATCGCAGGTAATTCGACTGAAAGACTTTATTTTGAGTTGGGCTCATCTTCACAGCAAGAAAAGATTCAAGAGATTGGATTTGAAATTGAGACGATTACCGGTGTATATACTTTCACATCCAAAAAAATCGTTTACCCACATGTTGATAAAATAACCTATTTTCCCAAAGGCCTATTACGTGTTTTAAGCCTACCGGTGAATATTACAGCACAGAAAGTTGCCTATATCTCAGGAATGAATGATGAACTCGCCGGCAGCTTGCGTCAGCTCGTTGGTCAGCTGGAGATTATTCCATTTGAGAAAATTGGGGAAGTAGATCTTGCCACTTTTGATGCGGTGGTTCTGGGCATACGAATATACAATACACATCCCCTAATAGCGGGATTTCACCAGCTCTTTCGTCAATATGTTGAGCAAGGCGGTGTATTGATCGCACAGTATAATACGCCATATGATCTGCATTTGAAGGAGGTTGGGCTTTATCCTTTGACTGTTTCCCGAGAAAGAATGACCGATACAGAAAGCCACATTTCATTTTTGAATCCGGCTCATCGTATCTTAAATTATCCAAATGTAATCGGGCAACGTGATTTTCAAAATTGGGTGCAAGACCGGGCGCTTTTTCTTCCTCAGAAATGGACTGCTGATTTTGAGCCGATCCTGCGCGGACACAATGGTGACAATGGCAATGAAGATGGTTTATTGCTGCTTAGCAAAAAAGGAAAGGGTTATTATATCTATAATAGTTTGTCCCTCTTTAGACAACTGCCAGCAGGTGTAGCGGGTGCCTATCGCCTTTTTGCGAATATGTTGTCCCTGGCTTCAAATTAATTAGCTATTTTTTCTGAAAGTTCTGATGTTATTGGCCAGAAAGAATCTTCTTCGCGTTCATTACTGTTTGTGCCTGCGAAGTCATGAAGGATTTGTGGCGCAAAAAATATCCCCAGTGAGGTGTGACTCTACTGGGGATGGAATTATCGCCATCTGATAGTGATCTTTAATCCTTTTTATGGAAAAAGGATTCTTTCGGAATTTCAATCACTTCTGAATCATTGACACTGTATTGAAGTTTTAGGGTAAAACCTCCCCCGGCCTCGATAAAATCTACAGCAATTGGATGGTACCCTGGTTCCAAAGCAATTTGCCCGCTTTTCATAATCGGAGCATGCTGTCCGTCATTATTGACGACGAGCTGATCGTGTATCCGCAGGACACCGCCATCATCACAGGTGAAGTAGAAATTATAGATTCCTTTTTCCTTGATATAGATATACCCTCTTATTTTTGCGCCAAATGAAGGCATTTTGATGGTATCACTTAAAGCGACATTGTTGATTACTTCCCGGCGTACTTCCGGTCCCGTAATGGCAGAAGTGTTGGCAAATGTTCCATTGAAAAGCGTTGCCGTAAGCCCTGGAGCTAGGCTATTTTCACCGGGTTTTATGCTCTTTTTCCAAGTGTCATTTTTAAAATCAACCTGATAAAGTTCGCTTTTTGCTCCCGAAGAAGAGATGGTTGCAAAACGAATGGGGCCTTCCTTTTTGACGACAAGCGAACCGTTCAGTACAGGGCTTTGTTGTGTTGGAAGACTACCATCAGTTGTATAGTGTATAGCATTTTGTGGAAGTTCATTCGCGACCTTTAGGGTCGATTGCCCGTCAACAATCACCTGTGTTTCGGCAAATCCTTTAAGGTCTGGCATGCGATACCGCAAGCCCATTTTGTTCCAGAGTCCAAAGTGAGCAATTACACGATTTCTATAGCTATCATACAGAGATTTGTTGGTCCACACACGTTCCGATAACGCACTTAACCGCGGGAGAATCATAAACTCCAACCGAGCGGTGGAAGGGATCATTTCTGTCCAGATATTGGCCTGTGCACCTTGAATCAGTGCTGCTTTTTGGCTGGATATATCCGAAGGTATTACACTCATATTGTACACGGCATCTAGACTGCTGCTATTGGGTAAATAATCAAAATAAAGCGGATTAGTAGGCGTCATTATAACCTGATGACCACGATTTACAGCTTCCGTAGGTGCATTTTTTACCCAGCCACGCCAGTACATGACCATCATGCTGGTGTCGGAACTTCCGTCTAAGATTTCATCCCAACCGATGCTCTGTTTATTCTTTGAACGAATAAAATTGTTTACCCGTTTGACAAAATAACTTTGTAGGTCATGTAAGTTTGCTATTTGCTTTTCTTTCATAAAAGCTTGGGCCGCTGCTGATCTTGACCAGGAGTCTTTTTCGACCTCATCGGCACCAATATGGATATAGCGTGAAGGAAATAGTTCAATGATTTCGCCGAGTACGTGTTCCACAAAGGTGTAGCTGCTTTCTTTCCAGGGGCTGATCGGTACGGAGAATTGTTTTCCCCAGCCCGCGGATTGGCTGTCCAATAGGAGTTCGGGGTAAGCCTTGGTGGCCACCATCATATGTCCGGGCATATCTATTTCAGGGATGATTTCTATCTGGCGGCTGGCTGCATAGGCAACAATGTCTTTGATATCTTGTTGCGTATAAAAGCCGCCATATTCTTCTTTTCCGTTTGTGGTACGGATCAATTCCTTTGGTAGATTGAAGTCTGGATTTTCTTTGGCTTTCACAAAGCAGGCAGAATCTTGGTTGTTATATGTTCGCCAAGCCCCCTGTTCGGTTAGTTTCGGGTATTTCTTGATTTCTATGCGCCAGCCTTGGTCGTCAGTTAGGTGCAGGTGAAATTTGTTGAACTTATAGGTGGCGAGCAGATCAATAAATTTATAGATATAATCTTTTGGAAAGAAGTGACGAGCTACATCGAGCTCGACACCGCGCCATTGGAAAGCTGGTTGATCTTTTACGGTCACATAGGGCAGAGCAAACTTGTCTGTTGCTCCCGAAAGCAAATGCAATTGCTGAATTGTCTGTAAACCATAAAATGCACCCTTTTCTGATGAGGCGGTGATCTGTATACCCTTTTGATCTATTTTCAATTCATAGGCTTCATTCGGAAGGTTTTGGTTTTTAATTAATTGCAGTGTAGCCTTCGCCTGCTTCACATTTTTTTTGTTCAGCTTGCCAAATAGGGAATGGTCGATCCATTCCGATAGCGACTTAGCAGATAGTGCTGGATCAATGTAGTAACCTAATTCTTGGCTATTTAGCTGAAAGAGGCCAGGCTTCGTTTCCAGTTGCTGAGGAAATGGAATAAGCTGGGGGTGTACATCCTTTTGTTGTGCAAAATTTAATGTCGGCAGGTACAGGGCACAGGATACGAGTAAGGTTGAGAAGATTTTATTCATAAATGTGTTTTTTGTAATTCACAAGTATTATTAGATTGTGTCGCAATATACCAATATTTTAGCTATTAGCCCGTCATTTTAGGTGAGTAGCATTCCATGAGATTAGGAGATATTTCCAAGAGTATTATTATAAATGTTTATTTGACATTTATATTTTTATTCTTATCTTTAGCTTGAAAATAACCTTTATTTGAATCGGCCTATGTTGTGTTTATATCCTGAATATTTCCATTATTAACTGTTGCCGTGCTATATAATTTCATGAAAAGTTATCGATGGATTAAGCCGAGTGAGTTTGCGCAAAGGATTTCATTCAAGAAAAAGAGGTTATGTTATTAACTTATTTGGTGGTGTAGGAGCTATGAAGAAATTTCTCATTATCATTGTTTTTTTTGCGCAGTTGGTACGAGTCTGTGGACAGCCCAATCATGCCCATTTTTTTTCCCTGCAAGATGGTTTAAGCAATCAACAGGTGTTGGATATTGTACATGATGATGAAGGGTTTATGTGGGTAGCCACCGAGCTGGGGTTGAACCGCTATGCAGGAAAGTCTTTTAAATCGTATTATGCAGCAGCTAAGCAAGAGGGTTTATCGATCAACAGCAACGAAATCAATACTTTGTTGTATGCTGATAAAAAAGTGTATATCGGAACAAGGTCCAATGGACTGAATGTACTTGATTTGCGTACGAATAGATTCAGCTATTATACACATGACCCCGCAAACCCAAAATCCATTGCGACGAATGATATTACGGATATGATCGAAGGTAAGGATGGAAAATTGTGGTTGGCAACCTATCATCAAGGGGTACAGCATTTTGATCCCCTAAGCGGAGAATTTAGTTATTTCAATAAAAAGAACCTTCCAGGACTTCCCGAAAATAGCATCTGGTCTTTAGCCGAGGATCAAAAAAGGATGCTCTACATCGGACATGTCAACGAAGGTTTAACCCTACTGGATCCCATCGGTCGGTCATTAAAACGGTTCACCAACCAGAATACTTCCGGACAATTGCCCGATAATGAAGTTAAAGTGTTGTTTTGTGATCAGTCGGGCAATATGTGGATTGGGACCCGGAAGGGTCTGGCTGTATATCATCCAGCTTCAGGTAAGCTGCAGCGAATTCCTTTAGCGGGATTAACAAAAAATGGCAATGAGCCTTTTGTTTATGCTATCAAGGAAATTGGCAAAACCATATGGATAGGTGGCGAATCGTCGCAGGTATTTTTACTGCAACCAAACTATGGTTATGATAAGCATATTGAAGGCATACAACGGGTACAGGGTTTTGATCTCGGTAAGGGAAATAACACGATGGTCCAACACATTACTCCCGATCAGTTTGGAAATGTCTGGCTAGCGTTGTATGGTGGTGGTGTGGGAGTTGTCAGTCATATAGCGCCCTTTTTTCGCGTTTTTCCGGCAGACAATGTGCTGTCTGATCGATTGGCTACGGTGAGCAATGTATTGGTGGGTGAGAATCGGACAATGCGATTGGCTACCGAGGGTTCGGGGCTGGTAGAAATGAATTCCGAAGGGCATTTGCTGAAGCAGATTACCAGAAAAAATGGGGGGCCTGACGATTTTATACTAACCGCTTTTAAGGATCAGCATCAACATGTTTGGCTTGGGCTGCGCAAAGGAGGAATTGCTGTTAAATATGCAGGATCGTCCGATTGGCATCCGATTGATTTGGGCGAGCCTGTGACAGAAGTACGTGCAATTTACGAGGATCATGTAGGGCATATTTGGATTGCTGCGCATCAGGGGATATTTATTTATGATGGCGTACAACATCAGGTAGATAAGCTTTTGATCAACAAGCCAATGCTCGGCGATTATGCGCCGCGAACACTGGTGGAAGATGGCCAGCACAATATGTGGGTGGGGACTTATGGGCAAGGACTCTATGTCTATGATGGGCAACGACAACTGCTTCGAAAGATGGACAAGGGTAGCGGATTGCAGAATAATACGATTAATCATCTGCTGCGCGACAGAAATAATAACATTTGGGTGGCTACAAATCAAGGGCTGGCTGTGCAGGACGCAAATAGGAAGATTGGCGATCTGAGGATGTTGATGCCTCCGGGCGGGGATGCTTGGCTTTTTATCAATGGCCTCGCGGAGGATCAGGCTGGAAATATTTGGTGTTCGACCAAATCTGGGATGCTGCGCTATATGCCTAAAGAAAAACGTTTTCTTCAGTATGACCAGTCTTTTGGTTTACCTTTGGGCGGATTTATTAATGCAAGTGTAGGAAAAGATCTCGAAGGGCGACTGTATTTTGGAATGCAGGAAGGAATGTGTTATTTCGATCCTGCAGCAATTCCGTCCAATTTAGCTACCTCTCCATTAAATATCAGCCGATTTATTGTTTTTCGGTCAGGTGAGTTCAATACGCAGCTCGATAAATATCCTTCAGCTACTAAGACCATCGAACTCGAGCATGATGAAAATAGTTTTCGCATCGAGCTTGCTGTGATGGATTTCGCCTTAGATGGGTTGGTCGAATTTGGCTATAAATTGCAGGGGCTTAACAATGACTGGATTTTTTTGGGCAACGAGACCAACCTCGATTTTCGCAATATCCCATATGGCGAGCACGAATTGCTCATCCGTACACGTATGAAAAATGGTCAATGGTCGCAGGATTACCAACATCTATTGATCAATATAGCAGCACCCTTTTATTTGAGTTTACCGGCCAAAATATTGTATTTGCTGCTTGTCCTTCTGATTGGTTATGTTATCATTTCTTTCTATTTCAAAAAAATGAAAGCTGAATCGGAATTGAAACTTAAAGAACGGCAACATTTACAAGACGAACAGCTGCATACTGAGCGCATGAATTTCTATACACATATCACCCATGAACTCCGTACTCCCCTGACGTTGATTCTAGGCCCCCTTGATGACTTGTCGCAAGAAAAACAGCTTACTCAAAAACATCGAGAATTGGTCCAAACAGTGCAGAAAAGTGCTAATAGGCTCTTTACATTGGTCAACCAACTACTGGAGTTTCGAAAAGTTGAATCACAGTTTAAGCCCTTTGTGCCCGAAGCTGGGTCTCTGGTGGAAATGCTTGCAGACCTGACGAATAAATATAGAACCTTAAATCATAAACCGGGACTTCGGGTTCTATCTGATTTGCCTGAAAAGGATATACGCACCCTGTTTGATGCTGAGATCGTACAACTGATTGTAGATAATTTATTGTCTAATGCCTATAAATACACAGCGTCGGGCTACATCAAACTAAGTTTGCATTATGAGGAATCGGATTTGGACCACTGGGCAGTCTTGTCCGTGGAAGATACTGGAGTAGGTATAGGTCAAGAAGATATCGGTAGAATTTTTGAAAAGTATTATCAGATTCCGGGTACAGGCACACAGGGTACGGGCATCGGTCTAGCTCTGGTGAAAGAGCTTGCCGCAATACATCATGGTAGGGTCGACGTAAATAGTACATTGGGTATTGGGGCTACCTTTACAGTAAAGTTGAAAGTCGAACGATTTGTTGTTGAGGAAAGCGAGCTGCCTGCTTCTTTGCAACGCCCCCTTATTCTACTGGTGGAAGATGATTTGGAACTTCGTGAATACCTGGGAAGCACTTTGCAAAGACAGTACGATGTTGTGCTCGCCGAAAATGGAGCTGTGGGCTACCAAATGGCAAAGACAAGGGTACCAGATTTGGTGATCAGTGATATTATGATGCCCGATATGGATGGTTTTGAACTTGTGCAGCAGCTCAAGCAGGAACGTAGTACAAGCCATATTCCATTATTGCTGCTGACGGCAAAAAATATGGATTCGGATCGGCAGCGGGGCTATGATCTGGGAATAGATTCCTATCTGATCAAACCTGTTACGGCGGCCTTGCTTTTCAAACGCATCGACAATCTACTGAGCCGGCAGAAACAGATCAATGAACTGATTTTAGAAAGTTTAAATACAAAACCATCCTATTTAGATGCAGATACCGAACAGAAGCCTCGGGAAGAACTGTGGCGTGAAAATGAATTCGTTCAGGATTTTATGCAAATTGTCGAACAGCATATGCAGGACGAGGTATTGGACGCGGCTACCTTGGCAGATCGGATGAATATGAGCCAGTCTACATTATATCGTAAGTTAAAAGGCATTACTGGAAAAAATATCAATCAGCTTGTTCGTAAGATTCGTATTCATAAGGCTGCGGATTTACTCCGTACGGGGAAATATAATGTAACAGAGGTATCGTTTATGGTCGGAATCAACAGTGCGATTTATTTTCGGCAATGCTTTAAAGAGGAGTTTGGCCAACTGCCTTCCGAATACCAGCGATCCGACCACAAGGTCCGGGTCTTGTATTAAATAAATAGACAAAGATAATAAGTATGCCCCTATCTATGTTGCAACATAGA